>JAESGF010000201.1_pt1 | contig 38944 bp, 32 predicted proteins | sample 9269621 | NCBI WGS metagenome assembly JAESGF01 (sample SAMN14515066, study PRJNA621663) | algae metagenome | isolation source: Tolypothrix carrinoi HA7290-LM1 and co-occurring heterotrophs from dry rock... | place: USA: Makauwahi cave, Kauai, Hawaii | collected 2011-01-06
GGAACCACACTGAACCCATCCCGAACTCAGAGGTGAAACACAGCAGCGGCGACGATAGTCTAGGGGTAGCCCTACGCCAAAATAGCTCGATGCCAGGATTTATAATTTAAGACAAAAAGCCTTCTCTAAATAATTAGAGGAGGTTTTTGTTTTTGCTATGATTATTTAAACATGCGGTGGATTACTTTCATGACATTACCCACCATCACCCAAGATACGATTGAACTTGCTCCGGGAGATGAGTTAATCCTGCGATTTAGGACTTGGCATGATTATGAAGATTTGCTCACCCGTCGGCTGGATAAAGCGGGACTAAAGATTCGATATAGCAGCGCTACTCAAGAAATTAGAATTATGTCACCTTTGCCGGGGCATGGCAAAAATACTGATATACTAGCAGACTTGGTGAAGGCAATGTTGCGACATCAAGGTAAGGACTGGGAGGCTTTTACACCTATTACTCTCAAACGAGCAAATCAACAAGGAGTAGAACCCGATTACTGTTTTTATATTCAAAATCGAGAGCGCATCTTAGGAAAGGAGCGCATTGACTTTGAAGTTGACCCTCCTCCCGATTTAGCAATTGAGGTTGATTTAACTTCTACTACGAAAGCAGAGGACTATCAAGCGATCGCCCCTACTGAACTTTGGATTTACCTTAGGAATAATTTACTTATCTATCTGTTCGATGGGCAACAGTATCAGGAAAGTCAAACGAGTTATAATTTTCCTGATTTTGATGTGAAAAAACTGATATCGCAGTACGTTGAACGAGGATGGCAGATTGGTTCTAGTGTTGCTGTGCGAGAGTTTGAAAGGTTTTTGAAAGAAGGTAGTTATTGACTCAAAATTATTAGTGATATTGTAAGTTGGTTAAGTTAAGTGCAATTTAATCAACAACATAACGAAGTAATTATAAACATTTTCTATTATCTGTAACTGCTTGGTTATCTCCTCTTGTATTTTAATCCACAATTATTTTATACATAGTGGTATTATATGCCATCAAACATGGGAATATAAAGAAGTTTAATAGCTGTGCAAAGAATGATATGAGACATCATCACTCCAAGTCATCCTATTTATCTGATTTGTTGCACCACCCAGCATCAGTAACTTCAAAAAAATCATTCCTCTATACCCTTTAACAATCTGCCAACTTCGTTTAAGAGATTGTACAACAGAACATTTTTCAAGAATGATTGTTTGCAGGTAAAATATTAAGGAAAATCCTAGATACATTGCTGGTATTATAAAAAGTATTATTCCCATAACGACAATAATCTAGTAAAATCCGGATTTGAAAGAATTGGTATAAGTCCTACTTTTTATCGTGCAGAGAAAAGTGCGAAACAAAAAATCACCCCCCTCTTTGCAATTAAAGAAGGGGGTAAGAGTGTCAGGTACTATTCACTCTAGTAGGCGTCTTGCATCTCGTAGAAATCAGGGGAGATGTAATCTTTACGCAAAGGAAAACCTACCCAATCTTCTGGCATCAACAGCCGTTTGAGATTCGGATGTCCTTCATAGATAATACCGAATAAATCGTAAGATTCACGCTCTTGCCAGTCTGCGGTCTTCCAAATCCAGTAGACTGAAGGTACTCTGGGATTTTCTCGTGGTAAGAACACCTTTACTCGCACTTCTTCAGGGCGATCGCTATTATCACCGACTTTAATCAAGTGATACATACTGACCAACTCCTGTCCAGGTCCAGTATCAATACCACATTGACACTGAAGATAATTAAACCCGTAGGCATACAGTGCAGTAGAAATTGGCAACAAGAAATCTGGCTCAACCTTAATAATTTCTACCCCATTATGGTCGGGTGCCAAAAACTCATGAGCAAAGCCATTTTCTGTTAACCATTGGGAAACTTTACCCGCTTGTACCAAAGACTCTTTTTCTACTGGTACTGGTTTGGATTCTTCATCAGCCACGGCTAGCTTCCTCCTTTTGCCCCTGTGTTAGCAGCGCAGGTGGTATCGGCATACCTATAGCTTCCGTCAATTCCTTGGGCGGTGTGAAGCGAGTTTCTGACTGCATATACTTGCCAGTGAGAATTTGCTCGGCTTGCTTCATGTTGTGAGTCGTGCTGTAATAACGGTGAGTTTGCTTAATCAAACTCCGCTCTTGCATCGAATCATTAGCTATCTTTTTCCGCAGCTTGATGATCGCGTCAATAATTGCTTCTGGACGCGGTGGACAACCGGGTAAATACACGTCCACGGGAATCAGCTTATCAACTCCACGCACTGCTGTGGGAGAATCCACGCTAAACATCCCACCAGTAATCGTACAAGCTCCCATAGCGATAACATACTTGGGTTCCGGCATTTGTTCGTAAAGACGCACCAACTGAGGTGCCATCTTCATCGTGATCGTTCCTGCCGTAATAATTAAATCAGCTTGCCGGGGGCTAGAACGAGGAATTAGTCCGAAACGGTCAAAATCAAATCGGGAACCAATCAAAGCTGCAAACTCAATAAAGCAGCAAGCCGTACCAAACAATAAGGGCCACAAACTCGAAAGCCGCGCCCAGTTGTATAAATCATCAACCGTAGTGAGAATTACGTTTTCTGAAAGGTCTTGAGTAACTGTAGTCCGCTCAATCGGATTGATAATTCGCTCTTTATCTTCGGTAGTTGAATTAGTATTCAAGACCATTCCAAAGCTCCTTTACGCCATGCATAAACTAGGGCAACTACAAGAATCGCAATAAAAATCAGTGCTTCAATAAATGCCAATAGCCCCAAACGGTGGAAAGCGACCGCCCAAGGATAGAGAAACACCGTCTCCACATCAAAAACGACGAAGACCAGCGCAAACATGTAGTAGCGAATATTGAACTGAATCCAAGCTCCACCGATGGGTTCCATGCCGGATTCATAGGTGGTGCGCCGTTCCGGGTTGCGACCACTGGGTCTGAGGAGCTTCGACGCTGAAAGCGCCAGGGCAGGCACTAGGCTACAGACTAATAAGAAGCCTAGAAGGTATTCGTAACCGCTGAGGACAAACACAATAAATATCTACCTACCGCTATTGGTGTAAATAACTCTGTTACCTTCTTTTACATTATTATATCTTTTTGATGGATGCTGAATGCTGCGAAACAGACAGGCTTGAGGTATTTGATTCCTTTTTGATTGTGATAGAAAAGTCTAACAGTTATGTCATAATTTTTAACGTATATTTAATATTTGCCCCTTAGCCGCCATGAGTGAACAAGCTGTTGAGACTCAAGAGTTAGACCGCTACGAGTGTCGTGCTTGCGGTTACATCTATCAACCTGAAAAGGGAGATGACAGCAATGACATTCCCCCAGGAACACCTTTCGCAGAATTGCCCATAACTTGGCGTTGCCCAGTTTGTGCTGCGAAAAAGAACGCTTTCGCCAACGTCGGTCCCCAAGGCACAGCATCCGGCTTTAAGGAAAATCTCGGTTATGGATTGGGTGTCAACCAGCTGACACCGACCCAAAAGAATATCCTGATTTTCGGTGCATTGGCTCTTGCCTTCTTGTTTTTTTTAAGTCTCTACGGTTTACAGTAGGTTGGGCGTTTGCCTTACCTACGTAAAAACCGATTACTTAAAGTAACCTTTGAAAAAACCCCTAGACAAATTTAGAAGAAACTAAAAAATACAGATGCATTCAATTGTGAGAAGTTGGCAAAGAATAGTTGCCTTGTTGGTAGTCGTCCTCATGTGTATAGGTTGTAGCAAAGTTCCCTCTACCAGCTACAATCCTTGGGAAATCATTACTGTACCAACACAGGCGAAACTGCTGGATATTGCCTTTACTGATAACCTTCAGCATGGCTATTTAGTCGGTAGCAGCGCTACTTTGTTGGAAACAAAAGACGGTGGTGAAACTTGGAAACCTTTAACACTGCAACTTGACGATCCGAAGTATCGGTTTAACTCAGTCAGTTTTTCTGGAAAAGAAGGATGGATAGTCGGAGAGCCAGGTCTGGTATTGCACACCACTGATGAAGGTGCTTCGTGGTCGCGCATTCCCGTAAGCGAAAAGCTACCCGGCGGTCCAATTAGCATTTTGGCATTGGGAAAAAACTCAGCTGAAATGGTTACAAATGTAGGAGCAATATATAAGACTACAGACGGCGGTAAAAACTGGAAAGCACAGGTAGAACAAGCAGTCGGTGTGCTGCGTAACATCAAGCGATCGCCTGATGGTAAATATGTCGGGGTTTCTGCCAAAGGTAACTTCTACTCAACTTGGGAACCGGGACAAACTGCTTGGGTTCCTCATAACCGCAATAGTTCTAGACGAGTTGAAAATATGGGGTTTACCGACAATGGGCAATTATGGATGCTAGCACGAGGGGGTCAAGTGCAATTTAACGATCCAGAAAAACCTGAAGAGTGGCTAGAAGCTCAATATCCAGAAGTGTCTACAAGCTGGGGCTTACTGGATATGGCATATCGCACACCCGAAGAAATTTGGCTCGGTGGTGGTAGCGGTAACTTGCTGCGAAGTAACGATGGTGGCAAAACCTGGGAAAAAGACCGTGATGTGGAAGGAGTTCCGGCGAATTTGTATAAGATTGTGTTCTTTTCTCCGGAACACGGATTTATTATTGGCGATCGCGGTATTTTACTAAAATATCAACCAAGCGTTGCAGCAAGTTCCAAATCAGAGGCAGCTTAGTCTTAACCTCATTCCTTGGGTATTTATGTTGCAATTTATGAGAAGTAGGTTGCAAGTTGTAACTCTTTCTAAACTTTGTAGGATAATATTCTCAAGAACAATCTCACTAAGATAGGAATCACGCATGTCAGGTACCACTGGAGAACGTCCGTTTTCGGACATTATTACCAGCGTTCGTTACTGGGTAATTCACAGCATCACCATCCCCGCATTATTTATTGCAGGTTGGTTATTTGTCAGCACCGGACTGGCTTATGATGTATTTGGCACACCTCGCCCCAACGAGTATTACCCAAGAGCGGAGCAGGTAGCACCGCCAATTGTCAACGATCGCTTTGAAGCTAAAAAGCAAATTGAGCAATATACAGGAAAATAGTTTGACATGACCACCGGCAATAACGTTAATCAACCAATTACTTACCCCATTTTTACGGTTAGATGGCTTGCAGTTCACACTCTAGCTGTACCCACCGTGTTCTTTTTGGGTGCGATCGCTTCAATGCAGTTTATTCAACGCTAGGAGGAACTCATGGATAGATCGCCAAATCCTAATAAACAGCCGGTCGAACTAAACCGGACTTCGCTTTACCTGGGACTACTACTGATTTTTGTTCTGGGGATTCTATTTTCCAGTTACTTCTTTAACTAACAAAGAACGACTGGTATTAATCCTTGTTTATTTAACAAGCGTTGATTTTTTTATTAAGGGAGGAGAAAAGCTGTGTCTGGAAGTGGAAGAATTCCCCTGTGGGTTGTCGCTACAATCGCAGGGTTAGGTGTAATTACTGTTGTAGGCATTTTCTTTTACGGGGCTTACGCCGGAATCGGTTCTTCCATATAATTGTGGCTGGAACTGAATACCGTTGCTGTGTGAATTTTAAGCGCAATTGTTGAGAAATCAGCATAAAAAAACCGCCTGTCTTTTAAAGATAGGCGGTATTTTAATTTTGAGTAGCCTGATAAATCTGCAAAAAATCGATGAAAAATTAATCATCGGTTTTTGGGATTGGGGATTTATCCAAACTTAGGCTATATCTTCGCGTTCAATGTATATAAGCATGAACGCAAATACCACTGCTGGAAAAATTAAACCAGTCAGAGGAACCAAGATAGAAGGCAAAAATGAAGCTGACATAGTAAAGATTCCTGTTAAATCTCACTGCAATTCATTCTGGAGCTTACTGCAAATTGTGCCTCATTTTTGAAAATCTATCATATTTTTAACAAATTGAGATTTTATAAGGGGTAGGGATAAAAATTTTCCCCTTAACTCCCCGCAAGCTCATATTCCCAGCAGTTCATCTAGCTGCAAAGTTGGCAAATCTGGAGGAATCACAGTCCTTGTGATTGTAACTTTATGACTTTCCTGTTGAGTTGCCATATCTATAGCGATCGCTTCTAAGCGAATTTCCAAACAGCCAAAGGGAATATTTAATTGAGTCATCACCTCCAAATCTCCCAAAGAATTAGGTAGCAAATTCTTCAGCAAATGCGGACCGTCTAGCAACCAGCGAGTTTGACAATCCTCCATCCATAACTTCACAGCCATTTGCGGACGCACGTAAGGCAGATGCACGCGCACCCTGACAGACTTACCAGCGATAAGTTCACCTTCTGGTACATGCAGTTGCGGAATTGGCAATGGATTCCAATTTGCCGCTGCTATAGCTAGAGAAACCGATAAATCTGTAACAGGTTCGTTTTTTTGCTTCAACAAACCGCTTTGCGTAGTATCGGCTTCATATTCATTCGCTGTATCATCTACAACAATCTCTTGTGCTAACCAAGTCGGCTGGATTTGGAGATGAGGGGCAGGTGGTAATTGTGGTACTTGCGGTGATAAGGAAACTTCTGATACTTTTTCCTCAGGGAGCGTGTCCGTATCTTCTTCTACAATATCGCCTTGTTGTGTCTCCATATCAGATACTAACGGCGAATTAACATCAGCAGTCAAAGTTTGTTCGTCCAAAGAAACCGGATGTTGTTCAGAAATGGTCTGGTTAGCTGGAGTATAACTATAGTAGTTCTGAGGCTGCACATCGCTCGGTTCAGGCAACGAGTAGCCTTGAGTCTGCATCCACTTTCTGATTAAAGGAGATGAATAGGGGTTGTCTGGTGTGATTAATTCAGAAGTTTGCGGAAGAACTACTTCTGCAAAAGAATTATCTGGCGATCGCGCATCCAGTTCGACTAATTCCGGTGCATCTGGAGAGCCTTCTAAGTCAATTGCATTTTCTGACTCAGCTACAGTAGTATTAAGCTGCGGGGATTCCTCATGAGTTTGATAATCCAAAGCATCTTGCACGTTGCTTTGAACTGCTTCAAAGTCAGTAGGTAAGGGTTTAAGCGGTGTCAAATATCTAAAAGTAGAGCCTGCACTCAGAGAAAGTCTTGTTTGTTCCTCAATTATTGGTACTTGATGCTCGGTTATAGTATCTGTGTTCTCTAAACGCTGCAATTTTGGCGAGGTATCCAAAACAACAGCAGCAGCAATCATTTTAGTTTGCCCGCGAGAAAACGTTGGCAATTCAGGCGATGTCTTTTGACAAGAAGCAGAGCTTCTACGCGCTGCTGCTGATTTCTCTAGCGATCGCGGATCAATTCGCGGTGGTAAAGCTTTTTTCGGCGATGTCTGAAAAACCAAATTCCGATCACATCTTACGCTTTTTACCAGATTAAACAGTTGTAAATCAAGGGTTGATGGTAATGGTTTTTTAGGAATAGGCGGCGCGATCGCTGAATCTAGTTCTGGTGTACTATGTTTGACAGCAGTGGTAATTGCCAGTAATTCTGTCACATCTGCTGTAATTGTGAAAGACTGACTGGCTAACAGTGTTACCTCACCAATTCCAGCGAGTGCGCCATAGAAACTCATGTCTGCTAAAATCAGCTTGGATTCGCAATCAGCCGGAATTTCAATCTGACTGCTAATAGTACACGGTAAAATCTTTTCCGGTAAAGGTTGCCTGACTTGAGTTAATATTTCCGATTTTTGGGGCGATCGCATTTCAATTCGCACTTCTGCCGCACAGACACTTTCTAAATCTGATGTGTCACTCAGCAGCTCTTGTTTTAATTCTACGCGCCCATTGAGACAAAGAGTTTCTCCCCAACGAGCAATATAAGTTTCCTGCTCTAAGGTTAGCAGTAGTGGTGGCGGTGCTTGCTCTTCTGGAGTCACATCAATCGCTTCATCATGAAGCAAAGATTCAGAAGCGGGTAAAGCTAACTCTAATAAGTTTTGTAAAATTTGCTCTGCTGTTTCACCTTTAACCCACACTGGGGTAATAGGTGCATCTTCTTCTTTTATAGTTGGCAAAGGCTCAGTAGTCGCAGCGTTACTTTGTGTAGTAATTACTGATGCCTTAACGGTGATAGTGTTATGTATGGTACTAGAAGTTTGGGCTGCGGCTGTTGATAAGCTGTTGCGATGAGAAAAAGTATCTTCGCGATCGTCATCGCGTGAAAGATGATGCTCAGAGTCGTCCAATCTCCTGACATCCGATAAAACTGTTGATTCGGGCAGAACTTGTATTTTGATGGTATGTTGCCAGGATTTACCGAGCATATCAGACATCAAATCGCCAGAGCATCGTAACTCCCAAATTCCCGGTTTCAAGTGGGTGAAGGGGATAACTGCCATTAAACCTTCATTGTTAGTGCGACGCGATCGCTTTTGAACTCGTCGCAGAAGCGGAACTTCCTGAGTGGAGGAGTGAATTACGCGCACTTCTACATCTATATTAGGACGGTTAGAGCGAGCCAAAACTCGATACCGACCTTCCAATATTTCTAAGTTTGGCGATTCCAAGGTATGCCAAGAGCGATCGCCCTGTTTCTGTATTAGAAATTGCCAGTGTTCCATTGTGGGTGATGCCGAAACCGAAGGGAAGCACAGTAATATTTTGCATTACTTTGCTAGCCAGTGTACCCCAGGAATTTGTAATTTCATCACCTGAAATTATGTTTTGATTCAAACACTGGCAGGATATGCTTTAGAGGATTTGTAACACTTTCGTCAATAGTATTTAATAATTGTCATAATTTCCTTTAGATTAAAGTTGCTTCCCAGTATGGCGGATCGCCAAATCGTTTAATCAAGAAATCGATCAACGTTTTAACTCGCACAGAATGCCTGCGATTCGGCAGATAAAGCGCATAAATGCCCATATCCATGTCAGACTGGGGATGCACTTGAAAGTCGATGAGTACGGCTTGCAATCGACCAGCCCGAATGTCCTCACCAATCAACCAAGTCGGCATCACAATTATACCCGCACCATCCAAGCAGACTTGGCGTAGTACCTCAGAATTATTCGCTACAAGTGAACCACTCACTTTGACTTCAAACACATCAGTGTCTCGCTGAAACCGCCATATATCATAGCCTGTGAAATACTTAAACAACAGGCAGTTGTGATGCGCTAACTCTTCTGGATGTTTTGGCTTGCCATGCTGTTTGAAATATGATGGACTACCGCAGACAAAGCGTGTATGCGAGGCAAGCTTACGGACAATCAAGTTAGCACCCGATCGCTCAAGATTTCCGATGCGGATGACAATATCCAGTTCCTCCTCCACTGGGTTAGACAATGTATCAATGAATCGGAGGTTCAGTTTCACGGCTGGATATTGAGCTAGAAACTCTGTGAGGATTGGTGCAACATGTATACGACCAAACGCGACAGGTAAACTGACCTGCAACAGCCCGCGTGGAACATCCTCACCCTCTGCCACGCATTGGTTCGCTTCCTCCACATCTTGCAGGATACGAACTGCTTTCTCGTAGTATTTATGACCTTGCGGTGTAAGGGTAATGCTGCGCGTTGATCGATTGAGTAGCTGAGTATTGAGCATTCCTTCCAAAGCATTCACCTGACGCGTTACAGAAGACACTGCCATCTGCAACTGCCGCGCAGCTTCAGAAAATCCGCCGGTTTCTACGACCTTTACAAATGCGTGCATAGCTGCAAACTGATCCATCGGCTCTCGTATTCTTCTACTTTTGCAAAAAACGCAAAGGTGTTTGGCGTAATAGCCATATTATCATTTTTTCTGAGTGGGATTATAGTTGAGATGTAGGAAATCAATGTGTAGCTTGAAGAAGGCACTTATGACCTTAACAATCGAAATAACCTCAGATTTTATCTGCCCGTGGTGTTTAGTCGTAGATAGACGATTAAATCAAGCGATCGCCCAACTCAAAACTCCTATTGAGATCCAGCGCATTTGGTATCCATTCGAGCTAAACCCAACCATGCCGGAAGCAGGCATCGATCGCAAAACTTACCGCTCCAATAAATTTGGTAGTTGGGAATATTCACAAACACTGGATGCTCAAACCATGCAGGCTGCTATTGGTGACGGCATAGAATTCCGCTACGACTTGATGCAAGTCACTCCAAACACCTTGAAAGCTCATCGCTTGACTTGGAAAGCTTGTCAGTTCGGCAAAGCAACCGAGATGGTAATCGCTATTCTGAACGCTTACTTTACTGAAGGACAAGATATTACCGATGTCGAAACCTTAGCCAAACTCGCTGCTGAAGTCGGGATGGATGCTAACCAAGTTAGAGCCTTCCTAACTTCTACTGAAGGTGTTGCGGAAGTGAAAGAGCTAGAAAAGCAGGCAGCGAACCGAAGTGTACGCAGCGTACCAACCATCAAAATTGGTAAGGAAACGATCGTCGGCGCACAGTCTGTTGATGTCTTTTTAACAGCCTTGCAAACCGCAGTGAATGAAGTAGCGGCGGCATAACGCCGATCATCAGAAGAATCTATTAGGAGGGTTCAATGACCATGAAACCCACAGTCAACCACGCAATCGTCATTGGCGGATCGCTAGGCGGCTTGTTTACCGGGATCGTGCTGCGTTCCATTGGCTGGGATGTCGATATTTACGAACGGTCTTCCCACGATCTTGACAGTCGGGGTGGTGGTATTGTACTCCAGCCAGATGTACTAGAAGTGTTTCAACGCACTGGCGTTCGTTACGAAGAACCACTTGGTGTGGTAGCCCATGAGCGGTATTATTTAAACCGCGATGGCAGCATCGCCCAACCCATGTCCATGCGTCAGGTGCTGACCTCCTGGAGTTTGCTTTATGGTTCGATGCGTCGGCATTTTCCGTCCGAGCATTATCACCAAGGTAAGACCCTAACTGACATCCAGCAGAATGGTGAGCGTGTCACTGCGATTTTTGCTGATGGCACTCAAGACACAGCTGACTTGCTAATTGGCGCAGATGGGGGTGGCTCGACGGTGCGTCAGCAATTTTTACCGGATGTGCAATATCGGTATGCGGGTTATGTCGCTTATCGCGGCTTAGTAGATGAGACCAAACTAAATCGCGAAACTGCCGCTCTGTTTACTGAGCGCTTTGTTTTCTATCAATTCCCAAACTCCCACATTCTCCAATATGTCATACCTGGCGCAGATGAATCCTTGATATCAGGAGAACGCCGCTTCAACTGGGTCTGGTATGTCAACTATGATGAAGCCAATGAATTGCCTCGCATTTTAACGGATAAAGTGGGGAAGCATCGCGATTACTCTATTCCCGCAGGGATGCTGGCACCAGATGTCGAGCGTGAAATGCGACGGTATGCAGATGCTGTGCTTGCCCCACCATTCCAGAAGCTGATTGCTGCAACTACTGAACCATTTGTCCAGGCAATTCTTGACTTGAGTGTTAGCCAGATGGCTTTTGGGCGGGTAGCATTGGTTGGTGATGCAGCCTTTATTCCTCGACCACATACAGCAGCAAGTACCGCTAAAGCGGCGGCAAATGCGATCGCCTTAGCCGATGCACTAATTAAGCACAATCATGATGTTATAAAAGCGTTGCAAGCCTGGGAGCCGATTCAAATGGCACACGGAAACCAACTTATGGCACACGGTCAGCTACTTGGCGATCGCTCTCAGTTCAGCTACGGGACTCTTCGGTATGGCGAGAACTTAGATACCTCAACATACGCCGTGAGGAAAGAAAGCGATCGCTACTTACATCCCAATAATAGAAGGGAACTATCATGACGGAACTAAAACATCCACATTCACAATCATATCAGAAGAAAGTCCGGCTTTACGGTCAGCCTGACTCAGCCCAAGCCTACGAAATCCGTGATTTTCTCAACCGTACTGTTGTCGAATTCGACTGGATTGCCCTCACTTGCGATGCTGACTGTTATAAAGAATTGGGACTGCCATCTTTAAGTAATGTCAGATTGCCAGTAGTTGAATTCCCGGATGGAACCCAGCTATTTGCCCCCACAATCCGAGAAATTGCCCAGCGCTTGGGATGGGTGACGCAGCCGAAATTCAAAGAATATGACTTATCTATCTATGGTGCGGGTCCGGCTGGTTTAAGCGCCGCCGTTTATGCTGCATCGGAGGGCTTGCGGACTGTTCTCGTAGAGCGTCATGCCGTTGGCGGGCAAGCTGGCACTAGTTCTCTAATTGAGAACTATATGGGGTTTCCTGAAGGAATCAGCGGTGCCGACTTAGCTGAACGGGCACGCCAGCAGGCAGTTAAGTTCGGCATCGAACTTCTGCTGTTGCGCGAGGGAATGAAATCAGAATTTAAGCACAACCGGATCTATACCGACATGGCTGATGGCAGCAAAATGATTGCACGGGCAAACATTTGTGCAACTGGTATAGAGTATCGGCGGCTAAATCTGCCAAATGAAGATCAGTTTCTCAAGGTCGGACTGTTCTACGGTGCCGGTGCAAGCGAAGCGCCAATGTGTGGAGGTGAACACGTCTTTATTGTCGGTGGCGGTAACTCAGCAGGGCAAGCTGCAATGTATCTTTCCCGCTATGCGAAAAAAGTAACCATGCTCATTCGCGGCGATACTCTAGCGGCTACCTTATCGCATTATCTCGTTGATCGAATTACTAACACAAGCAACATCGAAGTGCTCTTTCACGCTCAGGTTACCGGGCTTCTGGGTGATACATCGTTGCATCAGATTGAAATTACCAACTGTCGTGACGGTTCGGCGCAGAAAATCGATACTCGACGGCTGTTTGTTTGCATTGGTGGTGCGCCAAACACTGAGTGGGCAAAGGACACCAACATTATGCGCGATAAAGCAGGTTATTTGGTGACCGGATCGGACTTGCTCAAAGAGGGTCGTCCACCAGAGTGTTGGACGCTCGACCGTGACCCTTTCTTTCTCGAAACAAGTGTTCCAGGTTCCTTCGCTGCTGGCGACGTTCGGCATGGCTCCGTAAAGCGAGTTGCTTCAGCCGTTGGTGAAGGTGCTATGGCTGTGACCTTCGTTCATAGATATTTAGAGGAAACGGCTTGAGTCTAATGTTTATCAGGGCAAACGCACCTTGTCAATAAGACATCCTCAATATTAATAAGCCAGGTTTCAATGGCATTAATGGTTGCAAGACTAAAAACTGTCTTGGCTTGGTTTATGAAAAGCGATCGCCTGAGTTTCTTAAATAATAAATCAGTAAACAAACAAACTACCCAACAAATTATCGCTCTGGTTGGGTAGATTAACTTCACCGTAATAAATCTTGACTAGCGGACTAGTTCAAAAACTTGATATTACCTTAATTCGTCAAACACCATAACGATTTTGATAGTAAGCCAAAATTTCCTTGACACGTTGCCGACTTTCTGCATTAGAGTTTGGCATCCAAGATATCTCTAAGTCGGCGATTTGGCTTTGATTGTAATCAAACTGTGGAGACGACTGGGGAATTAAATCGACTTCTACCCCTTCGACTTGACGTAGATGAGCCGCTATTTCTTGATAGACTGCTAAAGCCAAGCCAGGAAATTCAATTTTCTCCTTCGTCTCCATTTTTATCAAGCTCCGGTACTAGTAGGATTTTGGGGTGGTGTTGTGACTGAAACAGGATTTTGCGGTGTTGTCGTGGGTGAAGCTGCGTTGATAGGCGATTCTCCTACATTTCTAGCAACTTCCATACCGTATTGTTCAAAAATCACGACTGGATTAGAACCTTCATTCATTTCAATACGTTTTACCAGTACACCATTTGCCAATCGCTGTCCTGCCAGCACATACCGACTCGTTGGTTCATTTGGTACTTTGATAATTGCCTGGGGTTCTTGACCAATTAAAACTACACCTGTGACAAGAACTGCTCTTGCTAATTCAGGTTGTACTGGCGGTGGTAATACAGATACTAAAGTCGGGTTGGGGACAACTAAAGGCAAAACCTTGGGTACGACTGGAGTAAAACCAGGGCTAGGTTTTGGTAGGCTACCTGAAGCGATCGCTCCTTTGTTTATTTTATTTATTTTATTCTTTTGTGCCCTCAAAAGTTGTGGCTGACTCGGTATTCTAGTTTTGGCTGATATTACCGCGCTCGAGCGTGTGGGAAGTCTTCTTGACGTAATTATTGCACCCCTAGCAACTGGTAGGGGAGGTAACACCGGAACCGATCTGCCAAATGTAGTAGGCGTATTCGTGTTCGTGTTCGACGTGCTGGCATACGTCGGCGAGAAAAGTTGTCCAAACGGGTCAGGGCGACCTTTTGACACTACAATTACCCGCTCTGTGGCATTAGTTGGTTGAATTAAGTTAGGAGTAGTAGAAGCTACTATTGGAGCCTGTTTAGCAGCTACAACTGGATTTTTAAACGATTGAATCGCCGATGGGGACTGAGTTGGTGCGCTGTTGGGAGTTGGCGTAGGATTACTAGCTTGTTCTGATTCGTCAGCACAAGAGGCGATCGCTAAAGCTAAAATAGCTGCCACTACAATTTTTAAATTTCTGCCCATTAACCGTTCTCAAAAGCTATAGGAAAATTTGTTAATTGAAATCTACCTTGTGAAATTTACATCAAAGGCGAAATCTGTTCCTTTTATAACCTACTTTTTTGCTTTTTAAAGATGGCTTTAAATACTGTCAGTAAGCGTGAAAATGCGGTGAACTTTTTGTCAGTATTACTGACATTTAATCTTCTGGCACAGACATTAGATGTTTCAACAAGCCCAGCCCTTTTTTAACTCTCCGGGAAACTGTTACTACACTAATTCCTAAATGTTCTGCAACTTGTTTTTGTGTCAAGTCCTGTAAAAATACGCATTCTAAAACTTCGCGGGTGCGTTTTTCTAGCTGAAAGAGTGCTTGTTGCAAACGAATTTGGTCTTCTTGCGCTAGTTGAAAGCTGCGGTAACGGTTATCTGGAACCAATTCTCCCAAGTTAGTAGAATTTTCTTCTCCGTCCTGTACAGGCACATCTAAGCTCAATGGAGCGCGATTGACCCAGGCTAATTTAATTTCTTGCCATTCGCTTGTAGAAATTAAGAGCGCTGCTGCTAATTCCGAGTCAGTTGGCTGACGATTGTATTTTTCGCGCAAAGAACGCGAAACTCCGATTGACTGCTGTTGCAGCGCTAACCAGCGTCGGGGAATCCGCACGGTGACACCTTTATCTCGGAGGTAATGTTGAATTTCACCCCGAATGTAAGGAATGGCAAAGGAACTGAAGGCATGACCTTTGCAAATTTCAAATTTTTCAATAGCTCGAATTAAACCTAAACAACCCACCTGGAGCAAGTCTTCATAGTTTTCCTGACATTGATTCATCCAGTAGTGAGCTTCTTTTCTCACCAGTCCAAAATTAAGTTTTACCAGTTGATTGCGAACAGTTGCCGAGGGGGATTGCTGATATTCTCGCAACAACTGCCAAATTTCATGCTTCAGTTCGTAGGTGACAGTGGTTGGCATAGCACCGCTTTTATGAGTCAAACAGACAATGAAAAAGAGGGGGAAATATGAGTGTTTTTTATTTAGCTTTGGGATGACCTATAGCTGGAAAAAACTACCTAGACAAAAAATATAAAATTTGTTACTAATTATCAAACCGAAATTGTACTTAATTTTTATTTATTAATAATCGGGTTTTCGTCTAGAGATAAACTGAAGCTAAAAAGGATTTATATAGATACGAGCAACTTTTTTCAGCAAAATTACTGAAATTTAAAAAAGTCATTCATGACATCTTTAAATTGGGGACGCTTGGATTAGGAACTGGGAAAACTTCTTGCCAATCGCTAGGACGCTTGATATTCACCCAATAAAAAAAAAGGGCTGTGTAGCCCTTTTTGGATTTAAATTGGTTGTGATGATGTCAGGTAAGTCAAATAAGAGCGCTTTTTAGCAGAAGAAAAGCCTTAGTCCCCTAGCATTTCTCAGATGAAATATGAAAGGGGAAGAAGGTGCGTGAGCCTGATTAACCTAAACATTGAACAAAATTACGGTTTTGAGTACCATTTATGTGTGGATACTCAATCTTGATTTAGGCAGTTGGTTCAACCCGACCGTAAAACAGACCGCGAATTTTAACTTCTTTAGGTTCGCCAGCGCCTAAATCGGTATCGGAGGGCTGGTCACTCTCGAATGTACCAGCAATTTCACCAGTAGCACTGTCTACTTTGGCAATCGAGAGAGAAATTCTGCCTTTAAGAACTTCTGCACGCTTAACATTAGTTCGGGTAAGGTCTTTCTTATCTGCTTGGGCAGGGAGAGCCACAGCATTATCATAGCCACTGACGACACCGCGACCTTTAGGATCTAAAAAGGCAGCACCGCGATAAGAAGGAACTTTGAATTCGCCTTCAAAATCCGTGGAAGTATTAATCGAAGTCAAACCAGGTTGTGATTTCGCAACCAAGTTTTTGATGGTGAACAGGAAAGGTACTCGTTCACCGCCAGGTAGTTGTACAGTGGTGGCTTGGAAGTCCAAACCATCTTTTTCCACAAAAGTCAAGCTTTTATCTGGGTTGACTTTTATATCGCCTTGCACCTGGTCAATGGTGGAAGTGTATCTGGTCAACAATTTGCCCGCAATAAATTCAGCTTCTTGCCGTTTGTTAGCAGGTTCTTCTTTGATAAAGTAATTAGTCGGTTCCAAACACAGTTCTTTGAGCACGTAAGACTGGCTAGAATCAATGGGAATGGAACCACGGCTTGTTTCTGTTAATTGGGGGCATTTGTTAGCCAAGCCAGTGCCTCGAATTTGTTCGTAAGTGAGTAAATCCCTGCTGCTAGAAGAGGGAGCATCACTACAAGCTGTTATTAGTCCCAGGCATAAAGCCAAGAATGCAACAATTAAAGCGCGATACCTCATGGTCAACCTCAATTTCGTCAAAAATTAATATCTCAGTTGTAAAACTGGGTAGGGTCAAGGAAAATATGGCTATTCTTCTTGTCCCATCCGAAGCAGTGCGTGGGATTTTTACCCCACACGGCTACAATCATGCGTTTTTACCCTTTTGTCATTATCGGGCTTCAGGCTGCCATCAGTAACAGTTTTTTCGTCATGGCATAGCATCCATAGCGTAGACAAAAGTCTTTGGTTGTTACGTAGATGTCGCCACTACATGTCTTATGGAATTAAACTATGCCAGATCATACGATTTTTTTTAAGGAAAAATCTAAGGACTTTGATCTAAGGCAGGAAAATAGCGATCGCTTAGACGGTCATCCGCTCGATTCCCACCCCAAAAAAGTTCGCCTTGAGAAGCGTTTGTGTTTTCTTGCCCTGATGCTGTAAATCTCTGTCCAGTCTTCTCATCAAGCGATTTGCTGGCTGACTCGTAATATTCTGATTTATAACTTTAGCAGTGATGTTACTGATTTTTACAGACCGTAAGTTTTTTTTGCTCCTCTGGGTGATTGGCGAGGTAATCTTTAAGCCAGGTACAGCCCCTAGTGATTAATTTGTCTAAGTCCTGTAATTCATCAAAACTGGACAATTGTACGGTACCATCCTGCCCGGATGTCACCACCCCATGTCCATCAGGGATAAAATTTACACTCCAAATTGTGGCATCATGATTGGTAGGAAACTGCATGAGCGGTTGCCCAGATAAGTCCCAAAACCTAACTACATAGTCTGTTCCTGCGCTAACTAGGTGCTTTCCATTCGGACTAAAACTAATACCATAAACTTTACTTTGATAGCTTCTCATCACAGCAAGTTGTTGTCCAGAGAGATTCCATAGTCTAACTGTGCGATCGTGTCCTGCTGTCGCAATAGTTTTCCCATCTGGACTAAATTTGACACGATAGATAGGTCCTGCATGACCCTTCATTAAGGCTAGTTGTTTTCCAGCTAGATTCCACAGACGAACCGTACCGTCAAATCCTGCTGTCGCAACGATTGGCTCAACTAAACTAAAACTTACACGCAGAACTCCCCCATAATGCCCTTTTAACAGACGTATTTCTTTCCAAGAATTGCCAGAAAATTGATAAATTCTTGCTCCATCATCGTTAGCTGTAGCAATGAACTGATTATCTCGGCTAAAACTAACATCTCCACCTGCATTATCGTAGCCTTTCAAAATTGCTACCGTTTGTCTTGAGGCAAGATTCCAAATTCGGACTGTAGCATCCCTTGAAGCGCTGGCAAGAAGCTGTCCATTTGGGCTAAAAGTTAATTTTTCAACGTGCCATCTATGACCGTTTAACACAGCCAGTTGTTTGTTTGATGGGTATTCGTAAAGCCGAACGGTATTATCCTGTCCTGCGGTAGCCATTACTTTTTTATCTGGACTAAAAGCCACATCTCTAATACCTTCCCACTCACTTCTAAATAAAGTCCTCGATAAAACTGTTTGCTTGTTTGAGAGGTTCAAAAGTCTGGCTCTACCATCAAATGCTGAGGTAGCAATATAATTGTCATCTGGGCTAAGACTTGCTCTAGCAACACCCCCGACTAAAAGCTTGAACTTATTCAATATAGTTGGTTCATTTAAAAGGTTATCCCAAAGTCGAACTGTATCTCCTCCTGCCATCATCAAGTGCTTTCCATCTCGACTGAAACTGATGCTTTTTACCCATTCCTCACCAGAATCAAATTGTTTCAGCATCTTTCCTGAGATATCCCAAATTCTTGCCACACCATTTCCATCAGAAGCAGCAATATACTTTCCGTCTGGACTGAACGCTGAAGCCCCGGCTGAACGATCTACTAATGACAACGATTGCTGTGTAGATAAATTCCAAAGTAAAATTTTGTCCTCTCCTGTCGTCACCAAATGTTGTTCATCTGGACTAAAATTCACACTCCAGACTTGTCCTTGACTATTTAAGGTAGCTAGTTGCTTTCCTGACCAGTCCCAGATTTTGACTTGATTGTTATTAGTGCCTCCTACTGTTGCAATGAGTGGTTTTTGATTCTTGCTAAAACTGAAGCTAATAATTGGACTGCCATATGCTGGAGATTGAGTTACTATCTTCTGTTGTGACCAGTCCCAAAGTCGAAGTTTATCATCTTTACCTGCTGTAAATAGATACTTTGAATCGTTATTAAACCATGTAATCGAGTCTCCTGGTGCTTGCAATTGAGTTTGTAGTTTTCCAGACAGATTCCAGATGCGGATGATACCATCTACTCCTGTTGTAGCTAGATATTTTCCATCTGGACTAAAACTTACATTGTTGACCCTACCTTGATGACCGGAAAATTGATTTTGTTCGTGAATTTTTTGTATAATCGTCCATAGAGCGAGTAGAACACTGCCTGGATATTCTTTAACGTCTTTTTCACTCAACAAGGTTTTTAACTCTTGTCCGCTTTGCATAGCTAAAAGTAAAGCGGACATTTGATCGTCAGACTCAAATTGTTGGATAGCTTCATTGGCTGCTTTTTCGATTTTTTTGATTTGAAGTTCTCTTGATGCTTTTTTTATATCTGTTTGTGCTATTTTAGCTTGATTTTCAGCCTGTTTTTGTCTTTCTATTGCTTGTTCTTCTTTTGCTTTAGCTTCTTTTACTTTTTGTTTAGCTTCATCAACTATCTGGTCTGATTCTCCTTGTACAGATTTAAGTCTTAGTTTTGCTTGCTGAGTTTCTTCATGGGCAATTTCGGCTTCTTGCTTTGCGTTCTCTGCTGCAAATTGGGCTTGAACTGCCCCTAATTTTGACCTATCGTTATCTTGTTTGGCTCTATCAGCTTCTTGTTTGGCTTTTTCAGCTTCTCGTTTTGCCTTATCTTGCTCTTTGTTTGCTTTTTCCGTGATTTCCTTGGCTTCTAGTTTGGCATCTGTGGCTAATAATTCTTGCGCTTTAGCATTCATAAAAGCCTTACTCGCATTCATAAAAGATGCGCCTGCTGTCAGTATGGCGACTCCAACAAGAAAAGAAGTTACAATTACGATAATACGTCCTCTTTTAATCCTGGTTTCTACTTCTTTTTCGGCTTCTATTAATCTTTGGTTAACTTGTTTCTCTTGCTCTCGATAAAGTGCTATCTGTTGCTGTGCTTGTGCTAAATCTTCTTCAAATTCTCGATTTTCTAACTCCTGACAAGCAGCTAAAAATTGATAATCTCGATCGCTTAAACTTTTTCCTGCTGACCATTTGAGTGCTTGCTGTAATTTTTCTCCCCGCAAGAGTTGAGACTCATCTCGATTGTGGTCAGCTACCCAAGCAGCTAATGCCTGAACATAAAAATCAGGTCGCAGTTGTGTTAGTTTCACATCAACCCAAGATAAATTAAAGACAGATTCGTAAATTCGGTTATAGGTTTTTAACTGACCTTGACGAGCAACAACTAACCCTGATAGCCTTAAAGTCATGTGTTCGGGGGTATTATCTGCTACGATCGCTCCTTGCTGTAAAATTTGTTGATATAATCCCAACAGACGACTGGCTTTTAGTTGATCGCTGAGGATACGATCGCGAATCGTTCGCAAATGTTCTTGAAGCTCTTGTGATTCCCAACTTTGCAGAATATGCGATCGCACTAACTCTTCAATGACTGCCGCTTCTTTCCCTGCATTAATAAAAGATGAAGATTCAACTACTATTTGACATAGTTTTTGGGTCAGATATGGTTGCCCACCTGTCCAGTCTAAAATTGCTTGCAGAAGCGATAAAGGCTGCTCAACTTTTCCTTCTAATCCCTTAGCTAGTGGCTGGACTTCTTCTAACTTGAAGCCATACAAATCAATCGCTCTACCAATATTAAATGGGGTGCGTTGTTTATCCTCAATTAAATCCGAAGGGGTGGCTACTCCAATCAGCGCAAAAGATAGGCGTTTCAAAGCTGGATTGTCAGGACGTTGATTATAAAAAGCGCGAATCAAAGCAAAAAAATCATCCTTAAAGTCAAATTTGAAAATACTGTCAACTTCATCGATAAAGATGACAATCTGCTGCGGAATTTCCACTAACAGCACTTCTTCGATAAACTCTGCGAAACGTTCAATTAGGGATAATTCCTCGCGTTCGTACCACCACTCTTTAACTTTAATTTTGATTCCCAGACTTTTTACCAACCTAGTGACAAAGCTGATATACCATTCGCCTGGGGTAATATTGTGAGTGCCAATAGCGCTAATATCAATCACACCACAGGCAATATTTTCTTTTTGCAGTCGAGCCATTGCTTGTACACGCAGGCTAGATTTGCCCATCTGTCGGGAATTTAACACATAACAGAATTCATTTTCTTTAAGAGCGTCATAGAATTGCTCATCGCACGATCGCACCACATAGCTGGGAGCATCTTTTTCCAAGCTTCCACCGACTTTATATTTATATGTAAAGTTAGGTGCGCTACTCATAACTAATTTTTTAGATGAATGCGGAAATAATCGCGATACATATCGCAACGTGGTATAGCTTCATTACCTTGCAGTTTGATCAGCCCCATACTATCCAGTTTAAATGTAGCTTCGTTGCCCAATTCTAAAGGTTTACCTTTGAACGCAATCTGACGTAAAGCTTCAGCTAAAGCTGGATACTGTTGAAGATTCAATAAGTGTCGTCGGAGATGATCGCTATAAATTCCAGCTTCGGTAGGGGCAGTTTGTAGCAATTGCTCCCAGGTTAGATCCTGCTTGCGTAGGTGATAGAATGCTTTACGTATTAAGTAAGGATGTCCGCCAAGAACTGCAAGCAGTTGTTGCAGTTGAAGTTCTGATAATAGTAATCCATATCTTTGTGCTAAATCCTGGACTTGAGCAGGGATAAATTCTGGTAACTCAACGTTTTTCCCTACATTAAACGGTGATTGATTGATGTTTAAAGGTATGTAAACTTCAGTGGAGTGGACAACTACTAAGCGCAGTTTTTCCCACAATTCGCTGCTAAAATCGCCGTAGCGGGCAGACTCGTACCAAGAACGCACTAAACCAAAAAAGTCATCAGCAATTTCACGATGGGGAAATACGCGATCAACTTCATCCAATCCTAAAACTAAAGGAGTATCGATTTCTGTTAATAAACATTCTTCAAAATAGTAAGTACATCTGTCGTTACCGTCATGGTCTTGCCAATAATCTTCTAAGCGATGCAGTCGTTCTAATCTGCGACCTACTTGTTGACAAAGCCAGCGCAATAAGTAATCAAGATTGGTAAACAGGCGGTTATCAGCACGTTGCAAACTAATCGGTATAGTTTGATAGCCTTGTTCGCTGGCATAATTCAGAATTCTTGCCATTAGAGAAGTTTTTCCCATCTGTCGGGGAGCTTTAATCCGGATTAAGGCTCCTGGTTGGATAATTTCGGCAAAACAGTCGGTTTCGATTGGGAAACGCTCCACATACAAACCAGAACGCAGTGGTACTGTTCCTCCTGGTTCTCTATTTAACTCTGGTTCTGCTACAGGTAGAGGTGGGCGATCGGGGTTATCTTGAGGACAGATACATATGGTGTTTACTGCTAACTCAGCGTTTTCTAGTTTGGGCGGTGTTGTACCTGATGCCACAATGCGGAGAATTTCCTCTATAATTACAGGGGTATCTTCAGAAGAATGCCACTCCCGTTGCTGAATTTGATTGAGATAACCCCGCAGTTCGTAGTTAAGGGGCAAATCTAGGGAAAAGTTGACGCGAATGGGGAGAATAATCGGCTTTTGTTCTGGGTGGGTATCTCGCAATTCTCTGGCACGCTTTACCTCTTCAATTACCATTTCACTGACGACAGATTGAGGTGATAAAAGTAGCAAAAAGTAATCACAGCGTCGTAATTCTGCATCAATGCGCTGCACCCAGTTTTCACCTAAGCGAATACTCTCAGCTGCCATAAAAGCTTGATGTCCAGCACTGGTTAAAGCTTCATAGAATTGTTGAGCAAGATTGCGATCTGGTTCTTGAGTCCGATAGCTGATAAATACGCTTTTCGGCGTTTTTTTGTCGGCAATTAAGCGCTGATTGATTTTTAAGACTGGTATTTCTGATTCTGGGATACCTTCTAACTCAATAGCATTACAGCCAAATTCATAGGCATCTTCAATGGATCTTCCCGCTCCCAACCCATCATAAAAACCAATGGCAAATTCTCGTGCAGCTTTATCTCCAATCGCCTGACTCATGCCAATGACATAATCGATGTGTTGGTGAATTGCCTCTGCCTGCACCTTGGAATAGCAGGCATTTAGCAAAACACACTCAATACCCTTAAATAACTTAAATAATCTGGACAATGATTCCGCACTGATTAATTTAGCTTGTCCTGTGTCATTTTCTAATGCCAAGCCTTGATTGCCAGATCCGTGCCCAGAAAAATGGACAATCTGAGGATCGCAATCCAAGAGAGTACGACGCAGATCGTCAGGACGGACTGCCCATCTGGTAATTATTTCAAACTGTTCGCGCTTTTTGGCTCGTTCCAATCCTGCTTGGATTTCCCGAAGCTCTTCATCTAAGCGTAGCCTATCCGTATTTTTCGGATTGGCTGTCAAAATTAGAATTTTTTTCACTGTGTCGCTGCTGTGGAAATTGATTTTGTATTATGGATTAGGCGTAATGTTTTTCTAATAGTGGCAGCATATCAGCCATTGTCACATTCTCCTCAACCGCCTTGAGGATAAGCTTTTTACTTTATTTTCTCTGTTTTTAGCTTGCATCTTTGACAAGTTGCTCTTTTTTTTAACTTGTCATTAATGGGGATATACTTTACCTTTCATGCTTTATACTTCATCCTTTAAGTGACCTCCTAAACAGATATACGGTGGCATGAACAACGGCATTAATGTTGAACAAGAGAAGTTGTCTTTTAAATTGCAAGCGATCGCAACTGCGGTACATGATGCATCGGAAATTTGTCAAGGGGATACTATTGCGCTTTTGGCGTTGCTACGGCAGTTAGAACAGTTACACCGAGAGATCCGAGATGGGGTATTTCAAGAAAGTTTGCCTGATAACCGTCAAGCACTGTACGCACTCCTGAAAGACATTGAGTCTGAGGGGGGCTGGCCCTATATTGAGCGCATGAGGCTACAAGCCTATATAGCAAATATGCAGCAAGAAGAGCGGCAAGAAAACGAGGAACTGAAACAGAAGCGATCGCAACCTTGATTGGTAATGGGGCATGGGGCATGGGGAATGGGTAATTGGGAATTGGTAATTGGGCATGGAAGGAATCCTATTAGAACGCGCATTACGTTCTTGAGTTTTTTTAATTCCCATTGCCCATTACCCATTACCCATTACCCATTACCCATTACCCATTGCCCATTGCCCATTGCCCAATGCCCTATGCCCAATTAGCGCCTTTGAGTAATATCATCACACATATGGCGATCGCGCTCTTCAACATTGTGGTTGTGCTTGAGGTAATCACTCATCCAGCTACAACCACGAACTAGCAGGTCGTCTAAATCTAAATTCCACAAAATTATCGTGTTGTCATCACTAGCCGATGCTAGTGTATTACCTTGTGGGCTAAAGCTGACACTTAATACTGCACCAGTATGTCCGTTGAGGGTTTTGATCAATTTGCCTTCATGACTCCAGAGTTTGACAGTGCTGTCCCAACTAGCAGAGGCTAGAAGTTCACCGTTGGGACTAAAAGTGACAGCGTTAACACTATCGCTGTACCCCCTTAACAAGGTTTTCAACAACGTACCATCCCAGCGCCACAGCTTAACTGTGTTGTCCCAACTGGCAGAAGCTAGCAGGCGATCGGTAGGGCTAAAACTCACGCCTAAAACCCAACTTTCATGGGGTAAAAAACTTTTTAACAAAGTACCATCCCGTCGCCAAAGTTTGACTGTTTGGTCATCGCTGGCAGAAGCTATAACTCGACCATCGGGACTGAAATTAACGCTATTTACCCAACCCTGATGTCCTTTTAAGGTTTTTAGCAAACTCCCGTCACGATTCCAAAGTTTAATTGTCTTATCTTTAGAAGCTGATGCCAGTAACTGACCATCGGGACTGAAACTGACACTCATCACACTATTACTATGCCCTTGGAGAGTATGAAGTAAAGAGCCGTCGCGTCGCCAAAGTTTCACAGTTTTGTCATAACTTGCTGATGCTAGTACTTGACCTGTTGGGTCAAAAGTGACACTAGGAACTCTATCAGTATGTCCCAAGAGAGTTTTATAAAGTCGAGTGACAATGCCTTTATTAGTAATTTCTCGTTGCCAGAGTTTGACAGTGCGATCGCGACTGCCTGAAGCTAATATTTTGCCATCCGCACTCCAAGCAACGCTCAAAACACGATCCTTATGTCCAGTAAGGATGGGCAGCCTGGGAGGATTTAAACTCCATAGTTTTACGCTTTTGTCGTAACTTGCTGATGCCAAAATTTTGTTATCTGGGCTGAAAGCGACACCGGCGACAGCATCGCTATGTCCTTTCAAGGTTTTAAGTAACGTACCGCGAACACTCCAGACGTTGATGGTATTGTCATCACTTCCTGAGGCTAGCTGTTGACCATTGTCACTGAAACTGAGGCTCCAAACTGGACTTGTATGCTGCCGTAAAATTCTGTAAGGACGAAACTTGAGGACATCTTGAGTACTCTTGCCACGTCGCCAAAGCATCACTTTTTTGTCTCGACCTGCTGATGCTAACAGTTGACCGTCGGGGCTGAAATCGACAACAGTCACGCCCTTTTGATGTCCTAACAAAGTTGTAACTAAACTACCGTCTCGGCGCCAGATTTTTACTGTTTTGTCATCACTTGCCGAGGCGATGAACTTACCATCGGGACTGAAAGTTACCCAATTAACCCATCCTTTATGTCCCCTCAGTATTTTTACTAAAGTCCCGTCGCGCCGCCAAAGTTTGATGGTTGCGTCTTTACTGCCAGTAGCTAACAACTCACCGTCAGGACTGAAATTAACGCTATAAACCCAATCACGGTGTCCTTTTAAGGTTTTGTATGGTTGGGGGTCAAATTCGCCATTGATGGGGTTTCTGTGCCAAATCAGCACTGTTTTGTCGAGACTGGAGGAAGCCAGAGTTTGACCATCGGGGCTGAAACTAACGCTGCTAACAGCATCGCTATGACCTTTAAGGGTTTGGAGTAAGGTGCCGTCAGGACGCCACAGTTTCACTGTTTTGTCGCGGCTACCTGATGCCAGTAACTGACCATCGGGGCTAAAACTTATACCCCAGACAATATCAGCATGTCCTTCCAAGCGGTTTAACTCAGTTACTCCATAAACTGCCTGCTGGAGTGCTGTCACTACCCGCATCCGAGTATCTGGTTGGATTTTATCTGCAATTTTGAGTCGTTGCCAAGCCCGCAAACTTTCTAAGAGAGCATCAAACTCTTTATTTGAGGCAAATAGCGCTTCACTAGTAGCAGTGAGGGCACTAATTTTAAAGTTGCTTTCGCTGCGTTCGGCTCGTAAAGTTTGGAGAACTGCGGCTCTTTTTTGTGAGTCTGCTTGCCACCATAATGTTGCAATTGTGCCTAGCATGATGAAGAGCGATAAGCCTGCTATGCGTGCTTCTCGCAGTCGGCGATGCAAAACTAAATTTAATTGCTCTTGAGAGAGTTTTTGAGCTACTTCTGCTCTAGTTTTTTCAAAGCGAACTTTTTCGAGTTCGGCGACCATTCCATAATCGTTTTTTTGGCGAATTGGTTCAACTAAATAATCGTGAACTAGCTGGTAGCGATCGCCTGACTCTTCCCATATTCGCAATACTAAGCCTGAACCCACCAAAATGTCTAAAATCAATTCCATCGAGACATTCATTGGCGTAATTTCTTCTTTTTTATTGTCTTTCTCTGACTCGACTTCTTCTATCTCTACAGGAAATTCCTCTTCACCGCCTTTTAGAGATAACTCGTTGTCTCCTATTACCACAGTCACCAAATCAGCTTTTGTTTTTAATGGTCTTGTGCCTTTTTCATCAGTTAACTCAAACAATAATTTCCAACTAAGTTGTTCGTTTTCTTGACCGCAATCTTTAATTACTTCCTCAAGCCATCGCTGTACTAGTTTTTTCGACCCGCCACAAAGCTTGTATTGTTCAAGTGTGGTAATGTTTTCTGCTTGAAGTTGAGCGCCGACTATTTGTAATTCTATTGGATGTACTTCGTCCAGTTCTCCTGCTAAATCCTCGACTAGTTGGTGAATTAATTCATCAGTTAGTTCATAATGCGAACGTTGAGTCAAACTGTGGATAATGCTGATTGCATCTTGGCTAGAGAAGTTTCCTAAGTAGTAACGAATATTCTTATCGAGAATATTTTTATTAATTATTCCTAAATCGGACAAATTACCGTGCTGTTTTTCTTGGCTCAAACGTTCAAATTCTAATAAATAATGTAAATAATCTTCTCTCAAAGAAATAATTATTTTTACAAAGCAAATATTGATACATTCGCTAAAAAATTTGTAAAACTCTCTTATTTCTTGGGGATGCTTATTAATAAAAAACAATTCTTCCATCTGGTCTAATATAATAACTATTATATGATTGCGCTCGGCTAACAACCGAATTTTTTCTAGCAGTATGCTGGAAGAATTTTCTTTAATAATTGAAAGTTCCGTTTGTACCAATGCCTTATTAATAGTACGTCTTAAAGCTGTAAGCCAATCAGTATAAACAGATAATACAATCGGCAAAGGTATGCGTTCGCCAATTACTTTTTCCTTCAAAACTGGTACTAAACCAGCTTTGAGAATTGAACTTTTACCAACGCCTGAGGGTCCATGAATTACTGTAAGTTTGCAGTCAGCACGGGTAATTCTTTCAATCAAGCGATTGATATCTTGCTGTCTTCCAGAAGCGGCTATTTCCTGAGCAAGTCCCGACTGATTAAACGGTCTTTTTTGCGGCTCCAAAACTGAATTAATTCTGTAGCGTTGTGACTGTAATTGACTAGGACCGATAAAGGCGCGAAAGCCGTACTGATGTTCTATTTGAATTTTTTCTTGCTTGAGGCTAAAAGCTTCGGTGTAATCATGACGCCCAAAAAAGTAGAGCGATCGCAACTGCTCTAAAATCTGCAAATATAGCGATGGCTCGTATTGTACTTCACAAACTACTCTCGCCCATTCCAGATTATTGATGGCTTCCTCACACTCACCCAAATGTCGCTGAGTGCGTGCCAGCAATAAAAGATACCAACTTTCCTGCTGTCGGGAAACGTCGGCGGCATTTTCGGAAATAGAAAGTGCTGTATTTGCTAATTCATGAGCTAGTAACCAATTAGACTTAGAAGCCGCCACATCTGCTAAAAAACCATAATCTTGAGCCACTTGTGCGGGAGTACCATAAGTTTCATGCAGTCGCCGAGACTTTTCGGCTAATTGCTGCAATTCTTCCCAGGCTTGTAGGCGTTGTAGCATATCAAGCGCAGGCAAAATAAACTTAGCAACTAAGTCTTTTCTTTGCGCTGTTTCCAATACCTCAAGACATTGCTTAAACCACAATAAAGCATCTTGCCAGTAGGTTTTGCCCAGAGTTGGGTGTAAGTCTGCCATCCGGCGATAACACAGCCCTAGGTGGAATAGTACTACCGCCTGTCCAAGTTGGGGGGATGGGATGGGGAGAGGGGGGGATGAGGGAGATGAGGGGGATGGGGGAGATGGGGGGGATGAGGAAGATGGGGGAGAAATAGTAGTCTTTTCCTTGTCCTCCTTGTCCTCCTTGTCCTCCCTGTCCCCTTCCCTGCTCCCCCTGTCTCCAAGGAGTCCCCTTGCCTCGTTCCAAAGTGCTAAACTTTTTTGATAATGAATTAAAGCATCATCTATTTGGTCGTCGGCGTATTCGTCACGCCCCAATACGAATTCTAAACTCGCTTCTAATTCTGGTTCTAAAGTGACGTTATATAGGCGTTGCAAATCATTACGGGCTGACTCAATTTCGCGGCGATGTTGAGATTTGGGAGCTAAATCAAGAGCAGCATTAGATAAAAAGTTTTCGGCACCGGCTTCTAAAACTTTGGCAAAGATAAATTCTGTTTCTTGCTGCACCAAAGTAATTAAATCGTATGCAGCCATTTCAAATTTAATGGTGGTTGCCGCCCAGCTTTTAAAATCGGGTGCTAACCGAGAAAGCGATGTTGCTACTTCATCTTGTAGCCATAAAACTAATGGAAAAGGAAGACTCGTAGCGTAGATATCTCGTGCTTGGTTGATGTTAGTGAGTAAGTCTTCGAGGTCAATTACTGATTCTAGACCAGAAACCATCACAGCTGACGGTAATGAATCTGTGGCAACGGTAGGATTATCTAGAAATAGTTCTGAAATTATTGTGGTGTGTAAGGCAGTAGTTGATGGCTGAAGAAAGATTTCTCGTAAATTGATATCTTTGGTGAGAAAGCGCAGATGCTCCAACATTGAAGAGCGTAATTGCTGATAATTGCACCTAACTAAAATCAGGGCAAATTGATTTTTTGAAAGTGCGATCGCCCGAATCAGCCTTTGTAGAGAATGCTGATTTTCGCTTTGTTTGCTTGCATGTGTTAATTGCCATGTCATAACTAAAAACTGGGCTATTAAATAAAGAGAAAAAATGCCACATCAAAAATTCAAACATACGCGCTACAGTATGTTTGAATTTCTCAGTTGTTGTATATACAGCTAAGACCAGAGATGCATCGCTGTGAGAAAGCTTATACTTTTGTCTTATTTTGCTGCCAAGTCACGACTTTTTCTGTTTCTGCCAAGGCAGGACTGATGCCAAACCAGCGTCCGATGCGATCGCGATATTCAAATACCAACATGCTTCGCAGTAATCTTTGGTAATCAGACTCGCCTTGAACGCTTTGCTGGTGTACTACTTCAAATAACAATTCCCATTCTTCTTCGTTAATCGCTAACAGCAAATCGTCACGGTAATCTTTAATCACCGCTTCTAAACAGTTTCTAGTAAAAGGTGGGTCTTGCCGTTGCAGGCAACTATAAAGCAGTCCTAGTAAGTTACGAATGTGACCGCCACTCACCCGGCATAGACGATCTAGTGTTTCTGGCTCGTCGAATAATTCGCCTATTAACGAGGGTCTGGTATTCCAAGGAACTTGAGGAAAGGCTCTGGCTAATACTAGCTGGCTTAGTAGTGACATACCTGGTTCGTAGTCAATACCATCTCTTTGCCGCACCAACACCATTGGCAAGACTTTGGGAGCAATACCTCCCCCCAGACGATTTTTTAATGTTTCGTACTCGTTCGAGAAAATTAATGGTAGGGGAATTGTGTAAACTAGATGGCATTTGAGCCGGCGCAGTTGTTCGCCTCGGTCGATGAAGAGATACTCTGGTTGCGATCGCCCGGATGCTAAAGTACGCATATCTACTCGATCCAAGTTATCGACGATGACAACCAGTCCTTTTTGACCCCGAAGTTTTAGCTGTTCTATGCCTTTGTCTAAGACTTCTTCGTTAATCGCTTGCAAAATACTATTGGTACGCGGTTCCAGATATTGCCTGAGCTGAGTACGCATCTGAGGGCTATCTTTTGCTTTGGCGCTGATTTTGGCAATACCTAAGGAAAACTCTGCCTCTGCTGATAACTGTATGGGTGTTTGCAAAAAATCCCCAATATCTTTAAACAAGTTGGCAAAGTAACCTGGTTTCAATTTGATGCCAATCGCTTCTAAACTGACACTGACTTGACGTGCTACACTTAGCAAAATGTCGCTAATATCTATATCCGCCATGTCCAAATCTTGACTGGACTCAAAATAAACGACATGAAATCCTGCTAACTCCAACTCGGCTTTGAGGCGCTGCAATTCTGTTGATTTACCGCAGCCAATATGACCTGTAAATAATTGGCAGGTCGGCTCATCCGGAGAAATACGCACGATTGTTCGTTGCAACTCTTCAACAATCTTGCAACCACGTACATCCGAAAAATCTATGTAATACTGCCGATCCAGCGCATTACTCATATTTAACGTGTAGCTTGGGTTACAGGCTTTATAAAAAGTTGACAAATTTAGTGTGGTTTTCATGTAGATGCAATTAACTGTACGTTTATATACAAATAATCTCTAACTAAAACTGTGGTTGATGATTAACTCACAAGTTTGGTCTTAAGAAGAAAAGTGCCGGACGCAAAGACGCTATAAATAGCAACTATCCTGCTCTAGTAAAGATTAGTTGTTGTCCCTGATACATTAAGTGTACCTGTTCTTTTTACAGATACTGTTACCGTTTTAACAATTTGAAGTTGAACAATTCTTTTTTTAACTGAGTTAATTTTGTACAAAAACTTACTTTTTGGTAGGGTCTTCCTTCGTATAAATGCTGATTAAGTAGGACAATTAATTCTAGCAAGATGCGAATAACTTACATCATGGTTAGTTACTATTATTGTGTGTTCATATTAAGTATACTTAAGTATATATATGATATTAGATGTCTCAAGAAAAATTTGCAATCTTTTCCAGAAAAATTTCCAATAACTTTATGTACCAAATATCACTTCTTCATACAAGTTTGGCAATATTTTTTTTGGTTGATTCTTTGATCGGCATCCACAAGGTACAGCATTTGCATAATGCCTTCGCCTTGGTTTCCCCTTCTCCCAAAGAAAGAGGCGATCGCGGAGTGCGGTGAAGAAATAAATGCTTATATGTGCTTGTTATTTTTTTTGCTTATAGGTATAGGACTTACGCAAAAAATCGGCGTAGTTCCTTAATTTACGAGTGCGATAATTCATGAATTATCGCTACAGAAGATATGTTTTGCGCTCAGGGAGTGAGGTATTGTGGCAACGACACATCGACACTGAAGCGCATTCAAGGTGCCGAGTAGCGATCGAGGAGTGTACCCAAGTGGCACGTAAACACACACCAGAAAACGCTTTATCAAAAAAGGCAGAGGGCAGGAGGCAGCTATGCTGAAGGAATACTGCCTCCTGCCCTAGAAGTGTGACCGAAGGGAACAAGGGTTTAAGACCCCCACTGAACTCTTGTTCAGTGGCTCCAAGTCAGGAGGGGGCGGCGGTTCGCCGGACAGAAGGTTCTGTCCGGCGACACGCCTTTTTTCATCCCCTTCTGACTTGTTCCTTCTGCCCTCTGCCCTCAGCATAGCTGCCTTCTTCAATTTATTTTTATGGATCGCGCATCGTCGGACTGCGATCGCCCGTATGTTGCCTCCTCATTGAAGCCTCTCGGCAACCCCTCCCCTGTTGCTTCAGAACAGGGCAGCCTTCCGTCCTGGAAGGCTGGGCAACAAAAAAGCGCTAGGCGATCGCGCTTCAGACAGGAAAAAGGCTACATTAAGTTCTAATTCAAGACAGCAAAATTTCACTTCAGTTCAAATTACAAGCACCATAATCTTTATCGTTGTGTGGTTGTTGTAAAGTGTTACATGCAAGCGTGAAAAAGTCACCGAAGATAACCCAAGGGTGACGGCCAGGAGAGTGCGTTTACTAAAATTAATTGACGATACAAGCGTATCAACGTTCTTATACTTCCATGTGTGAAAGGAGTTTGAATGGCTGGCATGGTATCAGTTTCCCGCACGGATTTGCGATATCGGCGTCATAAATTACGTCGGCAACGGCAAATGAAAATTATTCAGGCTATTTGGCAAACCTTTGCCGTTAGTAGTCTGTTAGGTGGTTTACTATGGGTGGCAAGTCAACCGATGTGGGTGCTTTCTGCTCCCAAACAAATTGAGATCGCTTCAGGTTCACGCTCACTTTCTCCTGAAGCGATCTCTTCACTGCTGGTGTTATCCTATCCGCAGTCATTATGGAGGATTGAACCGTCAAGGGTCGCTGACTCTTTGACAAAACAACCAACTATTGCCAAAGCAAGCGTTAAGCGTCGTCTGTTTCCACCTGGATTAATTATTGATATTCAAGAGCGAGTACCCGTGGCGATCGCGCAAAGGCATCACCAAGCAATCGCTAGTGACACAAACATTGCTTCATCGACGGGGTTATTAGATGCAAATGGAATTTGGATGAATGAAGAAAAATACACATCACTTAATCCTACCGTAAAGTTGCCCAGTCTCATAGTTATTGGTTCCTTTGAACAATACCGTCCTTACTGGAATCAGCTTTATCAATCTGTGAGCCAAAGTTCCGTTAAAGTCATGGAAATTGATTGCCAAGATCCAACAAATATAATTCTGAAAACAGAACTAGGATATGTGCATCTCGGTGCTGTGAGTCCCCAAATAAGCGAACAAATCAAAGTACTCGCCCAAATGAGCCATTTACCTACACAACTTAATCCCAATCAGATAGAATATATCGACTTGAAAAATCCGGAATCTCCTTTAGTACAAATGAACCAAAAAACAGTCAAGTCTAACTCTCAAACTCGTTAAAAATATTAAACGGGTGAGAACTAATAATTGCTCAGAGTCAATAAATAAGTTTTATGCCAATAAATAAATATTTATTATTTTTGGTATTCCCATAACATACACAAAAATTGGCGTTAACTTCGCTCTTACAATGGGAGAAACAATTATAAAACCTTCATGCATGGGAGTAAAACCCCGCTTGTTGTTACCCTAACATAAGCGTGAAGCATTCATACGAGTGCGAGTGCTGGGGTTCCCCCTTGCCTTGGAACGCTCTTGAGTGCAACATGTTAAACATTCTGATGATAGTGTCTGGGGTGGAAAACGATTCTTTGGCATGATTAAATCTTCTACTGAATGGAGTGCGTTAAACACAAGAGTCTGTCAGGTTTTTATTTATCAGCGACTCACAATCGAAGGATATTTTCTGCCACAACCCAACAAGGGTTTGGTTGAGTCTTCTACTCCAGGAGAGTTAATGAGACTGGTGTGAAAAAGAGAGATTTTCAAAGTGAATGGTAAGCCAGACAGTGACTTGATGCCAATTTATACAAGAGGTATGCGATCCATAAAGTAAAATTTAACCGCAACTATTATGTATTTGGAGGCACACCAAACAGCAAATCAATCAGCGAGTTCCATCAACGATAAGTAAATCATTTGTTACCTCCAGTTTAAGGATAAGTAAGTATAAGGTAAATTTTGTGTTCTCAGTTGTAATAATCTGAATGCTCAAACTGATTAACCATATCATTAAGGAAGACAAGACGCGCCACGGCGGGTCTTTACAAGTTACACAATTCACCCAGAATTGCGCTCATGAAATTGTTAGTAGAAAAATTGCGTGTATACTAAATAACTCGGAGTTATTCAAAATCGGTGATTGGGAGGGACTTTCACTCTCACAATGTCAGACGGTTCCTTGTGAACTCGTTCCACAAATCCCCACGACTATTTCGGATGTTCGCGCTTGTGTTGTTTTGTCAAAGACGCTTTTCTTTGGGACGCACACGAAACGCGAACGAGACGCTTCTCTTGTTTTGTCAAAGACGCGCTTGGGACGAGAGGCACACAAGACGCGATCGCGTCTTTCCTTGGGAGAAGGCTGTCCACTGTGTTACGCAAAACGTGTAGCGGCAACGAGGAAGAATTGGTGGTATCAGTGGTTATATTGCTCGTGCAATTTCATATTCTACAGTAAATTTCAAGTGGTCGCAGGTATAACTCCTAAGAGTGATAATGGTAAATTTAATCATCAATATAAATTATTAGGAGAAAAATGGATAGGTAATTGGGGATACAAAATAAATGCAACAGAAAAATAGCAGTAAAGATATTAAGGAGGAGAAGAAGTTATACAGGTCAATATTAGGTAAATATAGGTATACTTCTCTAGAATTGGCAGTGCGCGAGCTTTACGGATTATGTACAACAGGCTTGCTTTGGGCAAGGTTGCCCTGTTCTATAGAAATAGGGGATAAGTTGTCTTGGGGCAACTTATGGACATGCGGGCGTGAGCCTGCGTTAATGGTCGATCTAAGAGTAAAATTTCGCTTTTCTAATCCTGTTAGGCTTGCAATAAGTGAGAACAAGAAAGAACATAGCCATAGATTATGGCATCGTCAAATATAGTTGACTATTGGCGTGAATAACACCTGAAAAATTCGTTGATCTACCCTTTTCAATCCAATGACACTTGATAATAACCAAAAACTTAGTTATATAAACTCCCAGTCTCCGGGACAGCCAGGAATGTCACTAGCAGTTAACTCCACCAATCCCTTTAATCATTCCGGACTGAATTTCGGACAACATAACGATAGTAAAAGAATCCCTACTGAAGATCCCCGAATTGGCGATATTGTTCCCGGTCGAGTCGCCAACATCAAAGTAATTGGCGTAGGTGGGGGTGGTGGAAATGCCGTAAACCGCATGATCGCCTCTGATGTGAGTGGAATAGAGTTTTGGACAACAAACACCGATGCCCAAGCTTTAACACAAGCACAGGCTTCCAAACGCTTACAAATAGGACAAAAGCTGACGCGAGGTTTAGGCGCGGGTGGTAATCCGGCTATTGGTCAAAAAGCTGCTGAAGAATCGCGGGACGAAATTGCTACAGCTTTAGAAGGTGCCGATTTAGTGTTTATCACTGCCGGCATGGGTGGCGGTACAGGTACGGGTGCAGCGCCAATTGTCGCTGAAATCGCCAAAGAAATGGGCGCTCTCACAGTCGGTGTGGTAACACGTCCATTTTTGTTTGAAGGACGCCGACGCACCAGCCAAGCCGAGCAAGGTATTGAAGCTCTTAAAGGTAGGGTAGATACGCTAATTATTATCCCAAATAACAAGCTGCTGGAAGTAATTCCAGAGCAAACGCCGATGCAAGAGGCTTTTCGCTATGCAGATGATGTATTGCGTCAAGGGGTGCAAGGCATCTCTGATATCATCTTGATCCCCGGTTTGATCAACGTTGACTTTGCCGATGTGCGAGCGGTGATGGCAGATGCAGGCTCGGCGCTGATGGGGATCGGTGTTAGTTCCGGGAAGTCAAGGGCAAGAGAAGCAGCGATCGCAGCTATTTCTTCGCCCTTACTAGAATGTTCTATTGAAGGAGCTAGAGGAGTTGTTTTTAATATTACTGGTGGTAGCGACCTCACCTTACATGAAGTCAATGCTGCCGCTGAAACAATCTACGAAGTAGTCGATCCCAACGCCAATATTATTTTTGGTGCGGTGATTGATGACAGGCTGCAAGGTGAAGTCAGGCTCACCGTAATTGCCACAGGATTTACAGGTGAAATGCAAGCCACACCACCGCAAAATGTCGCCAATCCTAGGGTAGTAACTCCACCACCACCAAGACGACAGGCACCTCAGCCACCAGTAAAAGAGCCAACACCAATTCCAGAACCCAAAGAAAAACCCGGATTGGATATTCCTGAGTTTCTGCAACGACGGCGACCCAAGCCTTAAGCTGACAGGATTAGCTAGTAGCTTGCTCCCGCCTTAATTCCAGTTCCCAGGTTTCACCGGGAGCAGGGTTGACACTCCCCTGCCGTTTGCGCTCTTGGTTTCCCTCTCCTTGCAAAGACGCTGCGTGTGTTCTTTGCTCTTGGTTCGCTCTGCGTCAGCTTTCTTCGAGTCTTCAAGGTTCTTTTAGACGCTTCTGTTGGAGATGCTGCGGAGCGTCCCTTGTTTTGAGCGTCAGGGCTTGTTGCACTTCTGCTACCGCACAACAAGCGCTCCTAACACATCAGGAAAAAAAAGAAATTAAAAAACGCTTTCTTTTTTGCCTTTTTCCTTCTTACAAAGTTAGGCGGGACGGTACAGGCAACCGCCTTCATAGTGCGCTTTTAACTTTTGCCGATTAAAGCTTGCTCAACCCATTGAATTACCTGTTGACCAAGGTGGGTGTTGTCTAGGCGATCGATTTCGCGAATTCCGGTGGGACTGGTGACATTGACTTCAGTCAGGTAGCCACCTATAACATCAATACCGACAAAAATCAAGCCGTCTTTACGTAGAGTTTCGGCTAATTGGGTACAAATTTCATACTCTCTAGGAGTAATTTCGGTTTGAGCAACTGTACCACCAGTCGCCATGTTATTCCGAAAGTCACTTCCAGAGGAAAGGCGATTGAGGGCACCAATTGGTTTTCCATCAAGCAAGATAATTCGTTTGTCTCCCTCTTTTGCTTGGGGTAGATAGGTTTGCACCATAACTGGAACGCGACCTAAAAGGGTACTGAGTTCGACAATCGAGTTAAAATTGCGATCGCCTGCTTGCAAAAATAAAATCCCTTCTCCAGCTTTGTTACCCAATGGTTTGAGAACTGCTGCACCTTTTGCTTCCACAAATTCCCGAATAAATTGCTTATCGGCACTGACAATAGTTTCTGGAATTGCTTTGGTAAACTGGAGGGCATACATTTTTTCGTTTGCCGCTCTAATTCCACTGGGACTATTAATCACCAGGGTTTTGTTTTGGTCGATGTAGTCCAGAATGTACGTAGCATAAAGATAGGGAACATTAACTGGTGGATCTGTCCGCATAAATACGGCATCCATTGTTTCCAGGGAAGTTAAGGTACGTTGGCTCAACTTGTACCAAGGATTTGCCGCTAAATAGCGTCCTTGGACCAACTGCACTGGTACGAGTTCCACCCGTTCTAACAATGCCCAAGCTTTGCTATCTACCACACTCAGCAAATTTGCTTGAGTTACCCAAATTTCATGTCCCAAGATTTGCGCTGCTTCCATCAGAGCAACGCTGGTATCATGACACGGGTCAAGAGTATGGATGGAATCTATTATAAAAGCCAGTTTCACGCTTAATGCCTCAATCGCCAGGAAATTCCGCTGTTATCAATTTAGATTATCCCCTGACGATTTGATTGATGTGCATAGCATTTTGTCGCAAGACATCGCACTCATATGATGAACTTACACATTATTAGTTGCAGCTAGTAACTCATCTAGCTTGCCTTGGGCTTCTATTGCGTGTATATCATCACAACCACCTACATGGCGATCGTTGATGAAAATTTGCGGCACAGAGCGTCGTCCATTTGCCCTTTGAGCCATTTTATCGCGTGCTGCCTCGTCTCCATCAATGCTGTATTCAACAAATTCAACGCCTTTTCTTGCCAGTAAACTTTTGGCACGGATGCAAAACGGGCAAGTTCTCCAAGTGTAAATTTCTACTTTAGCAGCCATAACGCCCTCAACTTTATTTGATGCTTCTTAATTTTAGAACTTTGTCACTGGCTGTTGTAGCCGCTCTATCCCGTTTTCAGGTAATCCTCTTTCATCTGCTTCCTTAGTCGGTGATGATCTGCACTTTCTCAATAACGCATGAAAATTGCTTTTTCCTTTCTTCTGCTGTCTAGCTTGAAAAAGGCAGCGCGAGCAGCTTTGAGCCTAATAATAAAACAGCGGAGCCTTTTCGTCAGACATTGCCTGACGAAATCAGCACCGCTATGCTCCTTGTTTTTTAGATTCAGCAATCTTTTGATGAAAAGCTTAGTTTTTCCTAAAACTAAGTTTATTTACTTCTGCACATTTTTAGACTGGCGACGGCGGGCTGCTTTGACCATTCCACCCACAACTAGACCAAGACCTATGGAAGCACTCGGTTCTGGAACTCTAACTTTTGGGGGTACGGGGGGCTTTACGTAAGAAGCTACAAATAATGAAGCGTGAGACAGTTCCTTACCTTGTTTACCATTTCCAGCTAGAGCAACGCCAATGGTATTGAAGACTCCTTGTAAACCTGTTTTCGTAAGATCAATGTCTTTAAACAGATAGGCGCTGTATTTGGTACTGCTCTTCAGGCTAATTACGAATGTACTAGGACCACTGCCAAGTGCTTTACCTAGACTCCATGAGCCAGTATTATAGTCGTTTTGTGCTTTAAATCCAAAGAGATTGTTTTCGTTCGAGTCCGATTTACCAGCTAACGACCAATTGACGTTAGAACCAAGATCGAATAAACCGTTGTTCAACTGAGTAAGTAAGGGATTTCCTGCCCCTGTGTCATTACCATCAAAAGGTCCCTTACAAGCTGTAGCATTAGTTTTTCCAATTGAGACATTAGTAAGACTACAAGCGACATTAGAAGTAGAGCTTGTAGTGGTCGTGTTGGAAGTGGTGCTGCCAGTATTGCTGGTACTGGTGTTACTCCCTTCCCATTAGAAGATTACCTAAACTAATCGATAAATGTGTTTAATAGTATTTTGAATTTGTTCAGGGGTTTGAAGATTCTTAGTAGCTAGAAAACTTTCTAGCTTTTCTCTAACAAGTT
>JAESGF010000202.1_pt1 | contig 38802 bp, 34 predicted proteins | sample 9269621 | NCBI WGS metagenome assembly JAESGF01 (sample SAMN14515066, study PRJNA621663) | algae metagenome | isolation source: Tolypothrix carrinoi HA7290-LM1 and co-occurring heterotrophs from dry rock... | place: USA: Makauwahi cave, Kauai, Hawaii | collected 2011-01-06
GCTACAGGCTGTTCATTGACACCGCCACCCTTGGCAGGAACAGAGAGCTATTTATTGTTAACCCCCCAAGCAACTCTACTGAACGCATCATCTCAACTCAAGATGTGGGGGAAGTCGTTGATTGGTTGAGAAAACAAGATTTGATGTCCGAACCAACATGAAAACACGCGCGTAACGTTCGTGACCGCAGGCGCGATCGTTCATGCCTGAGCTTCATATAGAAAAAATATGGCTTGCTGTGTTTTTAAATCCATTTTTGCTACCCCTCTTAACAATTAAAATCGAGTGGTTGTCATAAGCAAAAAATAGCTTGACATTCATATTTTAGAAGTATAAAACTTGAAAAAATAAGCAGAACTGAAGTATTTAGTATCGGGTTTTTCTTGGGCATTGGTCTTATAAAATCTTCTGGATGCTTCTTAAATGCCTTATTTTACTTTTCCAGTCTAAACAAATCTTTTTTACTCAGGGAATTTGTTTAAATAAAAATATTCAATATTAGAAATAATCCAGCGCCACTGGCAGCACTACCGTAAATAATGCTTGAAAGATTGTGGAGCGATGTAGGTACACTATTTCAGCAACTTCAATTACACAATTAGCTGTTGATCCACCCAAGCACGCACCGCCACCCATAATTACAGCAGAGCAACAAGCGTGATGCCGTCCATATTGTGACTGATTCAAGGATTCTGATTTTTAATAGTTGCATAGTTTCCTAATATTAATTGAATATTTGTAAACCTGACTTTTTATTTTGCGTGTCGGTCAGCTAGAGTAGGCAGTGGTCAGGAGCAATTACTACGGGCATCAGGGCTGACCACACCCCGGAAACGTCCTGACCCTCGCTGCTACGTCATCTGACCGTTGCTGACTGTGCTGACTGACTGGCTGACCGGGCTTGCTGACCTGCTGTTAGGGGCATTTTTTAGGAGGTGGTCAGCGCGGTCAGCAAGGGTCAGAATGGCTTGTTAATTATTCTGAAAAACTCCCCGTCCTTAATTTGCGCCTCACCATCTTTTTGTAGAAAACCAACAATCAAACGCACATCTTCAGCATCACGAGTAACTTTTCGTAATGGCTTTGAGTTGGTACGAGCGTCACCAAATTTTATCCAGCCTTTTTCTTTGAGTGTTCGGAGTATTTCTAGAGCTTTATTGAAATCAAAGCCGGAACTCTCCTTATGCTCACTATCTTTAATTGGCTCCACCTCTGGGGAATTAGATATTTTGTCAGAGTCCAATTTAAAGCTGTTCTCCAAATTCATTACTGTGTCATAATCCACTACTAGCTTTTCTTCTTTAGTCAGAGGGGTAAACCCAGGTAGGAATTTTCTGTTATCTCGATCAAAGCCTGAATAATTTTCTAACCGTGGCATCGGATACCATTGGTTAGCTCCGCCAAAGTAAATTGCTCTTTTAATTTCAGACTTCTCACACAATTGTTCAATTTGGGTCGAGTTTAATCGTTTATCGCCAGGAATCATTTGAGCTTTTAGAATTCCTTCCGAAGCAGAAACATTACGAGCATCAATTATGAAGATGGGGATAAACATAGTGCGATCGCCGCCGTCCATCCCTAAACCCGAAACATGTGCATTCTGTGATAATCCCCAAAAGATAATTCCTCTAGAATCACCAGAAGTAGAATAACCAGATAACTTCCGTTTTAGCCAAGTTAAAGGACTGGACATTCCCTTTTCAACTTTCACAGCACCAAGAGTTTTTAATGTGAGAGTAAGTTCATCAAACACTAAAAGCTTACGACCATGACCACAATCAAAGCGATCGTATTCGTCTAAGCAGTTAGCCACCCATTCAGCAGCATCATCAGGGGAGGTTGTCATTAAATCTTTTCTGAAAAGTTTGTCAACTCGTCCAGAAAAATAAGCTGTTTCTTTTGGATCATTTTTGGGGTCGATATAGAAAACGGTGGTATTTGGGTGATATTGTTTGACTGCTTCTAGCGCATTTGTTACAAATATTCCTTTACCACTACCGGGAACGCCAACGATTAGAGTTAGCTTTAGACTTTGTGCTAACAGTGCTGGTAGGTCTGGTATTTCAGACTTAAACTCTACAACTTCTGTGTTTTTGTCGTCTACTGGCGAGGCAGGAACATTAATAGCGTTCAGCTTTGTGTTGCTGCCAATTAATTTATTCCCAGATTGAGCCGAAGGATCATAATCCAAAATATTAAACTTGGGTAACTCGACAATATTGGGTTTGGGCAGTTCCACAAACCGAGGGGGTAGCGCCTCCTTAATCGCTGTAACTTCCTGAATTCGAGTCCTGGTGTCAACCTCAACATTTTGTAGGTGGTCAGTTAACTGTTGTTTCCCTGGCAAAGAACGCCCCTCTAGTTTGCGATACCAGTCCAGCAGCCATCGGTAGGCATAAAACCTCTTTCCAGGCTCAATCTGAGTCAAATACTCAACTACAGTTTCAAAAAAGTCGCCGTAGAGGAAACTGTACTCTTGGGCGTCGTGTCTGGGTAAAAACTTAATTGTGTGAGCAAAGTGGTCAGTGCGATAATTCTGCCTTGCATCATAATCGCCAGCACGAGCGATCGCATCCAAAAAGTTTCCCCTAACAAACGGTAATGGTGCAATTTCCTTGGTACGAGCATGGTGATCAACTACAAACCACAACCAGGCTGCACCCCCAATCATTCCACCAATGAGCATAAATGGATTGACAGCGTAGCAAATAGTACCGACTCCAGCAGCGACTAACCCAAGTACCCGTGCTGCATCCGCCTCATTTTCTGCTATGAGTGCTTGGACTAATAACTGTTCTTTCCTTTCCCCCATCCACTCGGCTATTTTGCCAGCTTCCAAATAACTTAAATTGGGGTATAGATTGCGTAAGTGTTCAGTTTCACGAGTGGTAATTTTAGGGATATTATTGTTAGTAAATTCCATATCTAAATCTGAGTCTGTTTTTTCATTTGGGGATGAGCGGCTCCCGGTTTAAAGGGTATCGCCGCTTAATTCTTTAATCGTTAGTCAGTCGCCAGACAGCAAAACCAATCTCACCTGATAACATCGTGCCTATGTTATAGAGGAAGCAGCACAAAATAATGACTGGTGCAGTGTAAGCGAAGGGGTTATGAGCAGCAAAAGTTGTCACTAGGTCAAAGACCCAAATTGCTATTGTGATAAACCCGGTCGATGTGCGATCGCGCAATCCAGCAGTCTTATAATCCTTCCAAAGTTCTGTTACTAAATCAATCTTGCCGGAAGGCTTGCTCTCCAGTTCATACCCTATGTGGTCTTGTAGTTCCCGTCTGGCTGCATCGGGGTTCTTTCCCCTCAATGCATATGCCTCAATTACTTGGATACCTACAGCAATTAAGAAAGCAGCATAAAAGAAAGGGTTGAATAGTGCCAAGGGGACATTAGCCCAATGCCAAGACGGCTCAAACCAGGGGAAGATTGGACGTTGTTGGAAGACTGTTTGCCATATCGAGTCAGCGCTTATTGCAGCGCCAATGAGAAATAATGCACCTCCAACAATAGCCCGACCAGTCCCGCCAGTTGTAACGAATTGGGCGACAATTGCAGCTGCTATTCTGATCGGCATTCCCACAACCAAAACTATTATTTTCGCGCAGAAGTCAATAATCTGACCAATAGAGCGCTTTTGTTCTTGTTTTTTCTCGCCTGGTGATGTATTTGAATTCACTATGATTTCTCCTTTTATTGGTTAATTTGGTCTACCATTGCAAGCATCGTGCAGTTTATGCCGCCAGTACCACTGGTTGTCTTCAATGCGTCCTATACAAACCCCTGCCGAGTCATAGACATATACAACTTGGTCAGTCCCCCAGCCTGTGGTATCTGGTCTAGGGTCTTGTTTTGGGTTATCCAAATAGCGTCTGATTCGCAGTTTTTGAGTGTTTGGAGCAATGCCAGTTTTGTACAATTGCTCTGAAGTTTTGGCACGCTCCACAATGCGCGAGCGCTCAAATTGTTCTTGTGTTCGCAAGTTTTCCGCTTGTAGTTCCATCTCTGCTTTCGCCTTCTGTGCCTTTGCGTAAGTAGCAATTTGGGGTATTAGAGGCAGAATTACTGGCATAGCACAAATAGCGCATCCGGTTAGCGCTAGATAAATTTGTTTCCGAAACACCATCTGTCCTCAAAGAAGAGTGAAAATCTTTTTGTTTGAGGGTGGGCAGTACCCACCCAGAGAATTACTCAGGAATTGGCTGAGTTTTGATTTGACTAACTAACGCTTCCAGGAAACTAAGAGCATCCCGCCACGCAACATTTGTATAAACCAATTCAACAAATTGCTCTAGTTCTGAATCATCTACCTGTTTGTAGTAAGGGTCACTGCCTTCTAAGTTCCGGCAAGTTTCACCCATCTTAGTAGCGATTTGAATTAGTAAATAAAACTTTTGGGTTTTGGTCAAACGCTCCAATTGACTGCCGTAAGTTTCCGTCATCCAATCGAAAAATGACATTGTTTTCTCCTTATATTTCTGTTAAGAGTAGTGAAACTTTAGCTATATCTGAGATTAGTTAGGAGGCACTCTATAACGCCCAGAGCATCACTAAAAGACAATTCTTTAACTACTCTGTCGGCTGCCAACTCAGCATCATCAGAGATATTCTCATCTTGAAATTCGGTAGCTTGCCATAGTTCAGAGGCAATTTGTCCTATCATCCATAACTTCTCGTTAGGTTTAAGATCCTCGCATCCATTGCCCCAAACTGTTTCCATTTTTTCTAGTAATCCACCGTCTCCAAAGGTGTAATTTGTAAACTTACCAATCGGTTGAGCCATGATAAAATCCTTAATGTTGTGTTTCTTCGTAATTAGCGGCGGAGATACACCACTGTGATATGAGGCGATCGCTCTCTCCTCAAAACAAGCTTTGCTGTATTGCTTCTGTGGTCATGGTCGCGTGATGCTGGCGATATAGCCGTGGAACCTCGTAGACCATTAGCAACACTTTACTTGTATTGAGTTGGATGTCCGCTGTCTTCCGTTGCCGTGGCAGTGGGCGAAATAGATACTGCCTGTGCTGAATGCTGTCAGTGTGGTGCATATATTGATAGAGAGTGCCGTCAATGCTGTAAGTTTGGCTCTGACTAAGTAGCATTACGCAATTGACGAGTTGCAAATCATTCACCTCTAAAAGCCTCCAAATTGCCTAGATTGAGCGGAGCGCACTTCTTGCCAAACCTTGCGCTGTACTTGGGTTGCACGACAGACGCAAGCGTGAAAGAGCGAGCGCTGCACTCTTAGCGCTGCGCCAAAAACAAACTGTACTTGTTTTCGCTTGTCCCTTCCTTAGTGCCATTCACCGCGCTTGCCTTGGATAATATAGCGACCGCTTTCGGTTAAATCTACGACGTTAAACACGGGTATTCTCCTGATACTTAGTCATACTCCTGTCAGTTCACCGTCAAAATTGGTTTCTTCGATTTCATTAACCTTTGGGGTTAATTCTCCAGGTAAAACTTTTGGTTGAACGGAAGAACATAAACAACTAGTTGCTGGTATTACCCAAGTTGTCTGTAAATGTGTTCCGTATCTGGAAACCAGTACATTGAAAAGTTCTGTCAAACTGCCAAGTTTTGTAGCTTTTAAGAGTTCTTGTCCCCTCTCTAGTGCTTCATCCCTCACAACAATTCGTGCTTGTGCCATAGTCACAGAATCATTCCCTCTATTGAAATTGTTTGAAAGTTTTCAACGATGCGGAATCGCTTTTTGGTGTCAGTTTCTAACTGTTTCGCTAACGGAGCAGAACCACCGATGATTAGCACTTCGCCAATTTCTTTGAAGTAGTCTGCCCACCTAACACGTACTTCTGCTCGGATCTCATCAAGCCAAGTGTCTCTACATTTCTCAAATACATTAGAGAAATCAACACCAGACTCTGTTATGTAAGTTCCGTGAGCGATCGCGTCCATGATTTGGGTTAAATCCAAACTTTCATTCTGGGTGCGTTGCATTGCTGCATTGATTAAGTTGGCTAGTTCGTAAGTACCGCGCTTAATCACATCCTGTTTACGCAAAGGTTGCCCAGATGGGGAATACAATCTACCAACTGCTGTGCCGCCCCCCAAATCCAGGATTCCGTTAATCTTGGAAGTTGGACGCTGGAACTTTCTATGTGTGATTGCATATTTGTAAGCAGGCAGAGTTTCGTCCATCAGTTCCACTTTGCGGATACTGGCAGTCAACCGTTGTCCGTTGCGGATAAAGTTGAAAGTCCCCTCTAGTCCTTTGAGAATGCTGGCATTATTTGTATTTCTGGAGTCTGGGAGAGCTACCCGCAGCGTTTCAACTACGAGCATTGATTTATCTACATCTGGCTCCAGAGCGGCAAACATTAGCTTTTTAGCCAGCTTGATTTTGTCGTAAGCGAATGCTGGTTTACCCTTTTGGATTTTGGCTTCCACCCCCAACACATAACGCGAAGATACTTGAAAATCTTCGGAAAGCAACTCAATCACGGGAGATTCGGTGTCACCTTCTGGCACGTCCTCCCAATCTTCAAATTCCTTTAGCACGCTGGGGATAGTAATAGGTTCAGAGTCTGGGTTTATCCATTGGGTAGTTCTGTTGCCTGCGTTTAGAGCTAAAACTTTGCGTTTGACAAGTTCTGACTTAACGCAGTTTGTTATGACTGGTTGCGTCAAGGTTGTAGTCATACTTACTCCTATTCTCAAATTATCTTGGTTGGTGTATTTACAAGGGTTTTAGGCATTTTATAAGGCTTGACAATGCAACTATGGTCTATCTAAAACTTTGACCCAAAGCGTTTTCTAATGCCGTTACTTGCCTCTACCCGGCTATGGCTGCTAGCATACCTCTAGGTAACGGCAAATGTCAACACCCTAGAATAATTTCCTTGAAAAAGGTATAACTGGCGTTAAATAACGTTAGTTGGAGGCTTTTTTGGGGGTGGTAACGAAAAAACCCAAGGTGAGCATTTACCTGCCACCTGAAATTAAAGAAGAGCTAGATAACTGGGCAGAGGAGGAAAACCGCAGTGTAAGCAATCTGGTGGAGACAATAATTAGAGAAACGATTACCAAGAAACGCAAAAAGCCCAAAACACAATCTCAGGAAACAGAGACAGATGAAATTGACGCAGCAGCGCTTTTACAGCTTTTAGCTTCTGGCAAACGTCCAACCGATGGTGAAGTCCTAGTGGTGGCAAACGAGTCAGGAATTGATGAAGAGGAGCTAAAGAAACTACGCGATCGCTTATTTCCCCAAAGGAAAAAGACAGGTAATGGAGCTACTTAAAGTTTTTAATATGGACAGTTACGACTGTTGAAATTAGCGTTTATCTGACAAAATACAAGGGTTTTTATCTTAGTTGCGTCTAAAACTGTATTATAGTTATTGTCATCTTATATGACGATACTAGTAATATTACAATTCGTTAAAATCCACTCTTTAGAAATCATAAGGTAATGCTTATTACTAACAGCGCTCATACCCCAGGGATGAGCGCCAGAGCCATTTTTTGCCTTAATGTTCAGAAAATTTTAATGCAAGTTAGGCTTATTAAAAATGAGCAAAAAGACATGACAAAAAATTGACAATTGATTATGATGCTAAAGAGAGGTAAACTTTGATATGGCTTAAAGAGGTTGTTTAGACAGAACTAATCTCATAAGCCTTGCTCCACTCCATTGGGGTGAAGCCAAAATCAAAGAAAGGATCTCAAATTACACCAACTGTAACTGAGATACTTTGCACCCCTGCCGCCCAGTCAGGCATATCCCAGACTGAACTGCTGGAAAACATTGTCGGACTGCTGGATGAGCCGGAGGTAGAAAGTAAGCGAGTGTTGCGGAGCGCGAGTGTAAACCTCTCCTCAAATAGGTGGCTACAAACTCATGGCGATGGCGTAAACACCTTGAGGAGTTTCAATTAAATAAGTTGACTGGAATTGGGGGGACGACAATCCTGACAATTCTCTAGGTCTTACGAAGTTTGGCGACGGAGTAAACCTTGAGAATTTGTTGAAAGATTGTTGATGTCCTTGTCGTCCTGTTTCTATATTAAGGTACGCAAGCGCAAAATCTCAAGTGGGTACACTTGTAGTACTTGCACAAGTAATGCACGATTAAAACAGGTACGACAACGCTATTCCCCCTTATTCCACAAGAGTTTGAGAAAAAACTATTGGGGGAATTAGTTGTGAAAGAAGCACAAAACAATCAAAAAAATTTATCGAACAATCAAAATGTTGTCAGTCACCAAAACAAAATAGTAGTAGAACGACTCAAGACCGATAGAGCGCAAGCTTTGGCACACCTCGAAGCTTTGGGCTACATGTTGGGCGACAACATTTACATGAGGGCATTTTTCCCAAGTGATGATCCACGCTCAGTAGAGGATAAGGGACGGAAAGCCAACAATTTAGATTTTAAACAAGTTGAGCAGTGGCAACGGGAAGGACGCGGAATATATTTCGTTGTCAACGGCTCAGGACATCGAAACTCGGATGTCAAATTTTGCCGCGCCATCTTCATAGAGCATGACAACCTAGACAAAGAACTTCAACGAAACTTATGGCAGCAGTTAGGATTACCAGAGCCAAGCATCCAGGTTGACACCGGGGGTAAATCCATTCACAGCTACTGGGTATTCTCCTTACCCATACCTGTAGAAGATTGGAAGCAATTGCAAACTGATTTACTGGAATTCGCTGATGGCGATCGCGCAATCAAAAATCCATCCAGAGTAATGCGACTGGCTGGGGCATGGCACATTAAAGCAGATGGCACGGTTAATCAATCTCAAATAATTAGCAATAGTGGAAAGCGCTACGGCTATGAGGAATTAAGAGAGATTGTTCCCTTGACTCTTGTATTGTCTGTATCTACACCAGATGCAACCAAAGTACAACCAGATGCAACCAAGGTACAACCAGACGCAACCAAAGTGCAACCAGATGCAACCAAGGTACAACCAGATGCAACCGTTGTGCAACCTGGTGCAACCAATTCAAACAAACCAGACTTAAAAGATTTTCTGGAACGGGAAGTTTACCCGCGTCTTGCGGCAGAACAATTTTATGGGGAGTACACACAATTAACAAAACGGGGCGAAGAATTTCGGGGAGTGTGTCCTATTCACCAAGGGGCGAACAATCCCACCTCATTCTCTGTGAACCCTGCTTCTTTGCAGTTCCACTGCTACTCTTGTGGGGCAGGCGGGAATCCCGTTCAATTTCTTTGGCTTCTAGGTGGAAGACAAGGCTCACCACGGGGGAAAGATTTCATTGATGTGGTTCAGCAACTGGCTGAAAAAGCTGGTGTGCCAATGCCAAACCCAAATAATAAAAATCCAAACACTCAGCTAGAAGACAATAATGATACCAGCCAAAACATGAGGCGGTCAGCTTGGTCGGCTCCTGTATCCTGGGAGGGTGAGATTGGATATTGGGTTAAAGGCAAGTCAAAAGAAGAGAATGAGGATTTAATGTGGCAACCAAAATGTAATTTCGATTTTGTAATTGAGCGTGAGATACAAGATTCTCGCGGTGGGGGATTTGTCGTGCAAGCTAAATTAGCCTGCTCACCATCTCAGCACCGAATAATTATCCGCTCTGAAGATTGCTACTCTCCAGAAAACTTTGTCAAAGCTATTAAGCGAGGACTTGGCAGAAATGTTACCTGCAATTTATCTAAAAATGAACTGGGTGCATTACTGGCAGTCCGTCAATCTGAATATGAGCAAGCACGCGGTGGTAAAGTCTACAAGGCGATTGACCGCTATGGACAACAGGAAGATGGTACTTGGGTTTTTGAGAATGTTCAGTACACCAAAAATGGCGAAGTAACAGATGAATCTAAAACAGGATGGGTATTTACACCAGAGCTAGGGGAAGAAGATAGTATCCCATGCCCTAAACCAGCACCACCAAATCCAGAAGCCCTCAAGAAATTAATTGATGCTGCGCGTGTAGTTTTTGGTCCTCAGAATATTCATCAATTTCTACTGGTTGTAGGTTGGGTAGTTGCAGGGGTGCAGTTCCAACTAATTTACAACACTGAAGGTGCCTTTCCAGAAATAAATCCTTATGGCGATCCTGGCACTGGAAAAACTTTAGCAGCTGAGGCGGCACTTAGTCTCATCGGAACAAACTGGGCTAGTGACGGGATTATTAGCCGAACATCTCTCTCGGCAATTTACGAACACTTGAAATCTACTGGCTCACTTCCTTTTATTTGGGATGATCCACCTCGTACTGAAGAGGTGGATGAATTTGCTAAAGTCATCTATAACCTAAAACCGCGAATTGTACGCGGCAACCGCCAAGTGCCACACAGCCCTATAGGTTACACCAGCAACCATTTAATAGGTGGAGATCAAGATGCTACTTATACCCGAATAGTACGAATTCCATTTGTACTGGATGGGAACACCGCTGGAGTTCCCGCACTAAAAGCCGCACAAAAAACTGCTTCAGGAGCGCTGCCAGAACTTATTAAATTGGGATATCCCAAAGAAAAAATTGCTGAAGTAGAACTAGAACTACTTCCACTACTGGAGTTGGCACACCACAGAGTAGCCTGGAATTTAGCGATCGTCACCTACTATGCTGATGCAATTGCACAAATGGTAGGTGCAACCGAAAACTGTTTGCAGTGGGTTAAGAACAATTTATGTCCTGTTGAGAATGACTCAGACAATAACGGAAATAGCTTACAAGACTTTATTACTAAGGTACAGGCACTACAAGCCGAAGATAAGGTAGGCTCCTGGAACATGAAAGTTGGTGATAGCTACGTTGCTCTCTACGCTGAGTCGGTTTGGGCCGCAGTAGATAAAACTTTTCACCCTGCAACCTATAACAAGAAAAGCCTTAAGGCGATGGTGGAGAAGGCTGGCGGTAAGGTTGACCAAATTATCACGTTCGACGCCAGTAGAGATGAAGTCCTAGCTTACAACAGGGCGCTAATGACCACAGGCGTAGACACTGACGGCAATCCAATTCAGCCAAATCGTCCACGTACTGTTAGGAAAAAAGCTTGGTTGTTGCCCCTGAACCTATTTAATTTAGGTGCAACCACTTCAACCACTGCAACCGAAGTGCAACCAGAAGCGGTTGCAGTAGAAAATCCTTATGTAGAAAGCAATCTAGACGATTTTGATAGTACTGCAACCACTACAACCAACTTTTTGAGTGAAAAGAAAAAAGAAAAAGAGAATGCTTCAGGTAACATTGTAATTGATGAAATACAGTCGTCCGTGGGATCTCAAAAAAGTTCGTCTCGCCAAAAACACGGTTGCAGTGGTTGCAGTACCCCGACCCAATGAGCCGAATTGCCATATAAATCAAGGTTTTGAGACTGCAACCAACAACGGTTGCACAGGAGTTGCACCTAACAAAAACTTGGTTGCACCTGGTTGTACTTCCAGAATTAACCCAGAACAACTCCCTATTCCTACTGTTGATCTTGTGGGAATAGGTACTCAAGTATGGGTATTTCGAGTTCCGTTGGGGGAGTGGCTACCAGGTTTAGTAGAAGAAATTGAGGAACGAAGAAACAAACCCGAACTTTGGGAAGTTCGTTTAACCACTGGGGAATTGTTACCAACCCGGAGTCTGGAACAGCTTAGGCTGAGGTAATGCTGAAAGTACTGCGGTCGGGGTAGTAGAACTATATTGGGGGTATCAGTAATATTAGAGTTCGTTGCTACTAGTACCCCAAGTCGGATAAGTAACTTTCGAGCAATTGCGGCAATGCAAGTGAGAGCAACCAAAACCCGAACAGTCCGCGCATGAATGAAAAATGTAGGTTAGAGTTACCTACAGGCTGCTTTTACTATCTTAATTTTTGGAAAATTTTGGGTAGTAAAAGCGATCGCCACCAAAAATCACGCATGAACATCGCTGCTTGAGCGCGTTTCGATGATGGCGAAGATGCCTCTAACCATTATCAACCCACGAGTTTTTGGGTCGAACTTAAGCCACTATTGGGGTGGATTTGAAGCTAGTTTTGTGACTTCCTCGACCGATAAATCAACAGCAGAAGCCACTTCCGAGATGCTGTAGCCCATGCTTAAAAGGCGTGAAGCTGCTTTTAATTTGGTTTGACGTTCCAAGTCTTGGTAAATTCGTGTTTCTTCAATTTTCATTCTATGTGCTTTGCTGTGCTGCGAGCCGGACAGCTTCTGCATCAACATTAAGCTGTTGAGCAATCTGCTCCACAGTCATACTTGTTTTTAGTAACAAAGGCACAGTTACTCTCAACATTTCAGCTTCCCGTTCTTCTCGTCCCTCAGCTTTCGCTTCCTGATAAACCCTTGTTTGCTCTAAAGTCAGTCCCAGCATAGCTTCCACTTCCTCTCTACTCAACGAAGAAAACTTATAAACGGCAATGGTGGTAATAATATCTAGGATTTCGTTTTTCGGCAGTGTACCTGTTTCTTCTAATTCTACCCGCTCAATTAATAGACGAGCCTGCTCCGCCATCGTTTCATCCGACGCTAGAGTCAACTGCATTAAATTAATGCCTATTGGCAGAGTATTGGGATCGCCTAACTCATCGAGATAGATTCGCTGCACTTGGTCGCTGTTGAGAAATAGTCGATGAATTCTCGTATCGCTCGGTTCACTAGAGCGATCAGGGAAAATTACCACACAGAACCAATCATCATACTGAAACCGATTCCGGTTCAGATACATCATCGATTCAGTAAAAAACCGGTGGTAGAGGGCTTCGTCTTTCTGGAATTGAACCTCAGCAAAAAAGATAATTTTAGATGTTGCACCCTCTGGAGGTAAAAACACCCCATCAATGCGAAAAGCGGTTTCTTTTACTTCAACAGACTCGAATCGATAATTCTGCGCCTCTTGAGGAGGGTCATTAACAAGTTCAAAAAGTAACCCAGGAAAGCGCTTAAATATTTGGTAATAAATGGAGTCTCGTTTCACTACTTCATCCTTAAATTCGCGAGGTTTTGACTATTTACTCGCTCTTTCAACGGACACTCTACTCTTTTGAGCCAGGTTCGTCAAAATGACAATAAGTAATGTCCCAGCCCAGTTATATTTCGTTACACATGCGGACTGCATGACTTCTTCTTAAATTGTTACCCGAAGTGCTTGAAAAGTGTTCTTTGCGTGACGAACTGTTGTTCTAAATTTGTTGTTTGTATGCCTTGAGATTAATTTGATTGTGTTTTGATTGTGTCAGTACATAATTTTGAGTCAGTACACTCCTGCCATGTCTAATTAACCAACACAATTTAATCAACTTTTTGACATCTACCCGAAACGTAAACGTCACTTTTTTGACAATAGTATTCGCGCTATCAACCATCCCCAAAAAGACTATCCACATCAAGTGGCTCTGCTTTACCTTGGATTAAGGCATTTGGTCGCCCCTCTAGTTCTGCCCCCCTTCACTACAACCGAAATCCCGCATCCGCTTCTATGTCCGCCAATGCAATGGGGTCGTCCAAGTCTTCTTCCCAAAAACCATCCTCCTCCTCATCCTCCTCATCCCCCTCATCCCCCTCATACTGAGCAACGTCAGCCTTTGGGACAGATGGTGGTACAGCCGCAGGTGTGGTCGGTACGCTCTTACTCGCAAGATGTGATGCCATACCAACCGTCGGCTCAACTAACACCGATTGTGCCATCCCTTCCATTGAACAGATCCGCCTAATCGTATTAATCTGATTCTCCAAATGTCCAATTGCCCAAAGTGCAATCGAGTGCAATTCAACTTCATTTGCCCCATTCGCTTTCATTGCCAGTGGCAACCAAAATGCCTTGAGCGTAAATACCACCATCTCGACTATCCCCATGTCAGAGGGATGCTCACTCAAATAGCGAAATAGCTTCCCAGTCTGGGTCGCTGCACTGCGTTTAATCTGCGGAATCACCTCAAATTCAGTTCGCCCCATTCCCTACATCCCCCCGCACCAGCACATACCGAGCTTCTCCTGACCATAAATACGCATTCCCTATCGACTTACTATATTTTTAAAGTAAGGAAATGTATTTAATTAAACTATACTACCACTGGGCAAGTAAAGTCATCTCATTTCACCTATTAGTAGGCAAAAGCAATATAAAAGCAACTCAAGGATAGTTATAATCGCCCCAACTCCACCGACTGCACCGACCACAGAGTCACCAAAAGTCAAGTTAAATCAACTTATGGCAGTACTGGGTCAAGTTATGACAACAAGGTACTTCACCCTACCGTTCCACACTACCCAATGGCTCAAACCCTTCCAGGGTAAGGATTTCGCTCATTGTAGACCCCGATGTGGGACTACCGCAAAGGGTTTTCGGGTAGGGCAACCACGATTGTGGTGTACTCACTACACTTCTGCGCCCTTGCGGGTGCCTGTGGCATCTCTCGCTATCGCTCGTGACACAGAAGTTGGTTCGCTCTGCGAGGCATTGTTGGGAATTGTCGCGTGCTGCTGTTGTTGTTGTTATTGTAGTGCTTGCGTTGGGTTGAGTGAAGCTCGCGCACTGTGTAGTTGAGCTGCTCTATTGGGAATACTTCATTTAGACAGTGGTGGAGCAACAGTTGGTGGGGAACGATGACAGCATTAGCTATCTTGAGAGTGGAGAAACTGAAAAGTTTTGGTAATGTTGGTGGTAGTGAAGCACACACCGCCCGGATTCAGGATACCCCAAATGCTGACCCTCAAAAAAAGGAAACCAACCTGAGACTGATTGGCAACCCACAAGACTCGTCTCTCTCTGAACTGGTAAGAGCCAAAATTGAGAAGGAAACCAAACACACGTTAAAAACTGAGAACGGGTCACGCAAACGAAATAAGGATAAGTCCAACCCCAACTCAAAGAAAATTCGGCTGCGTCCGGATGCGGTATTGTGTTCGGAGATATTCCTCAGTGCTTCCCCTGAATACTTCAGACCCGATGACCCATCCTCTTCGGGGGAATGGGATGAGCAATTGATGTGGAATTTCGCCAATGCTTCTACCAATTGGCTACTTGAGAATTATGGTGATAAATGCGTCCGAGCGGAACTGCATCTGGATGAGGCAACCCCCCACATCCACGCCTATATTGTCCCCGTCAACGACAAAACCAAACTGCTCAGTCATAAAGCTATGTTTGGGGGAAATGGTAACGAAGGTAAGATTAAACTCTCCAGGCTCCAGGATAGCTACGCAATAGCACTGGCACATCTTGGTATCGAACGCGGGGTAAAGGGTAGTAAAGCTACTCACACCAAGGTTAAAGAATATTATGCGGCAGTCAACTCAGACCCCCTGCTGATGGAATTAGACCGACTGGCACCAAAACAAGGGGAGACAGCACAGCAACTATTTGAGCGCATTAAGGCAGACCCCCAAATCCAAACCATCAATCATCAACTAGCCGATCGCACTCGTGTAATTGAGTTAGAAAAACGGGCATCACAGAAGGCGATCGCTTCTGAAAAACTGCGGCAACAACTAGAAAATCGCGTAGCTGAATTGGAATCCGAGAACTTTTATTGGAAAGAGCAAGCCGACCAACTGCGAGATTTACCCCTAGAAGATGTGGCGTGGCATTTAGGACTAGATAAAGCAGATAAAGCAGGGAATCGTTGGAAGGGGTTAGGACAAGTTATCAATATTACTGATTCTAAGTGGTACGACTTTACCGCAGAAAAGGGTGGCGGTGGAGCTATTGATTTGGTGATGCACGTTGCCGGGTGTAACTTTCGGTCTTCGATAGCCTGGTTGTACGACCGCTTTAATGAAGAGGGGATGCTGCGAGCCACCAGAGCTTACGTACAAACTATCGCTACTAAAATTGTTGCAGAAGAACCTGCACCACAGTTTGTGCCACCAACCCCGGATGAATCAAAGTGGCTTGCGGTACAGAATTACTTGACTAAAGCTAGGGGACTACCTGAAAACTTTATCGATGCCCTTCATTCCAAGGGATGGATTTATGCTGACGAGCAGCAAAATGCTGTGTTTGTGATGCGATCGCAAGATTACGAAACCACCACTGGCGCGTTTTTGCTTGGGACGCGCTTAGAAGATAATTCGTTTATGGGATATGCGCTTGGCACAAAACGGACTCTGGGGTGGTTTTACTTCCACTTGGGTGGTAAACCAACTGATGAAATACATTCATGTGTAATTTGTAAGTCTCCTATCGATGCCCTTTCGTGCGCTGCGCTCTCGTGTGCTGCAAATTCTGGTACGCTTCAGACGCGAACAATGTTTTTAGCGGTGGATAGTCCCAAAAGTCTGCCGTTGGATTTTCTCTCTAAAGTAAGAGCGATTACTGCTGCCTGCGATAACGATGACACAGGACGGGAGACAGCACAAGCTATTAAAGAATTACTGCCACAAATAACGGACGTGCAACCACAAGCAATTGATTGGAATGCGGAATTGTTAGAGTATTCGCGGCAAGAAAAGGTGCGGATGAAGGAAGCAGAAAACAAAAAGAATCGGGGACTGGAACGTTAGTAAATTGACGAATAGAAGGGGTACGCTCCTACCCGTGTGTTCCATTACACCTCAAAGCAACGCCTACCCGAAAATGCTTATATAATCGTTACGAGTTTATATATAGGTTTTTCAGCTTTGAACCGAGTTGGTTGCCCTTGTTGCGAGTTACTAATTCTCAATGAAAGGAAATTTAAGCTTTTGGGACTTCTTGTTCTTCATCCAAAAGCGTTTTGATTTGATTGAGCAATTTCTCCAACGCTTTCTTTTTCTTTGGGTTATCCCAGACTTTGGATGAACCGAGTTGTTTGCTTAATTCCTTGTACGCTTGTTTCAACGATGGGGTAGTGTCTGCTTTCTCCTGAGCGAAGATATCTCGTATCAAGAGTTGGATTTCTGTAAGTGATAGATTATCTTTAATTGCTGCAAGCAGTAAAGGAGCGCGTTTGCCCTGATCCTTCACTTTGGCGATCGCACGCGCTTTGGTGTACTCAATTGACCCTACTTGCAACTCCGCCTTGATATCATCCGGTAAATTGAGTAATGGCAGGCGATTAGTACGGAAGGATTCAGCAGAAAGCCTACCAAGAGAGGCAAATACGCCTTCTACTACATCATGAACTTCGTAGCTCCTAACGTTATCCGCGCTTGTGTCATCTGAAGAATGGATAATATCATCCTGGTTGAATTTTTCCTTCTTTTCTTCTTGGCGGATAACGTTATCCGCGCTTGTGTCATCTGAAGAATGGATAATATCATCCTGGTTGAATTTTTCCTTCTTTTCTTCTTGGCGGATAACGTTATCCGCTTGTTTGCGATTAGCCTTGGACATGCGGTTGAGCAGGCTGATTACCTCATCCTGAGTTGAATTGAGGCGCAGTGCCAGTAACTCCAAAATTCCGATTGTTTCCTCATACGCATTCAAATCTTCGCGCTGGAGGTTTTCGATTAATTGCACCTGCTTAACCGTGTCGTCGTCCATTTCCTTGATGACGACAGGCACTTCCTCCAACCCAGCCAGAAGAGCTGCTTTGAAACGACGCTCGCCCGCGATGAGTTCGTAAGCTCCAGTAGCTAGAGGGCGCACGATTAATGGTTCGAGGATGCCTAGTTCTTTAATAGATAGCGAAAGTTCTTCCAACTTTTTGGGGTCGAAATAACGCCTGGGTTGGGTGGGTGCTAATTTAATTTCCTGGATGGGAATCGTGTTGGTTGATTTGTCAGATGGCGTTGTGGGTTCATCATCATTACCGCCAAACATTAAATCTATTGGGTTGGCGTGTTTGAGTTTTGCGGTGTAAGCTGCGTCTTTTTTACTCACAGAACCTCCTAGTAAGTGTGGCAGACCTGTGGGTTTAGCCCGACGACTCCACTTTTAATTTGTCTAACTCTTTGGCAATCTTGTTTAGGATTTTGACTGCGGGGTGTTTTTTATCATACATTCCCAACGGCATTCTGTGCTCGGAGGCATCCGCAAAGGCTATAGATTTGGGGATAGGAGGATATATCGTACCAATTTGGGAAAGTTGTTCTTCAACAGCTTGGAGTGTGCGGGTTTCTTGTGCGGTGCGGCTGTCGAGCATTGTGGGAATAAACCCAGCAATTTGCAGTTCTTTGTTGAGCTTTTTTTTAACCCTGGCGACAGAAGAGAGCAGTAGGTCTGTACCCAGGAAAGATTTAAATTGACACTGAATAGGTACCAGAATGTGGGTAGCAGCAGTTAGGCTGAGGATACTTAAAATGCCAAGCGACGGGGGACAATCAATGAGGATAAAGTCGTAATCATCGCGGATGGGAGCGATCGCTTCACTGAGGCGATATTCCCGTGCTGTGGCAGCAGGTAATAAAAGTTCGGCGGCGCTCAAGTTTATGTTGGTGGGGGCAAGCGCCAAGCCGTGAATTGTTTCCGGATACACGAACAAAGGTTCTTCGTCGATGATGGCGTTGTAGACAGTTTTTTCTAGACTTTCAGGGTCTACACCCATGAAATTGGTAAGTGATGCTTGCGGGTCCATATCTACTAGTAGGACGCGGTGCTTGTTGGCTGCGAGATGGTAGCCCAGGTTGTGGGTCAAAGTTGTTTTTGCAACGCCCCCTGACTGGTTGAATAACGTAATGATGCGGGTTTTACTCACGGTAGTTGGTTGAGAATTTCTTTGTTATTTGGGGATGAGTCAGATTTGGCGGATAACGTTATCCGCTCAAGAGAGAGGATGTAAATGAAGTTCCCAATACAGGTGATTGTAGCTGTGAGTTTGGTGCAATATAAACAAATTTTTCAATATTTTTTTACTCGAAGCTTTCAATCTCGTTGTTGGGTTTCGTTTATTTCAAAGCCGAATAGCCGAAGGCATCTGGTAGTCTGTCAACGCCGTGAATTGAGGAATAAAGTCGTTTGAGTTTAACAGCGCAGAAGCGCTGTAAACTACCAATTCAAAGAGTGCGATTGCGTGGAGCGCAGACACATGAAAGCTTAAAGCCACTTTTTCGAGGTGATGGGTTTGTTTTCTTTAAGATTCGCTTTCCTCACCACGTAAATAAGAAACATCTTCGGTATCATTTTTCATTCATCAGCATTACGTCTTTTATATCGACGGGTTTCAACAGCAGCACGCAGTACCTTAAGTTTATAAGGGTCGGCATCATGAAGCCACAGCAACTGATATCCTTTAAGCGTGGCACAATGCTCTTCCAAACATTTTATCCACCCAGAACGATGGGTGATACTCCGCCAGTCATCCAGCAGTCCCCAATCCTCTTCTTGACGAGTTAACCGGGCAAATTTTTTATACTGCGGATAGTCAGGAGTAACTAAAGCATCCTTGTAGTGCAGCACAGGTGGGTCATCTTTATCAAAATCCCGATAGCTGACGTGCAAATCCCGTAGGTCAATTATCATACTGGTTTGCAGGGCTGGATGGGGGTCAGTGTCAAAATCTGGGTAAAAGAGGTAGGAAATTTTCGGGCTTTTAGTATGGATTTTGATGACATTTGCTTCTTCCATACGTCCAATAGTGCGGCTAGCACATCCTTCATAAAGCCGCAGTAAGGGGTCAAGGTTTTCCAATGCTGAGATGTGAACCCATAGGGAATTAGCAAACTTTTTACCAACCCTACTTTGGTGACAGAGTTCGACAATGTTTTCTGTATTGCCCAAGCTATAAAGCATTTCCTCTGCATCAATGCAGGCTTGTTTGTAAGTACCGAACAAGGCTTTGGCGTTGCTGAATCAAAATATGAATCATGCGATCGCCTCAAGCTTGCGGGCGCTACGCGTCCGCAGCGCCACTGAACCATACTTTAGATAATCTATTACTAATCGAATAGATAGTTTAAGCATTTCTTCGGACTTGGAATAACAAAATGTTTGACGATGTAGACGAGCGAGATAATGTCTGAAACGACTATTTTCTCCTTCAACTCTAGTCATGTAAGTTTTACTGACAATATGATCTTCGTCACTGATAAAACAAGGATAAACTGGGTAACCATCTGTGACATAAAAAAAGACAGCGCCAACAGCTTATAATCTGCCACAAAACCTTAAAAGTCTCGGAACTGCGGTCGCCTAAAACCCAGGCTATTACTCCTGGAACATGCTTATTTACTGCTGTCCACAACCAAATTTTGTTTTTTTTGAGCCGATAAAAGTTTGAAGCTCGTCCACTTGCGTAATTTCAGGTATTTCATCAAATTCTGGTGTGTCTGGTAAGCTATTCCCAACCTCTTTTACCCAATTTATTACAGTCGTATGATGTACTTTTTTAACTCGTTCTATCGCACGGAAACCAGAACCATTCACATACATCTCCAAACACTCACGTTTAAATTCTTCAGAATAACCTTTCGATTCATAAGAATCAATAAACTGACGCCCACATTCAACACATATGTAGTTTTGTTTACCACGTTGCCGACCATTCTTACGAAGGTGGGTTGATGTACATCTTGGACATTGCATAGCGATCGCTCTAATTCATATTTCTATTCTGCAACGCCGCTTTATATTTGATTTGTTCAGCAGTTTCGCACCGCGAACTAGTCTAAACTCCAATCCCCAACCTACGCAGCTTTATGTTTTGGTCGCTAACTGAACTGTATTGGTGCATAAGTTGGTTGTTGCACTCGCTATATATGAATAGGGAAACTTTAGCTTTTATAGGCAATAATGACTAACCACGTAAACCCAACACAAAACTTTTACGCGTTGCTAATAGGAATTGACAACTATCTGTCGAATCCAAAGTTCGCAAATCTTAAAGGTTGCGTGCGAGACATTACTCTCGTAGAGGATTATTTGCAAAATGTCCAACAACAAAATACGCCACAGATTTACAAGCTATTAGCTCCTAATCCGGACGCATCTAATCCCAATAATACCAACGAACCTTTCCCAACTTACGAGAATATCGTGAAGGCGTTTGACAAAATAACTCAAGAAGCCTCTTCTGGAAGTCAAGTCTACATACATTATTCTGGTCATGGGGCATTTGCAACAACCATTTACCCAGAAATCAAGCAAGACCATTTAGATGAGGCGATTGTGCCAATGGATATTGGTGAATCGCAAGGTCACTATCTACGTGATGTTGAGTTAGCAACCCTTATTAAAAGGATGACAGATAAAGGTTTAATCGTTACGATTGTTTTAGACAGTTGTCATTCAGGAGGTGCTACACGAGGAGACGACTTTGGCATTCGTGGGCCGGAGGATGGATCTGTTGACGATACACCGCGCTCTCAAGATAGTTTAGTAGCACCCTATGAGCAATTGATTCACAACTGGCGTTTGTTAACACAAGGAGCAAACACCAACAGGACTTTAGGAAAATGGCTCCCGCAGTCAACAGAAAACAATAGGGAGTATGTTTTACTAGCAGCTTGTCGTCCTAGCGAGTCTGCCCATGAATATAATGTTGATGGTAAGCAGAAATACGGAGCGCTCACATACTGGATGATAGACACTCTCAAAAGTAGCGTTTCAGCTTTAACTTACAAATCACTTTACGATCGCGCTAGTGCCAAAATTCAAAGCAGGTTTCCACAAAAGCAGATACCCATGTTAATAGGGGAAAGTAACCGTTATGTTTTTGGCAGCGATCGCCTACAACAACAGTACGCAGTCAATGTGCTTGAGATCGTTGAGCAAAATGCAGTACCCAAGCAAGTCCGGTTGAACGCGGGTTTGGTAAATGGTCTTGGCGTAGGTGCGCTGTTTGCGATTTATCCAGTTGGGGCTACGGACTTCACAAAGAAGGAGGAAATCCTCGCTATTGTTGAAGTCAAGCAAGTTAATGCAGCTGATGCATGGGCTGAAGTGAGTGAGAACTTGGGTAGAGGAAAAATCGAAATGGGCGCTCAAGCAGTGATGCGATCGGCTCCTATCAATTTAGTTCGAGAAGTTCGTTTATTTAAAAAACAGGCAGGTCAAAAGGACAATGAATTGCCTCCAGAGCTAGTGGATAAGCAAGATAAAGCACTACAGGCGGTTGAGGAGGCGATAAAAGAAAGTGGTTGGCTGAAGTTAGTTTCTGATGACAACCAAACAGCTGACTACCAAATTGCTATTAATAAAGAAGGTGAGTATGAGATTTGTGTTGGAACACCAATTCAAAACCTACGACCACCAATAGAAATTGCAACTGCCGATGCTGCTCTTAAAGTAGTACAACGTCTAGTTCATCTTGCAAAGTATCAAGCAGTTCGGGAGCTGGACAACCCCTCGTCATCTCTAACAAATGGACTTGAAGTTGAATTACTCATACAAGAAAACTGGCAACCAGGAACGCCCTCAAATCCGCAGCCATTTCCCGATCCCAAAAAACCTAAAATAGTATCTGGAGGATATGCGTTATTACGAATTAAGAATGTATCGCGCTTGAATCTCAATATTGTCGTACTAGATATAGAGCCAACGTGGGCTATTTCTCAGATAGAAATCTTGGGAATAGCGCAGCAATTTTATCAGTTGCAGCCACGTGAACTGCTAGAACTTCCGCTCCAATTGGTTGTTCCGGATCGGCATGGTTACCAGAGTGTAGAAGAAGTCCTCAAAGTTTTTGCAATGGTAGGCGCAGCTGACTTTGGCTGGCTAGAATTACCTTCTCTTGATGAAGAAATCACGAGTAGAGCGGGATCTCGGGGAGGAGACAGTCCACTAGAACAACTTCTTGCTGCGATCGGATCTGATGTTGATAAGCCACCTACTAGGGAACGTGCTGCAAAAGTTGTTATTGATCCGAATCAGGAATGGACTACAAAACAAGTCACAGTTAACTTGACAGCACGGTAAGCTAAAAGGCTGATTGGTTGGCATGAAGGTATCCAGGTTGACCAAGTGTTCTTAAGCTGAAGTTCCCCCCAAGCAAAAAGAGCTAACTCATATCAAGAGCGAGTTTCAACGTTTTTTGAATCGCTCTTACGCTCTTACAAATTGTCAAAGGGTCTTGCGGAGCGAATTTGAGGCGTTGATCCTCAATTTTTGAGCTTACCATAAATGTGCCTGTGAATGCAGACTTTACATAGGTACGAAATTGGGAAGAAAAAAGTCCAGATTGATTACACAGCATGGCTTACAATTGTTTATAGTACAAATATACTAGGATAAAACTAAGCACATTATGAACGAACAACGCCAACAAGACTATCAGAATCTGATCGCCCTGCTTAAGTGCTCCAGTAACGATGAAACTCAAATTTTGAATAACCATTCGGATTTGATTGATCAAGATCTAGTGCAAACGATGCAGCAGGAAGCAGCAATGTTGGCAGAAGCCGGCGACTCTATTGCTGCTAATCGATTGCAAAGTGTGGCTGCTCAACTTGCTGAGGCAATAAAAGATTACCTAGAGTTCTTGATTATAGTACTGACGACTATTTCAGACAGTCACAGCGATCAGAACGTGATATACCCGTTACTAGAAGCAAACCTTGAAAAACTGGATATGCACTTGGCGCAAACTCAAGTTCTAAGCACATTTGTAAAGGCTAATCTGGCAAATGTGGAGCCGCAAATGGCACAAGTAATGGCAGCAAATATTTTTAGTTTTAGCAGGCTTATTCAAGAGTTTCCTTTAGGCAACAGAGCTAACAATTTAGAAATTGCTATTGCAGGTTACGATATAGTACAAACGGTTTTTACCCACGATACTTTCCCTGTAGAGCGGGCACAAATTTACACCAATCTCGGTATTGCCTACAATAACCGCATCCGTGGAGAAAGTTCAGAGAATTTGGAAGTTGCTATTAAATACTATCATCTAGCATTAGAGGTATTCACACGCTCAGGTTTTCCCGGAGAATGGGCGCAGGTTCAAACTAATCTCGCCGTAGTCTACCATGATCGCATCTGTGGAGAAAAAGCAGAAAATTTGGAAATTGCCATCCAATATTGCAATGAGGTACTTGAGGTATACAAACGCTCTAAGTTTCCCGAACAATGGGCAAGAACTCAACATAATCTTGGTGGTGCCTACAATCACCGTATCCGTGGAGAAAGGGCACAGAATTTAGAGCAAGCCATTGCCTGTTATTGTGCCGCATTAGAGGTAAGCACGCGCAGTAGCTTTCCTGAAGAATGGGCAAGAATTCAAAATGATCTTGGTGTTGCCTACAGCGATCGCATCTGTGGGGAAAGGGCGCAGAATTTAGAGCAAGCCATCGCCTGTTATCGTGAGGCGTTACAGGTACGCACACGCTCTAGCTTTCCCGAAAAATGGGCAATGACCCAAAATAATCTTGGTCGTGCCTACAGTGATCGCATCCGTGGGGAAAGCGCACAGAATTTAGAGCAAGCCATTGCCTGTCACTTTGCCGCATTAGAAGTATACACGCCGACAAGCTTTCCTGAAGACTGGGCAAAAACCCAAATGGCTCTGGGTAATGCTTATAGATTTCGCATTCGTGGAGAAAAGGCAGAGAATTTGGAACTAGCGATTGCTTGCTTGCATAAGGCTTTAATGAAGTATACACCATCTAGCTTTCCCCAACAATGGGCATGCGTTCAGCATAATCTTGGTACTACTTATAGATTTCGCATCCGTGGAGAAAGGGCAGAGAATTTGGAACTAGCAATTGCTTGCTTTCGTGAGGCGTTACAGGTACGCACACGCTCTAGCTTTCCCGAAGAATGGGCACTGACCCAAAATAATCTCGGCTCAGCTTACAGAGAGCGCATCCGCAGAGACAGGGCAGAAAATTTGGAGCAAGCCATTAGCTGCTATCGAGCGGCGCTAGAGGTATACAAACGCGATGACTTTCCTAAAGACTGGGCAGTAACCCAAAGTAATCTCGGTAATTCCTACCTTGAACGTATCTATGGAGAAAGAGCACAGAATTTAGAGCAAGCCATTGAAAGCTATCGTGCAGCGCTAGAGGTGAACACGCACGATAAGTTTCCTCAAGAGTGGGCAAGAATCCAAAATAGTCTTGGTGCTGCCTACGGCAATCGCATCTGTGGGGAAAGGGCACAGAATTTAGAGCAAGCCATTAACTACTATAGTTCAACACTACAAATATACACCCGCAATGGCTTTCCCGAAGAGTGGGCAAGAAGCCAATATAATCTCGGAAATGCTTACTATCACCGCGTTTGTGGAGAAAAGTTGGAGAATTTAAAGCAAGCTATTGACTGCTATCACAGGGCATTAGAGGAACACAAACCCTCTCGCTTTCCTCAAGACCATGCCAAAACATTATTTCAGTTGGGTTTGGCTTATGTCGATGCCGAAAATTTTCAGGATGCACATAACATCTTTCAAGGCGCGATTAACACTGTAGAGTCCTTGCGTGGTGAGATAGTTTCTGGTTCTGGAATAGAAGAAGATAAGAAAAAGCTCGCTGAAGAATGGAACCAACTCTATCAAAACATGGTGGCGGTTTGCCTCAATTTACGCAAGCCCATTGAAGCGATTAAATACGTTGAGCGTAGCAAAACCCGCAATTTAGTAGAATTACTGGCTAATAAAAACCTTTACCCCAAACCCGATCTATACCCCAATCCAGATGATTATCAAACAGTTTGTGAGCAACTACACCAATTACGACAAGAAATCCCGGCTATACAGCGACAGATAGAAGTAGTGGCTAGAAGTCGGGAATTAGATCAAAGAAATCGTACTGATATGGAGCAGCGATTTCAGCAACAACTGCATGATTTGCAAAAGCAAAGGGCTAACCTTTTTGAAGAAATCAATCAGATTGATCCCAGTTTTAAATTTACTCAACAGGTCGAACATATAGCCTTTAGCGATATCCAAGGTCTGATAGATGAGGACACTGCTATCATTGAGTGGTATATCATTGAAAATCAAATTCTAACCTTTATCGTCACTCGTCACGGTTGGCACCCAACAGTATTACTATCTGCACCGGAGGACTGGAAAGGTTTGATGGGTTTGGAGTTTTTTCAGTATCTCAACGGCAACCAAAAATATCATTGGTATAATAATACTCAAAAACAATTGAGCAAATTAGCGGAGATTCTTCATATTGATGAAATTCTGGCACAACTCCCACAAGGGTGCAACCAGTTGATTCTGATTCCCCATCTCTGGTTGCACTTGTTACCCCTTCATGCTTTGCCTTTACCTAAAGAGATAGACAAATGCCTTTTGGATAAATTTGAACGTGGCATCAGTTATGCCCCTAGCTGTCAATTGCTAAAACTTAACCAAAAGTACCAACAGTCTGAATTGAAAACGCTGTTTGCTGTACAGGACCCTTCTTCTAACCTCAAATACGCTAACTTAGAAGTCGAAACTATCAAATCATTATTTGCTTCTACTCACGTGTTAGTTCAACAGCAAGCCACCGAAGCAGCTGTTAAAACTGATAAAAACTTACAATCATCCCACTGTCTGCACTTCGCTTGTCACGGCGAGTTCAACATGCGATCGCCCCTAGAATCAGCGCTGTTACTTGCAATAGATGGCGGTTCTGAAGATGGAAAGCTTACCCTAGCAGAAATTTTTGGACTGAATCTAACTCATAACCGCCTTGTTACTCTCTCCGCTTGCGAAACAGGTTTGACAGACTCCAGCAGCACCAGCGATGAATACATTAGTTTGCCCAGTGGCTTTCTGTATGCAGGTAGTTCTAACGTTGTCAGTTCCCTGTGGACAGTTAACGACTTATCAACTGCGATTTTAATGATTAAGTTCTACGAAAATCTATACCAAGGTCTTTCTGTAGCAGTGGCTCTCAATCAAGCGCAACTGTGGTTGCGTGACGCGACAAAAGACCAACTGAAAAATTGGATTGAACAACATCAGTTGTCCTTAAAGCTACGTAAAGCAATTCCAGTACTTGATAAGCAACTGTTACCAGTAGATAGTGACCAACCTTTTCACGATCCTTTCTACTGGGCTGCTTTTTGCGCGATCGGTAATTAAAATACTTTTACGTTCTTTCTCTGTTTTCTTTATACTTCACAACCCATGCTTGACAACATATACTTCAAAGCTATAAATCGGGTTTAAAAACGTCAAAACTTAAGCACGCTAAAGAAGATACCTTTTGTAGTTCATTAGTTCTAAAAATCAAATAGAACAGTAAAAGCGAACTGTACTCTTAAGCGTATAATCGCTCAACTGTTATAAAAAAATGATTTTGAACCACAATTTGACCGCTTTGAATCATATCCCTCTTCTGTCACTTTCCGGGTAGAATAAATAGAAGAAAGGAAAGATAAAACTCTACAAGGTAGGTAGAGCAATGGATGTAGAATTACAAATCCTGAAACATTTGGCGAGGGATGCCCAGCCAACAGTGGCAATAATAGATGAATATTGTGCAGAGTATAAAGACCTGTTCAAAGAAGTAAGAAATTATGAATGCCTAAAGTATTTACATTTAGGGATAATTTCACCAATAAAAAGAAAATCACTACCAGAAATAGCCAAATTAGTAAGTATAAACTCGGCACAATCATTACATCATTTTATAGCCAATTCAAATTGGTCAGTCAAGAAACTGAAGAGCCGAAGATTAAATAAGTTAAAGAGAGTATTAAATGGTGAGTCTATAACTGTAGTAATAGATGAAACGGGAGATAGGAAAAAAGGTAAAAAGACAGATTACGTAGCCAGACAATATCTAGGAAGCGTAGGAAAAATAGATAATGGAATAGTGACAGTCAATGCTTATGGAGTTTATGAAAATATAACATTTCCATTAGGTTTCAAAGTATTTAAACCGAAGGGGACGCTAAAATCAGGAGACAAATATAAAACCAAAATAGAATTAGCCTCAGAAATTATTACGGAATTGATTAATAAGGGATTTAGTATTGAACTGGTACTAGCGGATAGTTTATATGGTGAAAGTAGCGAATTCATTAAAAAACTGAATGAATATGAATTAGCTTATGTTGTAGCAATTAGAAGTAATCATGGAGTCTGGCTGCCAGCGGCGCAGAGCGTTAGAGCTAATAAGTGGTGTAAATTTGAGAGAACATTTAGTAATCAAAAATCAGAAATCAGATACATTCGAGAAATAGTTTATGGTAAAAGAAGAGCCATAACTTACTGGGAAATAACTACTGACCCAGAAACAATGCCGGAAAATTCTACTTCATTCGTCATGACGAATCTTCAAGGGAAGTTGAAGAAAACCTTAGGCGACCTATATGGATTAAGGACATGGGTAGAATATGGATTTCGCCAGTGTAAGCAAGAATTAGGCTGGACAGATTATCGATTTACTAATTTCCAACATATTGAGAGATGGTGGGAGATTATTTTTTGTGTTTACACCATGATTAGCTTAAATTCTCTGGCTTTTTTAGCTTTAAAACAAAAGAGTGAAATTACACCACAAATAAAACAAACTAATTATATAGATTTTTCTCATCATCAACAATGGAATCATGGTTCTGGATGGAAGAATACTTTAAATAATCTGCGGCTAATTGTCCAACCGCTGTTACTATTTTGGTTGGTTTATCCTTGGATAAATATTTTTCCTAATTCCAATTTATTCCTAGGGTTCAATCATTTAATTAATGCCATGAATCAATTTAAACCCTTTCATGCCTCTGGATAATTTTACTTGTTTACTATTTTTTCTCTCCGGAAAGTGACAGAAGAGGGATAAAATCACCTTTCCAGCTTTTTAGGTTCCTTGAACTTGCCCATATTGAATCATTAAATAGGGGTGTATTTTTACCTTCCACAGAGTAAACAACAACAACAAAAGCTTAGTATTTTTCATTTTGTAGAAATTTAAATTAGGACTTTTATATTACAGTTAACAAAGTCTACAAGCTGAGTAGATTAGGTGAAGTGTCCTTGTGTTAAATACTCACCTTGGATGGACTCTTGATATGCCTAAGGTAGCTCTAGTGAGTGGCATTCCCAGCTAACTAAATCTTTCACCCTCAACTGTGAAAAATTCATGCTTGACGCGTTCAGACTCTTTTTGTAATATAAAAATACTGATGTTACAATAACGGAACTGTAGTCTACTTCCGTCATGAAGGTTCAGAAAATTCGCACGCCATACAGCGACCGGGTGTCATGGTTAGTGCTTGATGAGGATTATTTGCCCATCGAACCTATCCAAAGATATCTGCGATATCTCGAGAGTATTGAACGCTCTCCCAATACAATTCGTGCCTATGCCGGGCATCTCAAACTGTTTTGGGAATTTCTAGCTTCCTCAGGATTTGATTGGAAAGATATCAGCCTAGATCAACTAGCTGATTTCATTCATTGGTTACGTAAACCTGAGCCAAAAGTCATATCTATTCAGCCTCTAACGGCTAAACGAACTGAGCGCACCGTTAACACAATTATCTCGGCTGTTTGTAGTTTTTATGACTTCCAGCATCGTCTGGGAAACACACAAGAATTGCCAGTTTATACTCAGCAATTTATCTATGGTGGCAGGTCATATAAGCCATTTATGCACCATATTACCAAAGGGAAGCCAGTACAAAGAAACCTCCTTAAACTCAAAGAAACTCGTCAGCGTCCTTTAACTCTTACAGTGGAACAAGTCAAGCAGCTAATTCAAGCAAGCAAACGGCTGAGAGATAAGTTTTTAATTTGTCTTCTCTATGAGACAGGAATCAGGATTGGACAGGCTTTAGGGCTTCGTCATGAAGATATTCACTCATGGGATAACCTACTAATCATTACCAAGAGAACTGACAATGCTAACGGTGCTAGAGCTAAGAATAAAGACCCATTATTAGTTCATGTTTCTAAAGAGTTGATGACTCTTTACTCTGATTACCTGCTCAACGAATATCCAGAAGATAAAGATTCGGACTATGTGTTCGTCAATATCTGGGAGGGTCAAATAGGACAACCGATGACTTACTCCACCGTATCTGATTTGTGCCAACGCTTGCAGAAAGTAACAGGTATTAAACTGCATCCCCATATGTTCAGGCATACCCACGCGACCGAATTAATTCGCAGCGGTTGGGATATGTCCTATGTGCAAAAACGTCTAGGTCATGTCAATGTGCAAACGACAGTTAATACCTATGTTCATTTGCAAGATGACGACCTTCAAGCGGCTTATCAAAAATATCTGGAAAAATCGGAATATATAAATGCAACTAGGAAAGAATGATCCTATATGCTTTGACGAAATCAGGGATTGTGAGTATGACAAAGACATTTGGGATATTCGTAATTTAGGACTCCCAACACAACCAGCAACGGGTGACAAGCAGCTTAATTTTACATCCGTTAAACCGTTGTGGCTAAGGCAGGCTGCTAAGTCATATATTCGATACACCTTAGCAACTTTGAGTCCTGGTACAGCGCGGGGGCGTCTTAGTGTTCTTAGGCACTTTTCCAGATTTCTTTCTAAGTTCCATCCCTCACTCAGCCCTGAAGCAGTTAACCGTTCATTAATTCTTGAATATCTAAGTTACTTAATATCTTGTGATTTATCATCTAGTTCCAAAAATCAGGTGATTAGTGGACTGAAATTTTTCTTTGAATTAACTGCTAGGAATCATTGGGCAGATATACCAAAAGAACCCTTATTCTTTCGGGAGGATTATCCACAAATCCCAACAAAATGTCCGAGGTATATTCCCCAAGTAGTTATTGACCAGCTTCAACAGTATTTGGATAGTTTACCCTCAACCTATAAAAGAATGGTACTAGTTTTGTTAGAAACTGGACTACGGATTTCCGAGTTATGCCACCTGAGTTTTGATTGCCTAAATCAAGACTCTCACGGCGACTGGTGGCTGCAATATTACTCATTTAAGATGAAAAAGTCAGCGCAAAAACCCATTTCTAGAGTCTTAATGGGTGTAATTCAAGAACAGCAACAGTACATTCAAGAGAATTTAGGCTCTAGTTACCCTTACTTGTTTTGTGCCAATCAACGCCGAGCTGGTGGTCAAGGTAGAAGAGTTATAGATGGTTATTTTATTCCTAACTTTAAACCCCCTACTGGTCGAAGTTTTGCTGATGCTCTCAATGCTTTAGCTAGAGAACATGATATCTGTGACACAAACGGTCAGGTATGGCATTTCCAAACACATCAGTTTCGTCACACAGTTGGCACTCGTATGATCAATAATGGTGTACCACAGCATATTGTGCAGCGCTACTTGGGACATGAAAGCCCTGAAATGACGATGGTTTATGCCCATATCCATGATTCAACTCTCAAGGAAGAAGTGGCTAAGTTTCATGGGCTAGTTGTTAACATAGCCGGTCAAGTGGTTGAGTCCATTAATCCTGAATTAGATGCCAGCAATTTGCAGTGGTTCAAACGCAATATTCAAGCCCAAGCATTGTCTAATGGCTCTTGTGCTTTACCTGCCTTTGTCCAGAAATGCCCTCATGCCAATGCTTGTTTAACTTGTTCTCATTTCCGCACTACTAGAGAACATCTCGACAGCCACAAAGCCCAGTTAGAACAGACTAAACAAATTATTGAAAAGGCCAAAGCCAATGACTGGCAGCGACAAGTAGAAATGAACTTGCAAGTTAAAACAAACCTCGAAAATATCATCTCATCTCTGGAGGCAGACAATGGCAACTAGAGGTAGTGCTGATGGTCTACGGAATGCTGCACAACAAAAAAGCCAAGACGCATTGGAACGCACCAATAAAGCTATTTCAATGCTGGTCAAAAAAGGTCAGACAATTAATTTTCATACAGTAGCTAAAGCAGCTGGAGTATCAGTTGCCTACTTCTACAAAGATGATTCAATTAAACAACGCATTGCTCAATTAAGGAATCAGCAGTCTCCTATCAAACAACTGTCGCCAAAGACAACAGCATCTGATGATTCTAGAAAAGCAATTATTACAACTTTGAAAGAACGTTTAAAGAAGTTAGAAGCTGAGAACAGGGGGTTAAGGCAGCAAATTGAATTATCTTATGGTAGGACACTTTATGCTGATGAACAAGCAGAAAAATTTAAGCAAGAAGCAGAAGCTATTAGGACAGAAAATGCTGCTTTAAAAAAGCAGTTAGAAAACGAATTTCAAGAGTTTAAACAAGCTAGAGGTCAAGCAAAAACCAAGGTTAAAGCTATGCCAAACAGCAGTAAAAAAGTTACTTATTCATCTATAAGTAATAAAATTCAGGCTGAGTTAGATGCACTAGGTATTAAAATGAGTTCAACTCTAGCCAAAATCATTACTACAACGGCAGAAGCAGAGGTGCTGTTTGCTATTGATGCCCTTAAAGCAGCGTTATTACACGGGAATATTCGCAATCCATCTGGTTTTTTAGTAGAGGCTATAAGAAACACCTGGACTCCTAATCAAGAATACGAAAAACAGTTAGAGATGGTTGCTTTCAACGAGTGGTATCCCATAGCTCAGTCACTTGGATTAGTTGTTGCTGCTACTCAGTTGGATGGAATGCAGTACGTTCTTACCCAAAAGCAAGAGTGGATTCCTTTTGAGCAAATGCTTCTTGACTATCCTCTGAAGAAACTTCAAGAAATGACATAACCAAGTTTCATTACTTCAATCACTTTATAAATCTTCGAGACTATTTATTCTATTAGGTAAGTTCACACTTTGTAGAAACCATTAACAGCGTTAGAACTCTTTCTAGCAAAGCCTTTTGTTGTTGTTAGCTATAGATAGCAATCATTTTTAGTGATGTTTTCATAATCAACCGACATCAAAGCCACGGTTTGGAAACAAAGTTAAATCAATGGTTTTGACCAGATGCGTTACAAAAGTTTACAACGTGTCCCCTGAATGCACGTATCCCGGCTGTACCCCAAAGGGAGCTTGCGTCTCTCTCTGGCAAAACAGGACAGGGAACTGGTATTATTTACCCACGAGGATAGTTGCGGGTTATTTTCGACAAGCTCGCTGCGCTCACCGTCGAAAATAACCCGCTTAAGGCTTGTGTTTCACCAAAGAGCCACTTCGTGGATCAGGGGGTTGAAACTATTAATCTCTCGTGGTTGTAAGCGGCGTTACGGGCAAGTAAGGTAATTAGGGATCTTAATACTTAATGTTCCTTTTTTACTGTAGCCGATTATAGGGGCAAATCCAGGGACATTTTAATTTTGATGTATCGTAGCCTGACAAAATCAAGCCCCTTACACCGCATTCATAAGGGGCTATTTTATCAGCTAACATATTTGGGTACCCAGATATCTACACATTTACAAATTCAAATTAAATGTGTACCCAGGTAGCGATATGATACTTCCATCTCAAATAAAGGGGAGATTATGCCAATCGTCTCTCTAAGCTCATTTAAAGGCGGGGTTGCCAAAACAACTTCGGCTATCTGCCTTGCCTCGCTGTTTTGTGAGGATGGCACAACCTTAGTTATCGACGCTGACCCAAATCGTTCAGCAACAACTTGGGCAAGACCAGGGGGATTACCATTTCAGGTGTGCGGGGAGAAAAAAGCAGCGAAACTAATGCGATCACAATCGTTCGACTTCATCATCTTTGACACACCAGCTAGACCCAATGATGTGGAAGTTGAGGAACTGGCGAGGGGTTGCGACCTGCTCATTGTTCCAACTCCACCAGACCTATTGAGCATGGACGCAATGGCGCTCATGGCGAAATCCTTACCAGAGGATACCAATTGGAGAGTGCTGCTAACGATGGTTCCACCACCACCACAGAAGGACGGGCTTGAAGCGATGGAAGCACTCAAGACTCAGGGATATCCAGTCTTCAGTCGAGGGATTCGGTTTTACAAAGCTTATAAGGATGCAGTAACGTCGGGGGTTCCTGTTTATAAGGTTCGAGGAGGGAAGGTAGCATGGCGGGATTGGACAGAAATAAAAAACGAAGTGATTCAAGCAATCCAAGGGTGAGCCGATTCAGCGAGGTTCTGGGAGCGGCACATGAAAGCACCCACAAAGCTGGATACCCAGAAACCCAGCCATCTGAACAATCTGAGTTAGAGCCTGCACCAGAAAGCCGTCAAAAACCTGGGTACTCAAACAGCCAACCATCCGCACAGCCGAAGGAGAAATTAGCCAAGCGTGAGAATCCGGACTACACCCAAACCACCTTTCGCATCCCCAAAAAACTGAGCAGGCAGATTAACCGAGCGTTGATGGATTTGGCAGATTCGGGGGTAGAGATGGATCGGAGCGATTTGCTAGAAGAATTGGCAGGTGCATTTATCCGAAAAGCTGATGAAGTCGGAGTAGTATCCGCTTTGTCGCAATTCAAAAACCTGGGTACCCAGATGGATGAGTAGCTTGGTAGCACTCGCTTCAAGATCGGGAAATGTATGAAAATAAATAGTAAGGCTTACGCTGTTACTAGCAACCTTTACGCGGCTTCATCAGACGCTTCTTCCTTGGGTTTAAGTTCAAAAACCTTGATGCCTGCCTCTAACACCTCAAATCCATCTTCGGTCAACTTGCCAAGTTTTCCAGAAATACTTCCAGCATACTTTGGATAAGTTGCAGCAGCTGAACACGCTTTTTTATATGACTTAGCATTAAGCAGAGTAACAAACTTATTGCCGTTTTCATCCGATAAAGTTACGAGTACCTTTTTGTCAGGGGCTGGATCTGCTGTCGGGATTTCATTAAATTTGAGAGTGATTTCCGAGCGCACGAGTGTCACCTTATTTTTGCTGCTGAAAGTTGGTTTATCTACTTGAGGCTTGGGCTTGAAACTGTCGTAACCTAGTTTATCACCTGGTTTATCATTAGGCTTATCACTAATTTTTTCTACGACAGTAGCGTTAACTAATTTTAGGATATTACCTTCACGGATACATTCCAAATCCCAAAACTTTTTTACCCCATCATTAGGCAGTGTTCCTTTTATTCCCAAGTAAAAAATTTTATCTTTATTCGCATTCCGCTGTATTCTTACTAAGATGCTATCATCCAAAACAGCCACTAGATTACCACGAATAGAAAAAAAATTATCAACGTCTAAATTATCCTTACGGTATTTAGTCAGTTGTAGCATCAATGCGTTGCCTTGTTCCTTATTGGTTCTGGGGTACGCATGAAACAACAACTCATCCTGAATTACATCGGGTGTAATATGAGTCAAGCTGTTTTCATTTGGTGCGATAACTGCCTCAATAACGCCTGAGTTGGTCGCCAGAATTCCTTTATTGAAATCCTGCGCGCTGGGATAGTATCTCCCCCTCACAACCCCTACTGCGCGATACTGATATGCATTCTTCTTATTCAAAGGTGGGAACAGGCGACCTGACATTAGTTTTGGATCAATCAACCTATCAATTTTACACAATCAATCTTAGGTGTTAAGCGAAGAGAATCGACTTATCACCCACGCATTACCGCGCTTGGAATGCGACCTGACTGGAAGAGCGAACATCAAACCAAATCCGCTAGAACGCTACTCACCTTTAACTGGTGTTGCTGTCGATTGTCGTCGTAAATCATCAACGTCTCCAACTTGCTGTGCCGACTCAGTTTCTGCACCTCCCGCACGCTTTGCCCCGCATCCAACGCCGCTGTAATGGAACTATGCCTGATTCTGTGAGGACTTAACGGCTTAGTAATATTCGCCTTTTTTGCCCGTGTTCTCACCATTTTGGCGATACCAGCATCAGTGAGGGGATGCCCTGGTGTGTTGAGGTCGAGTGCTATAAACAAAGCATCTTTGGTTGATGCCAACCCCCTAAATGCCAGCCAGTAGCAAATTGCATCCCTAGTTTTGGGTGTCAGGTCGATTGTTTCGCGCTGGCTACCGCGTCCCTTACCCAAGACCAGCAGTTTGCTATTTTGACGGTCAAAATCTCCCATAGTTAAGGATGCAATCTCCCCCCGACGGAGTGCATTATCCCAAAGCAAGCGCAGTAGGGCATAGTCCCTCACCCCCTTAGCTGTCGAGCGATCGCAAGTCCAAAGTATTTGCTTAAACTCTTGGGGAGTAACACCGCTGGTATCCCGGTACTTAATCACCGTCTCACCCTTAATATCCTCCAAGGTGTAACTACACACCCCCAACACCCTACCCTTATGCACCAGCGCCCTCAGCGCCGACAGCCGCCGATTAACCGTTGCCTCAGATAACCCCTGCTTTATCATCGTTGCTTTGTACCGTACCACCCACTCTAACGCCTGTGCCTGGGGTAGCGCTAAAAAACGCACAACGTACTCCGCAGTAGAATCCACCCCAAACATAGTTAAGAAAAAATGCTTAACATCCCGGTCATAAGCCCTACGAGTGGATTGACTGCGTTTCTCGGACAACAGCATCGCCAAAACATCAGGCGCTTGCCCCCAAGAAACCACTGGGGGTAAAGTCTCATTGCTTACTTTTACAATACGACCAGCCATAGAAGGTAGGTGACGATAATAGGTATTTACGTAACCTTATACCTCACTCGGGGGTCACGCATTAAATAAAATTGCTTGCAAGTTATTTCTGGGATAAAACGACTGGAATTGAGGGGGCGACAAGAATCGTCAAAGTATTACAGGTAAAGGGAATCAGGTAACAGACCCTCTCAAAAAAAGGTATCTTATTGACAATACTGTGCGGTTATTAAGTAGCTAGATATGGGGGACATTTTGATGATAAAAAATAATGGTCTCGTCAAATTAACAAGACCACAGAAATAAATGTTACCCTCATTCTATCAACCAATCCTGGAAAAGTACCTGAGCGATACACAATTAATTACCTTAAAAATGCTGGTATGGTTGCTACAAAGTCAGAAGCAAGTCAGAATTGAAAGATTAGCCGCTACCCTACCTTTACCAATACAACAAAATAGCCGTCGTCGTCACTTACAAAGATTTCTCAAGTCGAATGCGTTGAGTGTAGTGCTACTATGGTTTCCCATGATTAAAGAAATCTTATCACGTCTATTCAAACCCAAATTACAATTGATTATTGCCCTGGATAGAACGAGCGTGGAAAGATAATAATATTTTGATGGTAAGCGTCATTTATCAAAAAAGGGCATTGCCAATATTTTGGTGTTTACTTGAGAAAGATGGTTGCAGTAATCTACAAGAACAACAAAAAGTATTACGCCCGGTAATTCGGCTGTTAAAGCATTATCAATTAGTCGTGATTGGCGATAGAGAATTTCATGGTATTGAATTAGCCAGTTGGTTACACCGTCAAGGGTTGAAGTTTGTCTTTCGACAAAAAAAAGATACTACTTTTCGAGAAAAAAGACAAAAATTTCAGCCACTCAGTACGATACCAATTTCTCCCGGTGACCAAAAATTTTATACTCAGGTCAATCTCACACAAAATAAAGGTTTTGCTCGTTACAATTTAGCGGTTTATTGGAAACGTAAATATCGTGGGAAACAAGAGAAAGAGCCTTGGTATTTATCAACTAATCTCACAGATGTATCAACGGCGGTCAAAATATATGGTCAACGCTTTGGGATTGAGGCTATGTTTAAAGATTGTAAAACTGGGGGTTACAATTTAGAGGGTTCTCAGGCGAATCCTGATAGGCTTGTCCGCCTAATTTTATTGATTGCTATGGCAATGACCTCTGCATGGTTACAAGGACAAAAAACTCAATTGAAAAGACAACAATCTTATGTTTGTCGTCCAAGTGATCTGAAAAGAACTAGGAAAAGACATAGTGCTTTTTGGATAGGTTTATACGGATGCAATTGGATAATTTCTCTGAACGGGTGTCAGGAGTTGGTTCTGGAAATGATGGCTTCTGTTCGCAATAAGCTGCCATTTTATCAACGGGGTTTGATGGCTATGATGCTTATACAGCAACCTCTTTAACTTCTTTGTCGCCCCCTCAACGACTGGAATTTTCGCCCCCTTTTGGGATTAAGAGACTGAAAGGAAGCGATCGGTTCTGACCTTGCATCCCTGATATCTGTAAGCACAAAAAAGGCTACGTAATAACCCATAGTGTCTAGTAGCCATCATCAGCTTTGTGGGGAGCATTTTGCCGAGCAATTGAGGAGTGCTGTAGCCCCTTTGACGTTGCATTCCGACTGGGAACCCCGTTTGTTTTACGACTGTCAAACTAGGTTAGACAAGCCGATTTTTTGCCCTTTGGGGAAAAATTGCCGAAAATCGCTCTAAAACTGTCTATTGGTAAATCCGTACCCAAAACTAATTTCAAAGGGCTTATAGGCAGAAGTGGGGTGTTTTTTAATGTTTCTCTTGTAAACGTTTGTCTAACACTGTATTACAATGATGAGAGTGGGCAAGAACGCTCAAGTCCTGTTGTCTAACACTCGTTATACAAAGTCAAACGTATGACAAAACCATTGGCAATTCGCTGTCCGGATGATTTGATAGCCCAAATTGAAGCAATGATGGAGTCCACAGGGCAAGATAAAACAACGGTGGTTGTCACCCTGCTCAAACGGGGGCTGGGGATAGAGTCAGAAGATGCTGCCCCCGATCTAGAGGCTCTAGCCAAAGCGTATGACGAATCGTTAGACGCAGTTAGACAAGAGATGACAATAGCGTTAAACAGTGTCAGACAGGAGTTAGACGCGCTGCGGGGAAAGTCGAAAGCCTCGGTCAATTAGACGAAAAGAGGCAAGTTGAGTCCTCTGCGGCACTCTTGGGCGTTTTGAAATTAGACGGACCAAAGCAACCTGACTTAGAGGCGATCCGATCGCGCGTTCTTTCTCGTTGGCGTGTTGCGAAGGGTCCAGAAAAGAAAGAGCGCATAGCCTTGGCTCTGGATGCTTTCATTGCTGAGTTAGCCGCTTCCACACCGGAGTCAAAACCCGCATCAAGAGCCCCAGACGGAACTGCTGCCCCACTGGTGGATGAGGCAACCAAAAAGCTAGAGTCCAAGCACTACACCAAAGCCGAGTACTACGACGAACTACGGCAGATTACGGAGCGCTGCGGCTACAGGCTGTTCATTGACACCGCCACCCTTGGCAGGAACAGAGAGCTATTTATTGTTAACCCCCCAAGCAACTCTACTGAACGCATCATCTCAACTCAAG
>JAESGF010000203.1_pt1 | contig 38579 bp, 34 predicted proteins | sample 9269621 | NCBI WGS metagenome assembly JAESGF01 (sample SAMN14515066, study PRJNA621663) | algae metagenome | isolation source: Tolypothrix carrinoi HA7290-LM1 and co-occurring heterotrophs from dry rock... | place: USA: Makauwahi cave, Kauai, Hawaii | collected 2011-01-06
AGGCCGCTCACCGCGCTCAGCCGGCCCGCGGCCCCGGCGATGATGCCGCTGGACGGAATCCTCGCCGCGGCCGAGCCGGAGGCGCTGCCGCGCGTCGCCTTCGTGCGGCCGAGGGCGGACGGGGACGCGCCGGCGGCGCCCGCTGCGGTGGCCGAGGCGGCGCTCGCCTCCATGCTGTCGGCCTATGCGCCGGAGCGGGTCGACATCGAGACGCCGTTCGCCGTCCTCCTCGAAGGCGAGCCGGGCAGCCCGTCCGGCGAGCCGCCCGTGCCGGCGGTGCCGGTGCCGTGGGGCGTGTCCGGCAACGGGCTCGACCACTGGTGGTCGGACCGGCCGCTGCCGGAGAGCGTGCGCAGCCCCGAGGGGATCGAATGCCTCGCCAAGGCAATCTACTTCGAGGCGCGCGGCGAGAGCGTGGAGGGGCAGGAGGCGGTGGCGCAGGTGGTCATCAACCGCGTCAAGAACCCCGCCTATCCAGACGATGTTTGCGCCGTCGTGTTCCAGAACCGGACGTGGTTCAACCGCTGCCAGTTCACCTTCGCCTGCGACCGGATCCCGGACGTCGTGCGCGACGGGGAGGCTTGGGACACCGCGATGCTGATCGCCACGCGCTACGCCAACGAGGAGACGTGGCTCCCGGAGATCGGCGCCGCGACGCACTATCACGCGGAATACGTCTCGCCGGCGTGGGGGAATGTGATGCGGCGGGTGAAGACAATCGACCGGCACATCTTCTACGTGACGCTGAAGGGCGGCTGGACCTGAGTGCCTGCGCCGTGTGCAGCCCTGACGTGCCGGGCGACATGATTGCGGTGGCACCTATCCGGGATTAGGGTGCCGCTCCCATCGGAGCCGGCGCCCATGCGCACCATCCCGCTTCCCCTGATCCTCGCCTGCGGCTGCGCCATCGCGCTGATCTCGTTCGGTGTCCGCGCGTCGTTCGGGCTGTTCCAGACGGACCTCGTGGACGTGCGGCCGTGGGGGCGGGACACGTTCGCGCTGGCGTTCGCGATCCAGAACCTGATGTGGGGCATCGGCCAGCCGATCGCCGGGGCGCTTGCCGACCGCTACGGCACGGCGAAGGTGCTGGCGGCGGGCGGCGTCCTCTATGCGCTCGGCATCGTCGGGACGGCGCAGCTCGAGAGCGCGGTGGCGATGCACCTCCTGTTCGGCGTGCTGATGGGGCTCGGCATCGCGGCGTCGTCGTTCACCATCGTGCTGTCCGCGTTCGGGCGGGCGGTGACGCCGGCGAAGCGCTCGCTCGCCTTCGGGCTTGGGACGGCGGCGGGCTCGCTCGGCATGTTCGTCTTCGGGCCGCTCGCGGCGATCCTGATCTCCAACGTGGGCTGGCATCTCACGCTGATCGTGTTCGCCGGGATCGTGACCGCGATCGTCCTCCTCGCGATCCCGCTGCAGGGACGCTCGGCGGTGCCGGCCGGACCCAGCCAGTCGCTGGGGCAGGCGCTGGGCGAGGCGGTGACGTACCGCTCCTATCTCCTCCTCGTCGCCGGCTTCTTTGTCTGCGGCTTCCACATCGCCTTCATCATCGCCCACTTCCCGGCCTACCTCGAGGACCTCGGCTTCGGGCCGGAGCTTGGCGGCTATGCGCTGGCGCTGATCGGGCTCATGAACATCGTCGGCTCGCTGGGGGCGGGGTGGGTCGGGCAGCGCTATTCCAAGCCCTACGCGCTGTCGACGATCTATGCGCTGCGCTCCCTCCTCATCGTTGGCTTCCTCCTGCTGCCGGTGACGCCCGCCTCGGCGCTCGGGTTCGCGGGGCTGATGGGGCTCCTGTGGCTGTCGACGGTGCCGCTGACCTCCGGGCTCGTCGCGGTGATGTTCGGACCGCGCTACATGGCGACGCTGTTCGGGCTCGTGTTCCTGTCGCACCAGGTGGGGTCTTTCCTGGGCGTCTGGCTGGGCGGCGTGATCTACGCACGGACCGGGTCGTACGACATGCTGTGGTGGATCGGCGTCCTCCTCGGCGTGTTCGCGGCGCTGGTGCACCTTCCGATCCGCGACGCCCCGGCGCCGCGGCTCGCCGCTGCGCCGGCAGAGTAGGGCTAGCCCGGCCGCGACTTGCGGCGGCGCCGGCGGAGCAGCAATCCGCCGCGCGGCGGCTACCAGCCACCGGTGCCGGGGCCGCCCTTGATCGGGCCGGCGAGGCGGGACGTGACCCAGCCGGCATAGTAGCCGCCGTCCTGCGGGCGGGCGCGCTCGTCGCCGAACCACGCCTCGTCGACGCGGCCCGGGTAGAAGGCCGGCCAGCCGGCGATGCGGGCATAGCCCTCGCCGAGGTCGTCGAACGGGTCGGGATAGGCGTAGGCGGCCTCGCGTGCGGTGCGGCCGCCGGCGACGATGTCGAAGTAGACGGCGGCGCCCTTCCACTCGCAGACTGTGACGGGTGCGGCGGCCGGGCGGAGCGCCGACATGAGCACGTCGTCGGGCGGGAAATGGTAGGCGGGCGCACTCGCCGTCTCGATGACGCGGAGCGCGGCCTTGGTGTCGGCGATCGTCACGCCCGCGAGGATGACGCGGAGGCGCTCCGCGACGGGCTCGACCCGGGGCGGGCGGGGATAGTCCCAGACCGACTCCTGACCCGGCCCGGGCGGGTCGGCGTCTGGTCGGCGGGATCCGGCCCAGCCGCTGCGGCCGCGGGCGACGCGAGCGAGGAGGGTGGCCTTGTCTGGAAGCGCGGGTGTGGTCATCGCGCGAGCGTGCGCCGTGCACGCGGTGTGATGAAGAGGGCGTGCTGTCGCGGGCGGCGCGGCGGCGGCACGCGCGCGCCAAATGGCTGAGCTCCGACGGGCCGTTGAAGGGGGCATCGGCGCGGGCCGGCGACGGCATTCGAGCCGCCGTTCCCGATGGGTGCCGGGCGTGCAGCTTCGCCGGTGACAGGAGAGCGGCTTACCCGCCGCCCTTGCTGCCGGCGAAGTTCAGCATCCAGGGGGTGCCGTAGCGGTCGGTGAACATCGTGAACCGCTCGGCCCAGAACGTCTCCATCGGCGGCATCATCACGCTCGTCGCGTCGATCGCGAGGGCGTCGTAGATGCGGTCGAACTCTGCACGCGAGGACAGTGCCAGCGAGACACGGAAGCCGGCGGGCTTCTCGTACCAGTCGGCGGTCGCGTCCGAGGCCATCATCGTTCCGGTCGGAAGCTTGAGAGAGAGATTCAGAATAAGGTCGTCGCCGCCCGGCATGCGGCTCTCGGCGTCGGGCGCATCGCCGTTGCGGAAGACGTCGACCACCTCGCCGCCGAGAACCTCGGCGTAGTGCTGCATCGCCTCGAGGCAGTTGCCGTTGAAGAAAAGATAGATCGTCGGCTCCATGGCGTCGGTCCTTTTCCCTGATGCCATCCTGTTGTCCGCGTCGTCAGGGGGCAAGCCTCGCGTGTACCCGCGCGCGCTCGCCTCCGCCGCCGATCACCGCCCGGCGGCACGTCCTCAAGGCTGAAGGCGCCGAACGGTTCCATGCGGGCAGCGGAAGAGGGCGGCATGCCGCCGCCTCGATGTCGGAGGGGCCGATGCCGGCGGCGAGCGCCGTCACGCGCCCGCGAGGCGGCGCGCGCGCCTGTCCTCTCCCGCCGCAGGGAGGTCCGTTTCCGCGCTCCTCCGGCGCCGCTGGGCGGACCGCGGCGCGGCGAGGACGGCCCGGGCAGTGGCCTCGTCGGTGACCAGCGTGTCGACAAGGGCGAGGCCGAGCACGGCGCGGATGATCGCCACCTTGTGCCCGCCGCCGGCGGCGAGGATCACGTTCGGGATCGCCGCAAGGTCGCGGTGGTCGATCCCGATCAGCCGCTCGTTCAGGGGGCCGACCGGCCGGCCGTCCGCGTCGAGCACCGTGCCGAGGACGTCGCCGACGCCGCCGGCGCGCTTCAGGTCCTCGATGGAGATGTCGCGCGGCAGGGCGTCCCGCATCAGGAGCGCCCGTGTGGAGAGGTCGCCGACGGCCATCGCGAGCGCATCGACGCGCCGGATCTTGTCGATGACCTCGGTGAAGACCTCCTGCCCGATGATGATGTCCCGCGATGCCCGCGAGCTTGCGTACATCGGGGCGGGGAAGTGCGTGTGGGAGGCGCCCGTGAGGGAAGCCAGCGCCGCGGTGATCTCGAATGACGAGACGTCGGAGCCGCGGATCGTGCCGCCCATGACGGACACGATGTGGAGGTCCGGCCGGTCAATCGGCTCGACGTGGCGCGTCGCGACATGGAGCGTGTTCCCCCAGCTCATGCCGAACAGGCGGACGGCGCGGTCGGAGAGGACATCCGTCAGCACCCGGCCGAGAGCGGCGCCGATGACGGCGGTGGTGTCGTCCGGCCGTGCGGGGGCGGGCGCGACCACGGCGGCGGCGAGACCGTACCGCGCCTTCAGCTCCGTCTCGAGGTCAAGGCATGGGGCGAACGCCGTGTTGAGCGACACGCGGACGAGGCCGCGCCGCCGCGCCTCGCCGAGCGCCTTGTTGACGCGGAGCCGCGTCGTCCCAAGCCGCTCCGCGATCGCGCCCTGCGTCTGCCCCTCGACGTGGTAGGCGTAGGCGACGCGGGCGAGGAACGCCTCCGCCTCCTCCCCGCCCTCCGTCCGCGCCACGTCAGGCGCCCGCCATTTCCAGCGACCCCGTCACTTGACCGCGCCCATCGTGAGGCCGCGCACGAGCTGTTTGGACGCGAGGAGCGCGAAGATGATGACGGGGACGACGATCAGCGTCGAGGTCGCCATGATCTTCCCGTAGGGGAGGTCGTAGCCTTCCATGAACGTCACCGCCATCGCAGGTGCCGTGCGTGCCTCCTGACGCGTCAGGACGAGGGCGAACATGAGTTCGTTCCACGAGAAGATGAACGAGAAGATCGCCGACACCGCGACGCCGGGCTTCGCGAGCGGAAGGCAGACCGAGCGGAAGATCCGCCACTGCGATGCGCCCTCCAGCAGCGCCGCCTCGTCGAGGTCGCGCGGGATGGAGCGGAACTGGTCCGTGCAGATCCAGATCACGATGGGGAGGTTGAAGGTGAGATAGATGAGGATCAGCACGAGATGGGTGTCGAGGAGCCCGAGCCATCGCACGATCAGGAAGAACGGCAACGCGAGGACGACGGGCGAGACCATGCGGTTGGTGATGAACCAGAACCAGAGGTCCTTCTTGCCGCGGAACTCGAAGCGCGCCAGCGCGTAGGCGGCCGGGCAGCCGAGGAGAAGGGCGAGCGCGGTCGTCCCCGCCGCGACGATGAGCGAGTTGAGGAGAGTCGCGCCGACGCCTTCCTCGAACAGGACCTCGCGGTAGTTCGCGAGCGTCGGCTCGAAGATCCACTGCGGCGGGTTCGACATGGAGACGAGCTGCGTCTTCAGGCTCGTTGTCACCATCCAGTAGAACGGAAAGATGCAGACGAGGATCACGAGCACGATCAGCGCCGCCTCGATCCAGACGCGGTGCGAGGCGCCGGGCCGCGTCGAGGCGCGCGAGCCCGCCGCTGCGCGGGCGCTGGCGGGCGCCGGCGCGGGAGGGGCCTCGCCGCGGATGGTCACGCGTTCACCTCGCGATAGAAGAAGCGGATGTAGAGGCGCGAGAGCACGATGGTGATGACGAGAAGGATGATCGCCTGCGCCGAGGCGAGCCCCTGGTCGAACACGCGGAAGCCGATCCGCTGGATGTAGAGGCTGACGAGCTCGGTCGCCGCGCCCGGCCCGCCGCGGGTGAGCGTGAAGACCATGTCGAAGAGCTTCAGGGTGTCGGCCGTCCGCAGGATGAGGAGCGCCGTCAGCCCCGGCACGAGATACGGGAGCTGCACGTGGCGCAGCACCGTCCACCAGCTCTTCGTCTCGAGCCGCGCCGCCTCCTCGATCTCGCCGGGGACGGTGGTGAGGCCGGCGAGCAGGACGAGTGCGCAGAACGGCGTCCACTGCCAGATGTCGAGGAGGGTGATCGCGGCGAACGCCCAGAACGGGTTGCCGATCCAGTCGACGGGGCCGAGGCCGACGAAGCCGATGAGCTGGTTGATCACCCCGTAGTTGAGGTTGAACATCACTTGCCCGAGGAGGCCGACGACGGCGTAGGTCGCCGCCATCGGGATGACGAGCGAGAGCCGCGTCAGCGTCTTCAGGAAGCCGAGCCCCGGCTTGTGGAGGAGGAGCGCGATGCCGAGGCCGAGCGCGATCTGCACGGGGAGCGAGATCGCGAGGAGCGTGAAGGTCCGCCCCATCGCGTCCCAGAACGCCGCGTCGTTGAAAACAGCGACGTAGTTGTCGAGCCCGACGAACTTCTGCCGGGCGAGCCGCATGAGGTTGTAGTCGCGCAGCGACGTCCAGGCGGCGAAGAGGAGCGGCGCGATGCCGATGACGGCGAGCGCCGCCACGGCCGGACCGAGGAAGGCGGCGATCGTTCCGCGCGAGACCTGACCGCGAGCTGCCATCCGTGCGCCTCCGGGCGAGAGGGGTGGCCCGGGCACCTTGCCCGGGCCGCGGCCGTCACTGGGCGAGCGGCTTGTCGCCCGAGTAGTAGCCGGCGTCCTCGAGGATCGCCTCCATGCGGGTGCCGATCTCCTGCGCGCCCTCCTCGGTGGTGACCTCGCCGAGCATCATCTTCGTGCCCCACTCCTGCACGATCTCGGTGATCTCCGGCCACTCGGCGAACCGCGGGCGGAACTCCGGCACGCCCGCCTGCCAGCTCTCCACCAGCGCCGGGACGAAGCCGTACTCGTCGGCGACGCCAGGCTCGGCGTAGACGCTCTGCCGTGCCGGGACGCCGCCGAGCTCGAGGTAGCGCTTCGCGTTCTCCTTCGACGTCAGGTACTGGATCATGAGCCAGGCCGCCGCCTTCTCGTCATCGTCGGCCTGCTCGGCGACCGCGAGCGAGAAGCCGCCGAGGGCGGGCTTGCGGCCGGACGGGCCGGCGGGCTCCGGTGCGACGGCGATGCAGTCGGCGACGCGCGAGGTCTCCGGCGAGACGAGGGTCGAATAGAACGCCGACCACTCCGTGATCATCGCGACCTCGCCCTGCGCGAGGGCGTTGACAGCCTCGGCGTGGTCGTAGGCGACGATGCCTTCCGGCATGTACTGCATCAGGTCCTGACGGAACTGGAGGCCGGCCTGGCTTTCGGGCGAGTTGAGGTTCGAGCGGAACTCCTCGTCGAGGAACGAGCCGCCGAACGGCCAGAGGACGCGGGCGAAGCTGTCGGCCGACTGCGTCTCGTTGCGCTTCGACTGGAGGGCGAACGCGTACTTGCCGTCCTTCGTCAGCGCCGGGCCGTAGGTATCCTTCAGTTCTTCCCAGGTTTCGGGCGGGCCGTCGAAGCCGGCCTCTTCCAGCATGCAGCGGTTGTAGAAGAGGAGGCCGGAGTAGTTGTCGAACGGCAGGCCGTAAAGTTCGCCGTTCCAGCCGCCGAACGCCTCGAGGACGAGCGGGAAGAAGTCGTCCATGTCGAGGTTCGGGTCGAAGATGTCGGGGAACTGCTCCCGGAGCTCGTCGATCGGCACGACCCAGCCGTTCTCGGCGAAATTGCCGATCCAGACGAGGTCGATGAGCACCGCGTCGAGGTCGCCGCCCGCCACGAAGTCGCGCACCTGCTCGCCGAGCGCGTTCTCGTACGGGTGCTCGGTGATGTTGACCTCGATGCCGGTCCGCTCGGTGAAGTCCTGCAGCATCTGCTTGGCGGCCTCATAGCCCGGCCGTTGCAGGAACACGACGTCGACGGTGGTCCCGCGATAGGGTTCGGCCGCCTTCTCGAGCGACCAGTCCTGCGCCAGCGCGGGGCCCGACGCGAGCGCCGTCATGAGCGCGAGGGCGCTCACGGAATGCTTCAGCTTCATTGTTCCCTCCCTCGGCGACCCTCTCGGAACCGCCCGGTTTGCGCGTGTCACGATTGACTCGTTTGTATCGCGATCCATACACTTGTAAGAAATTCGGCGCCCGTCAAGAAGGCGCATCGGCAGCATCGGAGCCGAGGGAGAGAACAAGGATGGCCGACGTCCGGCTCACCGAGGTCGACAAGCATTACGCCGAGGTGCAGGCGCTTTACGGCGTCTCGCTCGACATCCGCGACGGCGAGTTCGTGGTCTTCGTCGGCCCGTCCGGCTGCGGAAAGTCGACGCTCCTGCGCGCGATCGCGGGACTCGAAGGGATCACGTCCGGAACGATCGCGATCGGTGGCGAGGACGTGACGAACGCGGCGCCTTCGGACCGCGGCGTCGCGATGGTGTTCCAGTCCTACGCGCTCTACCCGCACATGACGGTGCGCGAGAACATGGAATTCGGCATGAAGATCAACGGCGTCGATCGCGCGACTCGGGATCGCCGGGTGGCCGAGGCGGCGCGGGTCCTCCAGCTCGGCGACTACCTCGAACGGCGGCCGGCGCAGCTCTCGGGCGGCCAGCGCCAGCGCGTCGCGATCGGACGGGCGATCGTGAAGGAGCCGCGCGTGTTCCTGTTCGACGAGCCGCTCTCGAACCTCGACGCGAAGCTCAGGATCCAGATGCGGGTCGAGCTCGAGGCGCTGCATGCCAAGCTCGGCGCGACGATGATCTACGTGACGCACGACCAGGTGGAGGCGATGACGATGGCGGACACGATCGTGGTGCTCAACCGCGGGCGGGTCGAGCAGGTCGGGCCGCCGATGGAGCTCTACCACCGTCCGCGGACGCAGTTCGTCGCCGACTTCATCGGCGCGCCGGCGATGAACTTCCTCGCGGTCACGGCGGGGGAGGGCGGCGTCACCTACCGCGACCGGCCGCTCGGCGCAGGGAGGCCCGGCGCGGTGCAGCTCGGCATCCGGCCGGAGCACATCGGCCTCACCAGCCCCGGCACCGGCGCGCTCGACGCGCGGGTCGAGGTGAAGGAGGCGCTCGGGGGCGAGAGCTACCTCTACGCGACGCTCGACGGCGGCGACCGGATCGTCATCAAGACCGACGGCGACGACCCGACCAAGGGCGGCGACCTCGTCGGCCTCGTCCTGCCGCCCGAGCGGATCCACCTCTTCGCCGCCGACGGCGCCAACCTGTCGCTCCGCCCGTGAGCGCCGACCCCATGAGCGCCGATCCCGTCGCCGCCGCCGTCGCCCGCTCCAAGGCGATCCGCGAGATCGAGGTCGGCGAAGGCATTCTTGCCGACGCCGCCGCATTCGTCCGCCGCCACGCCGCCGGGGCGGACATCCTCCTCGTCGCCGACGAGAACACGTTCGCCGCGGCGGGGCGGGCGGTGGAGGAGCGCCTCCGCGCCGCCGGCCTGCCGGTCGCGACGCACGTCCTTCCCTCGAAGCCTCGGCCGAAGCCGACGGTGGCGCTCGCGGAGAGCATCGCCGGCGTCCTCGGCGACGCGATCCCGGTGTCGGTCGGCTCCGGCGTGCTCAATGACGTCGTCAAGTACGCGGCTTTCCTGAAGGACCGGCCATACCTCTGCGTGCCGACGGCGGCCTCCATGGACGGCTATTCGTCCGCCGGTGCGCCGCTCTCCGATGCCGGGTTCAAGAAGACGATCGCGGCGCGCGCCCCCGTCGCGATCCTCGCCGACCTTTCGGTTGTTGCCGCGGCGCCGGCCGAGATGTCCGGCTGGGGCTATGGCGACCTCGCCGGCAAGGTGCCGGCCGGCGGCGACTGGCTCGTGGCGGACGCGCTCGGCATCGAGCCGATCGACGACGTCGCCTGGCCGCTGGTGCAGGGGAACCTGTCGGCCTGGCTCGCCGATCCCGCGGGCGTACGGGCAGGCGACCCAGCCGCGATCCGTGAGCTCTTCGTGGGCCTCACCCTCTCCGGCCTCGCGATGGAGTTCCACGGCACGTCGCGCCCGGCCTCCGGCGCGGACCACCAGATCGCCCACATGTGGGAGATGGAGGGGCTGTCGCAGCGGGGCGAGCCGGTGGCGCACGGCGCCTGCGTCGCCGTCGGCGCGCTCGCGACGCTCGAGCTCTACGACTGGCTTCTCGGCGCGGACCTCGCGGCCCGGGACGCGGAGGCGATCGTCGCCGCCGCGCCGACGATGGAGGAGAAGCGCGCCGAGATGGCCCGGCGGCTGTCTCCGGCACTCGCCGCGCGCGCCGAGGCGGAGACGGCGGCAAAGCACCTCGACCGCGAGGCGCACCGGGCAAGGCTCGCCGACATCGCCGCCGCGTGGCCCGCGCTGCGCGAGCGGCTGCGAGCCCACGTGATGCGTGCGGCCGAGGTCCGCCGCCTGCTCGTCGAAGCCGGCGCGCCGACGCGGCCGGAGGACATCGGCATCGACACGGCGCGGCTTGTGGAGACCGTGCGCGCGGCGCGCTTCATCCGCTCCCGCTACACCATCCTCGACCTCCTCGACGAGACGCGCCTTCTCGACAGGGCGCTCGCCCACCTTGCTCAGCCAGCCGCTAGCACGGCTGCCGCTCCCGCGGACGCCCGCCCGTGATCGATGTGCCCAGGTCCCCGGCCGCGAGGGGCCGACGGTGCGGGCGCTCGCGATGCGCCTCCGACATCCCGGCCCTTGCGCCGCATCCGGTCGCAGGGGGTTTGTCCGTCATCGACGCCGGTGACAGAATCGCTCAGACGAGGATCGCGTCGCCGAGATCCGCGGGAGCGATGCCCGCCAGCCGCAGCACCTGATCGTCCGCGAACGAGAACACCGTTGCGCCGCCGCCGCCGAATGAGGTGAGCGCCAGCGCGTCGGCCACCGAGGCGAAGCGGAATGAAGACAGGTCGAGCGTGTCGGCCGTTGGGTCGAAGTCGGTGATACGGTCGTCGTCGCCGGGGTTTGGGGTGATGACGAACACATCCGCGTCCCTCCCGCCGGTGAGCGTGTCGCTGCCGCTGCCGCCGACGAGCGTGTCGGCGGCCGCTCCACCGAGGAGCCTGTCGTTCCCCACTCCTCCGCCGACCAGGTCGTCGGCCCTGCCGCCGTCGAGTGTGTCGTCGCCGGCGCCGCCCGTAAAGGAATCGGCGCCATTTCCGCCCATCGCCGCGTCGTTGCCGTCGCCGCCGATCAGGGCGTCGCTGCCGTCGTTCCCGGCGAGGATGTCGCCGCCGCCGAAGCCGTTGATGCGGTCGTTTCCGTCGCCGCCGGTGAGGGTGTCGGCCTCCGCCCCGCCGCCGAGGCGATCGTTGCCGCCGTTGCCGTACACTACGCCCGCAGTCACCCCGTCCGTGCGGGTCACGAAGACGTCCGCGCCGCGGCCGAAGATCACGTCGCCGGTGATGAGGCCGCTGTTCTCGACAAAGAGACGGCTGCCGGTGACGACCGTCCGATCCTCGATGGCCACCTCACCGCGTTCGAACGGCTGGAGCGTTCCCGAGACCGTGACGAAGTTGGCCACGTCACGGTCGCCGGCATCGCCGATGACGATGCCGCCGTTCGACAGGCCACCCTCGGCAACGTCGACCAGGTTGCGATGACCCGCGATGACAACGCCGCCGAAGACCTCGCCGCTGATGGCAAGCGTGTTGCGATCTCCGCCGATCACGACGCCGGCGCCGAAGCCGGCCGCAATGCCGTTGACGGTGACGGTCGACGCCGCAACGCCTCGAAGGTCGATGCCGATGCTTTCTCCGGTTGCATCGCCGGCGATACTGACCGTGTGCCGCGCGCCTCCGGTGAGCGCGATCGCCGTCTCGCTGGAATAGACGGACGCGAAGCTCCACACCGCGACGGTGTGGCGCGTCCCGATCAGCGCGACCGCTCCGCCGCTGGACGCGAAAATGTTGCCTCCGACCGTGATGTCGTACTCTCTCGCCCCGGCACCGGACCACGTATTGACGATGCCGGCGTTGCCGCTGATGTAGGACGAGAATCTCACGTCAACCCGCGCCGTCTCATCACGGATGTCGACCGCTGCCCCGAACGGGGACGTGATGGATCCGTTCAGGACGAGATCGGGCGTGTTGCCGAAGGCGAGAAGGATGCCGTCGGTGATCGACCCGTTGAGCGTGAACTGCCCGGCGGCGGTGTCGACGCTGTAGCTGCCAGAGATGTCTTCGTCGAGGCTCGTCGGCATCGGAGCGTTGTCCTTGTTCCGCAGCAGGGAGCAGGACGATGGTCAGTCTCGGCAGACCAGTCTACGCTGGATTGTAAACAGACGACCAGAAATTGCGGCAAACAAGGGGTTCCGCTGAATCGGTTCCGAGCTGATGGCTCCAGTGGTGGGGACAGCCGTCGCCGCATTGATCAGGCGCCCGGAGTGGACGGTGCGGGGACCTCCGCGGCGTGCTTGCGGTTGTAGTGGATCGACGACCACAGCGAGAGGCCGATGAGGCAGGCGCCGCCGAGGCCCGTGATCACCTCCGGCACATGGACGAGCGACTGGGCGTACATGATGACCGACAGGATCAGGATCGCATAGAAGGCGCCGTGCTCGAGGTATCGGTACTGGGCGAGCGTGCCACGCTCGACGAGCATGATCGTCATGGAACGCACGTACATCGCGCCGATACCGAGGCCGATTGCGATCACGAACAGGTTCTGCGTCAGCGCAAAGGCGCCGATCACGCCGTCGAAGGAGAACGACGCGTCGAGCACCTCGAGGTAGAGGAAGGCGCCGAAGCCGCCCTTCGCCGCTCCGGCCAGCACCCGCTGCTTCTTGTCGAGGACGTTGCCGAGCACGTCCACGGCGAGGAAGGTGATGAGGCCGTAGATGGCCGAGAAGACGAACGTTCTCTGGTCCTCGCTGGTGAGGAACGACGAGAAAACGACCATCAGGATCAGCACGAACGCGATCTCGACGCCCTTGATCGACGCGTAGTGGGCGACCCGGGACTCGATCGCGTGCACCCAGTGGATGTCCTTGTGCTCGTCGAAGAAGTAGGTGAGCCCCACCATCATCAGGAACGTGCCGCCGAAGGCCGCGATCGACAGATGGGCCTCGTTCATGATGCGCGAGTACTCGGCCGGCTCGTTCGCCGCCAGCATCAGGGCCGCGACGGGGCCGATCTGTGCGGCGACCGCGACGATGATGAGCGGAAACAGGATCCGCATGCCGAAGACGGCGATGAGAATGCCCCAAGTCAGGAAGCGCCGCTGCCAGACCGGCTGCATGTCCTTCAGCTTGTTCGCGTTGACGATCGCGTTGTCGAAGGACAGCGAGATCTCGAGGACGGCAAGGACGACGCAGATGAAGAAGATCGACAGCGTTCCGCTCAAGGTGCCCGTGTAGAACCACCCGACCCAGGCGCCGAGCGCGAGCCCGATCGCGGTCGAGATCAGGGCGAGGGAGAGATAGGAGAGTGTGGAGCGGTTCATGACGGTCGGGTTCTCATTCGATCGATCGGAACGCCCGCCGAAGCGACGGGTTTCCGCCTCGGCGCCAGGGCGCGCGGTCCTCTCTGGCACAATTCTGCAAGGATTCCGAATTGCCGGACGGTGCGCTGCGGCACCATGGCGGACGAGAGAGTGGCAGTCGCGCCGAGACCCGGGTGGAGTTGAGGTCGCCATGAGCGTCGTCTCGCGACCCGGACCACTCACGCTCGTTCGTGTCGGTCTAGGTCGATATGAGACTGGCGACCTCGGCAGGACTCGCCGGCGACCTACGGATCAGAGTCCGCTTCTGGGCGGCGACGGGTGAGATCGGATGGCCCCGGCTGATGCGCAAGCTGCGCGATGCGGTGGCCGCGGAGACCCGCGACGCCATGCTCTCGGAGGCGTTCGCCGAACGCCGCATCAAGCAAGCGCTCGCTGCGCCGGTCAGCGGCCGGAAGGGATGCTGGCAACGAGACCAATGCCGTCCCGTTCGCGAGCGAGCGGATCGCGCCCGGTATCATTGTTTCGGCCGACGAGGTCGCGCCGAAGTGCAAGTGAACTTAAGTGTGGTCGTCCGGCGAGGGGGTCACGCTCGCCGATTTCAAGCCCCGGATCGGAAGTAAGCCACAGGGACAGTCAAGAACCAGACGCTAAGGCGACATCCGGCTGCCGACGCGCGAGGTTATTCTTCCAACGCGTTCGATCTCGACGACTATCTCATCACTCTCCTTCATCCAGACTGGTGGCGTCCTCGCATAACCCACACCGGACGGAGTGCCTGTCGCGATCAGGTCCCCAGGTTTCAGCGTCATGAAGTCGCTGATCAGCGCAATCGCGCGAGCTACCGGAAAGATCATCATGTCCGTATTCGCGTCCTGCATGATCTCACCGTTGAGGATGGATCGGATCCGCAGGCCCGCTGCTCCAGCCGGCAGCTCGTCCGACGTGACGATCTCCTCTCCCACAACCCCGGTTTGGTCGAAGTTCTTGCCGGGCGTCCACTGTGCTCCCTTCCTCTGGTAGTCGCGCAGGGAGATGTCGTTGAACACGCCGTAGCCGAACACATGCTCGAGGGCGCGCGCCTCTTCGATCGAGCGCCCTCCCTTGCCGATGAAGACCAGGAGTTCAGCCTCGTAGTCCATGCGGTCGCTGACCGATGGCATGGGAACAGTCTCGCCATTCGCGATGAGGGAGGTGTCGACGCGAAAGAAGAGGCCAGGGTAGTCCGGAACCTCGCGACCGCCCTCCTTCGCGTGTTCGGCATAGTTGAGGCCGAGGCAGATGATGCGCGCACCCTCGACCAAGGGAAGCGCCGGCTCCCAGCCGTCCCCAACCTCTCCTCCAGGCCGCAATCTGTGGGTCGACACCTCCGCCGCCAGTCGCGCGAACTCCTCAGAGGAACGCGGAAACACCCCCACGTCGCGCAGCCCCTCTTTCGTCCTCAGTCCGAGCATCGTGTTACCGCCCGACCGATAGGTCACGATCCGCATCTTTGCCCCTTCCGCAATGCCCCACACTCAACCGCTTGATCTCCGCGGGCCGCCTTCGCCAAAAGTATTCTGCGCGGCCCGAAGGAGGCGCCCGGTACCACCGCAGCGGTGAGGGCGAGCAGTCGCCCGATTTCGTCCGTCTGCATTCCACGCGATGGCGGACTCTTGACGCCCGGCTTGCGACTTGGCTTCCCCGACCAGGTCAGCGCGCATAACGGCATACCGCGACGCCTTCCTCGCGTTCATGATGGGCGCGGCCTCGCCGGGGTCTCACGTGAAGTCGCGATCCTGCAGCCAGCGGATGATGAGCCCCGCGGCGACATCGAGGTGCTGCGGTTGGCCGACGAAGTAGTGGTTGGCCCCCTCGACGCAGTGCATGGTCTTGTCCGGGCTGCCCATGGCGGCGTGGATCATCGCCGTATGCGGCTGTGGCACCGCGTCATCCGCGCCGCACTCGATTGCGAGAAACGGGACGGTGATTGATGGACCGCACGCGAGGCTGTCGGCCCTCGCATCGTCGATCGACCATTGTGAAAGCCAGCTCCGCAACGTCGAGAACCGCGCGAGCCCAACCGGCCCGCTGTTCACTGTTTCCGGATGGCCGAGGTAGGACCACATCGGCTTCCGCCCGTTCGGATCGATCCTCGTGTCCAGGAACCGAGGATCCGCCATCGTGCGGTAGGTGACAAAGCCCCGCTCGACCTCTGAACCCCCTCGTTGCCGCAGCATGTCCAGCGTCTCGCGGGTCCGCGCCGTGATCCTTCGAACCCGCGCCAGCTGCGCGGCGCGATAGGCGGAGAGAAACTCGGCGCCGAACTGCATCGGTCGATCGGCGTAACCCGGACGATAAAGATCGAGCTCCGGGTCGCGGTCGTCGGGATCGTGCTCGTTCCGCACCGAGGGATCGATCCATTCCGCCAGAAGGCGAGCACGGGAGTAGTGGGCGGCGAGGTTCATCAACGCGTCGGCCGGCGTGAGTCCTGCCGCCGCCATGTCGGCCGGATCGCCCGCTGGCGTCGCCGTCACGGTGGGTTGCTCCGCTTGCGACTGGTAGTAGGCCGCCAGCGATCCACCGCCGCTCCAGCCGCAGAGAACAACGTTCTCGTATCCCCATTCTTCTTTGCTGGTGCGGATGTAGGCGCCGAGGTCAACCAGCACATTCTCCATGATGAGTGCCGTGTCGTTGCGCTGGTAGCGACTTCCTGCCGCGAGAACATGACATCCGAGCTGAGCCAGACGGTTTGGAAGCGGCAGAAGCTGCAGAGTGGAGGCAGGATGCATGAACACGAGAAGCGTCCGGCTTTCGCGACCTTCCGGACGCAAGAGAATGCCCTCGAGATTCACCAAACCCTGGCTGCCTGCGAAGCCGTAGGTTTCGGTGAATGCAGCAGGGTTGCGGAAAGCGATGTGCCTCCAGACGTGCTCCACCCGGTGTTCGTTCCGTTCCGCCACTTTGTCCGTCCCGCTCATGACGTCTCCTTCGTGATCAGGCGGCGACCGACGCAGCGTCGGCGGCCGCCGTCTGCGCTGCGGCCGTGCCCGCCAGAACGCCGTACAGATGGCAGCGGACACTGTGCTCAGGTTGCACCTGGAGGAGGTCCGGCTCCGTCGTCAGGCAGACGTCCTGGGCATAAGGACAACGCCCGGCGAACCGGCATCCCGGGGGAACGTCCATGGATGAGGGAACGTCCCCGTCCAAGACGACGCGCGGGCGGCGCACCCGTGGGTCGACGTTTGGAATCGCCGCCATCAGCCGCTGGGTATAGGGGTGCAATGGCTGCCGGAGGACACGGCGGACCGGTCCTTCCTCCACCACGCGGCCGAGGTACATCACCGCGACCCGGTCGCAGATGTAGCCGACGGTCGAAATGTCATGCGAGATGTAGAGGATGGCGAGACCGAGTTCGCGGGAAAGCTCGTCGAGCAGCTCCAGCACACCCGCCTGCACCGAAACGTCCAGCATCGACACCGGCTCGTCGGCGACGATGAAGGCGGGCTCCAGCACCAGGGCCCGCGCGATGGCGACGCGTTGCCTCTGCCCTCCCGACAAGTCCGACGGGAACCGGTCCTCGAACTCGTCAGGCGGCAGGCGCACGTGGCGCAATGCGGCCCGCACCTTACTCGTGCGACCGTCCGGGTTGCCGATCCGGTGGATCTCCAGCGGCTCTGCAACGATCCGCCCGACGGTCAGCCGGGGGTTGAGCGAGCTGTAGGGGTCCTGGAAGATGATCTGCGCGCGGCTCCGGTAAGCCTTCAGGGCGGCGCTCGAGACCTGGGTGATCGACTGACCATGATGCAGGATCTCGCCGCCTGTCGGCTCGACCATCCGCACCAGGGTCATGCCCAGAGTGGATTTTCCGCAACCGCTCTCGCCAACGAGACCCACGACCTCACCGGCATCGATCCTGAGGTCCACGCCGTCCAGCGCTTTGGCGAGCCTTGCCTGTTGTCCCGCCAGGCTCGCGAATAGACCGCCTCCCACCCGGAAATGGGTCCGGAGGTCCCGCGCCTCGATGACGGGAGGTGTACCGCAATTCTCCGTCACGCGAGAGCCTCTGTTCGCTTCCAGGTCTCGGGCAAGGCTGCTTGCTTCCGGAACTCCTCGGCCTCTTCCGCGAAGTGACAGGCGGCGGCGTGGCCCGGTTCGAGGTCGCGCAGCTCCGGCGACTCAGCGATGCAGCGCGCCTGTGCGAAGGGACACCGCGGCGAAAACCGGCATCCCCGCGGCGGGTCGAGGAGGTCGGGAAGACCGCCTCTGATCGAGATCAGCCGCGGCCGCGCCTCGTTCTCATCCGGCATCCGCGGAAAGGCGTTGTGCAGACCGATCGTGTAAGGGTGCCGGGGGCTGACGAGGACCTCGGAGGTTGGCCCCCTCTCGACGATCCTGCCGGCGTACATGACCGCGACCGTGTCGCAGTTCTCGGCGACGAGCCCGACGTCGTGGGTGACGAGGATCATGGAGCGATGGAGCGTCTCCTGGATCGTCCTGATCCGCGCCATGATCTGGTCCTGCATGATGGGGTCCAGAGCCGTCGTCGGCTCGTCCGCCAGCAACAGCCCCGCATTGAGGCTGAGCGCCATGGCGATGACGGCGCGCTGCCGCATCCCGCCGGAGAACTGGTGCGGATACTCGGTCAGCCGATGCGCCGGCAGGCCCACGAGGGAGAAGAGCGACTCGGCCCGAGCCCATGCCGTGCCGCGATCGACCGGCTCGTGCGCCCGGATCGATTCAACGATCTGATCACCCACGCGGATCACCGGGTCGAGGGCGTTCATCGCACTTTGCGTGATGAGCGCGATCTCGTTCCACCGCACCTGGCGCAAGGTGGCGTCGTCCATCGCGAGGACATTGCGCCCGTCCAGCAGGACCCGCCCTTCCGTCCGCGCTCCGTCCGGCAGGAGCCGCATCAGCGCTTTGACAACCGTGCTCTTGCCGCAGCCACTCTCGCCGACCAGCCCGAGCACCGTCCCCGGCTGCAGATCGAAGGAGACCCCATCGACCGCCCGGAACGGGCCGCGCCGGGTCCTATAGGTGACGGCAAGACCGTCGACCGTCAGTCGCACCGGCGGCTTTGCGTTCAGACGCGTCTCGAGTTCGCCCACGGACGAGCGGCCCACGTCAGGTCCTCTGCAGGCGCGGGTTGGCCTGCTCCTCGAGGGCACGTCCGATCAGATAAAGCGCCGAAATCAGCGCGACGAGCGCGAGGGAGGGCGGGACGACCCACCACCATGCGCTGCGCAGGTTGCCGCTGGCGAAAGCCGTGTTGAGCATCTGCCCCCAGCTCACGACGGAGGGGTCGCCAAGTCCGATGAAGCTCAGGCTCGCCTCGGTCAGGATGGCGAAGGCGACGGACATCGTGATCCAGAGGAAGACCACCCGGAACACGTTCGGCAGGATGTGGCGCAGGATGATGTGGAGGTGCGAGGCCCCGGCCGCTCGCGCCCACCGAAGGTAGACCCGCTCCCGTTCCGTCAGCACGGCTGCTCGGATGATCCGCGCCCCGTTGCGCCAGAACAGGAGCGTGATGACGAGGATGATGTTGTTGATGCTCGGTCCCAGGAGCCCAACGGCCACGATGGCGAACGGCAACGTCGGGATTGAGAGCGCGACGTCGGTGATCCGCATCAGCACGTCGTCGATCAGCCCGCCGAAGTAGCCGGACACCACGCCAAAGAGTGTCGAGATCACCCCGACGGCCAGCGCGCCGAGGACACCGACCATGAAGGCCACGCGGAACCCGAGGATGAACTGCGAAAAAACGTCGTGGCCGAACGTGGTGGTGCCGAACCAGTGGTCCGCCGAGGGCGGCTGCAGGCGCAGAAGTCGACCCTCCGGCGAAAGCGCCGACTCGTAAGGCGGGTGCGTGGCGATCCACGGAGCGAACGCCGCGATGACGAGAAAGGTGGCAAACACGATGAGCCCTGCCACCGCGAACCCGTCGCCGAGCAAGAGCCGCCAAGGATCGATGAGCCAAGCGAGAAGACGATGACGGGAACGGGTCCGGGGGACTGATTGAGACATGAACCTTACCGGTAGACGACGCGCGGATCGAGCTTGCCGTAGGTCAGGTCGGCTGCAAGGTTTGCCAAAACGATCATCACCGCGAGCAGGAAGAACGCAGCCTGAGCGACCGGATAGTCCTGCCGCGTCACCGCCAGCACCAGCTCTCGGCCGATGCCCGGCCAGCTGAACACGATCTCGATGACCACGATGCCGGCAATGGTCTCCGCGAGGGCCGGAAATAGCCAGGTGATCAGCGGCAGAAGAGAGTTGCGCGCCGCATGCCAAGCCACTCGCGTGTCGGAGACGCCTTTCGCCCGCACCAGCTCGATGTAATCCTCGGTGCGGTTCTCGACGACCCCGCTGCGCATCAGGAGGAGGTTCTCCGGAAGGAAATAGATCACCACGGCTGTCAGCGGAAGGATCAGGTGCAGCAGGAACTCCCACCTGAGATAACGGGCAAGCCCGGTCTCGCCGCCGGCGTCGCCCATCCCGAAGCCCGGGAGCCAGCCCAGCCAACTCGAGAAGATCGCGAGCAGCGCGATGCCGATGATGAAGCTCGGCGTGCCCCGGATCACGGTCGCGATCAGGATGCCGCTCCGCTCCACCGCACCGCCGCGCCGGGCCCAGCCCACCACCATGCCCAGCGCGGCGCCGATGAGGGCGCCGAGCAGGAGGCCCGGCACCGCGATCCAGAGCGTGTTCACGATCCGGGGCAGAAGGACGTCCCAGACGGGCTGGCGGTAGAAGAAGGAGCTGCCGAAGTCGCCCACGAGCAGGTTTCCCATGTATCGAAGGTACTGCTCCCACAGCGAGCCGGTGAGGCCCCATCGCTCGAGAAGCGCCTGTCGCGCTTCCTCCGAAATGCCGCGCTCGACCATCATGACCGTCGGGTCAGACGGCACGACGCGGAACATGAAGAACATGATCGTGGTCACGGCGACGACCACGAGGACCGACTGCGCGAGGCGGCGCAGGATGTAAGCGCGCATCTGCGGAGCTTCCTTCTAGCGAACCGTGCCGCCGTAGCGGTCCGGCCGGAGGCGTGATCCCGCCGGCCGGCTCATCGACTCAGTTCGGCGGGAAGTGCAGGCGCCAGCTGTCATCCCAGCCGTAGCCCGCCTCCTCCAGGATCGCCCGCGCGGCTTCGACGTCGAAGTCGATCTGATCGAGATCGGCGTTGTACCAACGGCCGAGGACCCGCGGCACCGGACCCTCGGCAGCCGGAATGCCGAAGCCCTGCCATCCCTCGATGACCACCCGCTGCTTGTTGCTCGCGGTCCGCAGCGCTTTGCGGAAGGCCACGTCGTCGAAAGGCGCCTTCTCGTTGTTGAGCCACACGAACATGGTGGAGTGCGAGGGGACTTCGATGAACTCCAGAAAGTCGTTCTGCGCGGCGAGGTCGCTCATCGTCGCCACGGGAAGCACAGTCGTTGCGATGTCGCCGGTTCCATCGAGCATCGCGGCGCGGATCGCATCAGCCTGCCCGAGCGCCAGACGGCGAAGGCCGTCGTACTCCGGCGCAGCGAAATGGGCGGCGTGCGCCTCCAGTTCGTGCACCTCGTTGACGCGCCAGCTGCGGAACTTGAAAGGACCCGAGCCGACCACGGCGCCATCGGCCACGATGTCCCATTCGACCGGGTTCTCCGGTGCGTTGGCCCAGATGTGCTCCGGCAGCAGGAAGAGGTAAGTCAAAACGGTCATCTCGAACGCCGCGTCGGGCTGCTTCAGCTTGATGCGGAAGGTGGAGTCGTCGACCTTCTCGGCGCCCTCGAGATTCCCGATCCGCGAAGACATCGCCGGCGGCTGCCACTCCACGACCTTCTGGATCGTGAACACAGCGTCGTCGGCGGTGACCGGCTCCCCGTCGTGGAAGATCATGCCGTCGCGCAAGGTGACCTCCACCGTGCGGTCATCGATCCACTGCCACGACTGTGCCGCCCACGGCACGGTCTCGCCCGCCGAGGTGTTCTTCGCGAAGGTGTCGAACACGAAGCGGATCCAGCCGACCGCGCCTTCCTCGGCCAGCGGGTTGTAGGTGCTGACGTCCTCGAAGTAGGCCCAGTCGAGCCAGCGGTCGTCTGTCAGGGGGCGGGCGGCGAGCCAGGGGTTCACGAGCTCCTCGTGCGCCGCCACGGGCTCGGGACTGGTCACATTCTCCCACTTCTCACTGTTGTAGAGAATGCCGTAGGTGCGGTTAATGACCGGCCAGAAGGGCATCTCCTCCACGAACATTTCTTGAAGCTTGTGAACGGCCTCGACGCGTTCCGCTGAGTTTACTAACGAACGCTGGGCGGATGCGAGCTCGGAATAGGCTTCGTTGCAAAACTTGGACCCGTTACGGCGCTGGCCACACGCGGCGATGTCGTAGATCCAATAAGCGGGATCAACTCGGTCAGGATCTGCACCGACGGTGAAGACACCTATGTCCTCGAGCTGGCCGCCAACGATGAACTGCGACACAAAGGTGGAGAACTGCACGGGCACCAGCTGCAGATCGAGGCCCAGCTTCTCCCACTCGTCGGCCAGTGCGCGGGCGGACTGCTCGAACTCAGGGCCCATGTCGGCCGCATAGTAGACGACGTTCAGCGTGGGAACCGGTTGTCCCAGCTCAGCATCCTGCGCAGAAGCTGCGCCTGCGGCCAGCAGGCCAGCAGCCAATCCAGCCACCAGCAAACTGTTGGATCTTAGATCGAGCATGATTTTCTCCTCCCCTGTGCCCATCCGGCATGTGTGCGCCCTTGTTGAGCGTCGTTGTTCCATGTGTCTCTGAGGGTCGTCTCCCGTCAACTGTTCTCGCGCTTGCGAAAACCACGCGCGTGCCCTGCGCGCTGAAGCGGATCGGCATCGTCTCCGCGGGTCTCCAATGCGGTTGGCACTGCAAATCAGAAGGTGGCGTACGTCCACTGCATCCGGTCAGGTCGGGTAACGGTTCAGCTGGTCGAGCAATAGTCGGCTCCAGTCGCCCGCGGCGACGTCGCGGTGTTGGTGTCCGGAACGGGGTCAGAGATTGGCTGGGTAGTGTCCTGTCTCCATCCGTTCGCGCCCGAACCGTTCCGCCAGATCCGCTGTTAAGCGTGCTGGCAAGAGACTCAGGTCCAGTTGGCACGCTTGGCCACGGCGGCGATGGACTCCCTCGCCTCGGCCGCGATCTCCGCGAAGTCGAGCGCCACATACCGACCACCCTGCCGCAGGATCCGTCCATCGACGACCACGGTGTCGACGTTGCCGGGCTGCGCAAGGTTGACCAGCGCATCGTAGGGCTCGCCGACCGGCGCGATGTTCGGGTCTGTGGTGCGGATCAGGATGAGGTCCGCGCGCTTGCCGGGCGTCAGCGATCCGGTCTCTCCGTCGATGCCGAGGTCGCGCGCACCGTCGATGGTGGCGAGCTGCACGAGGCGCTTGGTCGACAAGGGAACAGTGTCGCCGAACCGGTGCTTGTGCAGCGCCCAGAGCGTGCGCATGCAGTTGAAGCAGTCGCAGTTCTGTTCGGAGAACACGTCGATCGACATGCTCGTCTTGATGCCGGCGGCGAGAAGCTCGGCAAGCTGGATCTCGCCGCGCTCCTTGGGCCGCTTTGCCTCGCCAAGCGGCGATGTGCTGTAGCTGACGCCGCGTGCCGCGAGGATCTCGCGGTCCATCTCGCTCGTCATCAGCGGGTGGACAAGCTGCACGTCCGGCCCGAGCAGGCCGGCATCCTCCAGCATCTGCACGGGGCTGCCGGTCGAGGTGTGCATGGTGATCGGCAGACCGAGTTCGCGCGCGGCGCCCCAGTCCTGCTGCGCCATCTCGATGCTGATCGCGCCACGCATGGCGTTGTCGCTGGCGACGTTGCGCGAGCAGATGCCGAGCGTCAGCATTCCCCCGGGCTCGATCCACTCCCGCTGCACGCGCGCGAGGTCGGCGGCGTCCATCGGCTGGTCCGACGGTCCCCGCTGCGGCGTGCCGTAGGAGAAGCGGCCGCGCACGCCCATGTCGCGCATCGCCCGCATCTCGGCGTCGGCGTGCTGCGGCGAGCGCGTGTTGTGCGCCCAGTTATGGACGGTGGTAACGCCTGAATGGAGCGCCGAGGCGAGGCCGAGGCGGACGCTCTTGTAGGCGTCTTCAGGCTCGTAGAACGGGCCAAGGGTGCCGGTGATCGGGAAGTAGGCCTTGTCGGGAAAGTTCGAGTTGGTCAGCGGCCGGGTGCTGCAGGTCCACAGGTGGAAGTGCGTGTCGACAAAGCCCGGCATGCAGATCATGCCGCGACCCTCGATCGTGGTCGCATCCGGAGCGACGAGGTTCTCGCCGACGGCGATGATCGCACCATCGCGGACGTGGACGTCGCCCGACGGCAGGTCGCCGAGCGTGTCGTCCATGGTGAGCACGGTGGCTCCCTTGACGATGAACTCGCCGCGGTCCGGCAGGCCGGGTCCGACGCTGGCCTGGTTGCCCGCCGTACCCGTCTGGGCGCCAGCCCGACCGGCCGCCACAATGCCGGCGCCCAGCGCCGTCGCCCCCAGCAGGAGATCACGCCTGTCGATCCGGATGTCGCTCATTCCGCTCCCCTTGGATGATTGCGAGGCCGCGACTCAGAGGGCGAGCCCCCGCCGCGACCAGAAGATTGGCTTTCCGTCAGCCGCGCGCGCGCTCGCCGGCGCCTCGCCGTCACCATCCCGCCGGCAAACGGCATCACGAGGCCGACGACGGCGGCGATGAGGAGGACCAGCGAGATCGGCCGCTCGACGAAGATCGCAACGCTGCCGCGCGACATGATCATGGATTGGCGCAGCGCCTGCTCCATGATCGGGGCGAGCACGATGCCGAGGATGAGCGGGGCCCGCGGCAACCTCGCCTTGATCATGAGGTAGCCCACGACGCCGAACGCCAACGCCAGGCCGACGGTAAACAGCCTGAGGGTCGAGGCGTACGCGCCGAGCACCGACAGGAGGAGGATGCCCGGCGCGAGGTAGGCGTACGGGATCCGGAGCAGCGATGCGAAGGCGGGCGCGAGGGGGAGGTTGATCACGAGGAGGATCAGGTTGCCGAGGAACAGCGACGCGATGAGACCCCAGGCGAGGTCGGGTTGCTCGATCATCAGCATCGGCCCGGGCCGGATGCCCTGCAGGATGAACGCGGCGAGGAGGACGGCGGTCAGCCCCGAGCCCGGGATGCCGAGCGAGAGCATCGGGACCAGCGAGCCGACCACGGCGGAGTTGTTGGCCGATTCCACCGAGGCGACGGCGTCCAGCGACCCATGGCCGAAATCCTGCGGCCGTTTCGTGAACCGCTTCTCGATCCCGTATGCGATGAAGGTAGAGGCAGTGGGGCCGACGCCCGGCAGCACACCGAGGACGAAACCGATCACCGTGCCGCGCAGGATCGCCATCCGGCACTGCACCCAGTCGGACCACCGCGGCCACATCTCACGGACGCTGGTGCGGATCGGCTTCAGAGTCATCATGCGCTCAAGCGAGACGAGCACCTCGGCGATGCCGAAGACGCCGATCGCGACGGGCAGGAAGTCGATGCCGTCGTAGAGGTCGATCAGGCCGAAGGTGAGTCGCTCGGTGCCGAGGATGGGGTCGGTGCCGACGAGGGCGAGCATCAGCCCGACGACGGCCATGAACATCGCCTTGAGCGCGGAGCCCTCGCCCATGCTGGCGCTCGCGATGAGGCCGACCGCGGCGAGGAGGAAGTATTCGGGCGGTGCGAACATCACGGCGAACTTCGAGATCGTCACCGCGAGGAAGATGAGCACGAAGACTGTCGCGGTGCCGGCGATGAAGGAGCCGATCGCCGCCATGGAGAGCGCGGCGCCGGCGCGTCCCTTGCGGGCGAGCTTGTGCCCCTCGAGGGTCGTCATGATGCCGGACGACTCGCCCGGCACGTTGATCAGCACGGACGTCAGCGTACCGCCGTACATGGCGCCGTACATGATGCCGCTGAGGAGCACGATCGCCGACACCGGAGCCATGCCGAAGGTGATCGGCAGGAGCAGCGCCATCCCCAGCGACGGCCCGATCCCAGGCAGCGCGCCGATGATCTGGCCGAGCACGACCCCGACCAGCACCGCGACGAGGTTCTGCGGCTCGAGCGCAACGGCGAAGCCGTTGAGAAGCAGCCCCAACGACTCCATCAGCCGATCCGTCCGGACGCGGTCACAGGCCGACGACGCCGTCGGGCAGGTCGATCTTCAGCCAGACCACGAATACGACCTCGAACAGGGCGACCGTCACGACGGCCGTGAAGAGGGAGGGGACGAGCGGGCGCTGCTCCACGAGCATCAGGAACACCATCATGAATACGAAGCCCGCGACGAGCGCGCCGGCGGTCGGCAGCATCACGACGAGGAGGACGAGCGCGCCGATCCCGAGCACGACGCGGCGCACGCCGGTCCGGTCCGGCCACTCCGGCTCTTCCTCCCCGCGCATCCTGAGCGCCTGGGCGAGGAGGATGCCGCCGATCAGGAAGCCCGTCCCCGCCACCCAGAGCGACATGAACGACGGGCCGGGCGCGAACTGCGACCAGTAGGGCAGCTCGTAGGTCGCGAGGACGATCAGGAGGGAGAGCGCCAGCAGCGTCAGCGCCGAGACGATATCCCAAGTCCGCATCGCGGCGCTCCGGCTCTACTGCGGTTGCTCCTTCGCGAGCCCAAGCCTCTGCATCACGGGAAGGTAGCGATCGTACAACTGCTGCAACGCCGCGCCCGTCTCCGCCGCGGGCTGGTAGGCGTCGCGGTAGTAATTCTGCGCGACCAGCTCCTTCCAGCGCTGCGACTGGACCATCTTGCCGATCTTGTCATCCCACCAGGCGACAAGCGCAGGGTCCGTGTTCGGCGGCAGCACGAGCGACTGCGTCGAGTCCCAAACCACGTCGACGCCCTGCTCGCGCGCGGTCGGAATCTCGGCGAGCTCGGGCGCCGGGTTCCGATCTTCCGCCAGAAGCGCGATCGGCTTCACCTCGCCGGAGCGGATCAGCGAGATGATCTCGTCCGGCGGGATGGCGATGGCGGTCACCGCTCCGCCCAGCAGTGCCGAGATGATCTGCCCGCCGCCGCCGTCGTACGGGATGTAGTTGAGCTTCACATTGCCGGCCTGCTCCAGGAGCGTCAGGATGATGCTGTCGGTGGAACCGATGTTGGCGCCGGCCATCGACACCGCGTACTCCTCCTCCTTCGCCTCGTTCATGAAGTCGGTGAGCGTGTTGATCTCGGAGTCAGCTCTGACCACGATGAGGTGGTCCTGCTTCACCAGCACCGCGAGCGGGGTGAACTGGCTGTAGAAGTTCTTCAGGCCCTGCACGATCGGCGTCGCGATGACGGTCGGGCTGAGACCCATCAGAAGGTTCTCGTTGCCCGCCTGTCCGATCACGTAGTTGGAGGCCACCGTCCAGCCGCCGCCGGTGCGGTTGTTCACCACGATCGGGTTCTCGACGATCCCCTCCGAATTGAGGATTTCCGCCACGCGGCGCTGAACGAGGTCCGGACCGGAGCCGGGACCCGCACCGATGGTGATCTCGATATCGCCGGTCGGTGCGCGCATCTCCTGCGCAGCGGCCGGTGCCGCGACGGCGAGCGTCGCGAGAAGCGCGACGGCGCCGCGCGTCAGGTGGTTCAGCAGCATCGGGTCCTCCCTTGATGCCGAGGCGGCGTCGTTGAATGCGCCGCCTTCGGACGATGGCAGCACTTTGGGAAAGGCTGCTTGAACTCTATCGATACATACGCTTGTATAAAAGGCAAGCACCGGAGGACGCGCCGTGAAGAGCGATCCCGACCAACACACCGCCAGGGCTGCAAGCGAGGCGTTCGCAGCAGCCCTCGCGGGCGACCGGACGGACATCGCCAGGTTCCTCCATCCGGAGTTTCGGTCCGTCCGGCTGTCCGGCCAAGAGGAATTTGGGCCAGCCGCGATCGCGCTGCTGGAGCCCACCGCTCCGCCGGCGGAGTGCAGGGACTACGGCGACCTCGCGCTCCTTACCGGGCGCGAGCCGGCGGCCGGTAGCGAGACGGTGACGGTGGAGATCTGGGTCCGGACAGGGGGATCGTGGACGCTCCTGTTGCGGCAGCTCAACCCGATCGCGACGGCAGACGCGCCATCGGGCCGCCCCGTTCACCGGGAGCGCCCGCCCGGAGCGCCGCCGGCGCGCTGCCCGAACCCGGTCGAGTTCGTCCCCTACACGCCGGCCTCGGAGGCGGAGCGGGAACTGATCCGGGCATTCCAGCAACTCGAGGCGCATGTGGTGAGGAACGAGGCCGAGGCCTGGGTCCGCTTCATCGCCGACGAGTTCGTGGTCTACCGGACCGGGCAGCACCCGACGACGCGCGAGGAGCGGGCCGGGCACCTGCGCGAGCAGGCGGCGATCAACGCGGAAATTCACGTCGCCGAGGTGGAGGCGATGACACTGTGGATGTTCGGCGACGCGGCTGTCATGCGCGCCGACCACGTGATGCCGGGCAACCGGCGTCCGCCGTACCGGGCAACGCGGGTGTTCGTGCGCCGCGACGGGCGCTGGCAGATGGCGATCAGCCAGCAGACCACGCGGGCCTGAGGCCTGACCGGGGAGGGCGCTCAGACCTTGGCGCGCAGACCCGCGGCGAGGAAGGGGACGACGTATTTGAGCGCCACGGCGGGCTGCGAGGTGTCGAACCCGTCACCGGCGATCGTCTGGATCTTGCCGGTGTCGGCCTGGACGAACAGCATCACCCCGTAGAAGCAGTTGAGCTTCCAGTAGAACTCGACGTCGTCGAGCGCCTTCAGCTTGTCGCGCAGCACCCAGGGAACGGTGATGAAGTCGCGGTTGTAGATTTCGACCATGAGGCGGCGGACCTCTGGTGCCGGGTCCATCGAGGCGCGGCCGAGGAGGCGCCGGAACGCCGCGTTCTCGCGGCTGGTGCGGAACGCGGGCTCGAGGAGGACGTAGATCAGGTCCTCCAGCGATGGATCGGGGTCGCGGGCGACGAGCTCGCCGAGGAGGCGGCGGCGCTCCTCGCGCAGCGGCTCGGCGCGACGGAGGAGCACTTCCTTGAAGAGGTTCTCCTTCGTGCCGAAGTGATACGGGATGGCGCCGAGGTTGACCGACGCGCGGTCGACGATCTGGCGCACCGAGACGCCGTTGAAGCCGGCGTCGGCGAACAGCTCCTCCGCAGCGTCGAGCAGCCGCTCGCGGGCCGGCTTCTGAGGCGCGTCGTCCCGCTCCGTCTGAACAGCGTCGGCCACCCGCACCCTCCCGTCGGCCCTTGCGCTTGAGACATACGTACGTATGATACGCCGAACAAGGCGAAACGAGCGCGAGAATGGGCAGTGCGACCGAAATGTCAAACCGGCCGACTGTCGCCGACACGCTCGCGGCGGCGCTCGCCCGGCACGGCGTCGAGGTGCTGTTCTCGCAGAGCCTGCCGTCGGCCCTCCTGCTCGCCGCGAGCGACATAGGGCTGCGCGCCTACACCTACCGGACCGAGAACGCGGGCGCCGCGATGGCGGACGGCTACGCGCGGGTGAGCGGCCGCGCCGCGGTGGTCACGGCACAGAACGGCCCCGCCGCGACGCTGCTCGTTCCGGGTCTCGCCGAGGCTTTGAAATCCTCGGTGCCGGTGGTCGCGCTGGTGCAGGACGTCAACCGGCTCGAGACCGACCGGAACGCGTTCCAGGACCTCGACCATTTCGCGTTGTTTTCGTCGTGCGCGAAGTGGATCCGGCGCCTGTCCGAGCCGTCGCGGGCGCTCGACTATCTCGACATGGCGTTCGTCGCCGCGACGGGAGGCCGCCCGGGCCCGGCGGTGCTGATGCTGCCCGCGGACGTCCTGAAGGAGCCGTTCACGGGCGTGGCGCGGCGGAACGCCGACCTCGGCCGCTTCCCACTCGACCGCAGCGCGGCCGATCCCGACCGCATCGACGAGGCGGCAGACCACCTTCGCGCGGCGCGTCGCCCGCTCGTCGTGTGCGGCGGCGGCGTCCACCTCTCCGGTGCCGCCGCGGAGGTCGCGGCGCTGCAGGAGGAGGTCGGGCTTCCGGTCGCGACCACCGTGATGGGGAAGGGCGCCGTGGACGAGCGCCACCCGCTGTCGTTCGGAGTGGGCGGCAACGTCCTCGGCCGGCTGTCTTCAAGTCGCCACCTCAGGGAGCGGATCGCCGAGGCGGACGTCGTCCTTCTCGTAGGCACGCGGACCGCACAGAACGGCACCGACTCGTGGTCCGCGTTCGATCCGGACGCGCGCTTCATCCACATCGACATCGACCCGGGCGAGATCGGGCGCAACTATGAGGCGCTGCGGCTCGTCGGCGACGCGCGGCTGACGCTTGGCGAGTTGCGCCGCCGGCTCGCCGGGTGGCGGGCGGACGATGCGGCGGACCGCGCGCTGGTCGCCGAGGGGCGCCGGCGGCATGCCGAGGAGATCGCGCCGCTGGCGCGCTCGGACGCGAGCCCGATCCGGCCGGAGCGGCTGATGGCGGACCTCCAGTCCGTGCTGACGCCCGACACCCTGGTCGTCGCGGACGCGAGCTACTCGACCGTCTGGGTCGCGACCTACCTGACCGCGCTCGCGCCGGGTATGCGCTTCCTCACCCCGCGCGGACTTGCCGGGCTCGGCTGGGGGCTGCCGCTCGCCATGGGCGCGAAGGCGGCGCGGCCGGAGAGCCCGGTCCTATGCGTGGTCGGCGACGGCGGGTTCGCCCACGTCTGGTCGGAGCTCGAGACGTGCCGGCGCACCGGCACGGCGGTCGTGCTCACGGTGCTTAACAATCAGGTGCTCGGGTATCAGAAGGACGCCGAGGACGTGAAGTTCGGCCGGCATACGGACGCCTGCTACTTCGACCCCGTCGATCACGCCGCCATCGCCCGCGCGTGCGGCTGCCGCGGGGTGCGGATCGAGAGCGCGGGGGACTATCTGCCGGCGCTGAAGGAAGCGCTTGCCGGCGGCGGAACGACCGTCCTCGACGTCGTCACCGATCCCGAAGCCTACCCGCCCATCACGCTGTTCGACCGGCTCGACGCGTTGCGCCATTCCCGCCGCTGACATTCGAGGAGGAGATCGAGTGGCCTTCGACGACTACGCAGGGACGTTCGAGACGATCCGGATGCGGCGCGAGGACGGGATTCTCGAGATGACGCTCCACACCGAAGGGGGGCCGCTGCGTTGGGGCCGGCTGCCTCATGGCGAGCTCGAGCGCGCCTTCCTCGCGGTTGGCCGCGACCGCGAGAACCACGTGATCATCCTGACCGGTACGGGCGATGCCTTTTCCGGCCCCGCGCCGGAGGTCGCGGAGAATGTCGCGGCGCATCGCCAGACGCCGGCGGAGTGGGGGGTCCTCGGGTGGGAATCGAAGAACCTCCTCACGAACCTCCTCGCGATCGACGCGCCGATGATCGCCGCGGTGAACGGGCCGGCGCTGCGCCACGCCGAGCTGCCCGTGATGTGCGACGTGGTGCTCGCAGCGGAGGAGGCCGCGTTCCAGGACAGCGCGCACTTTGTGGGAGGGCTCGTCCCCGGCGACGGCATGCACGTGATCTTCCCGCTGGTGATGGGCTACAACAGGGGGCGGTACTTCCTGCTCACCGGTCAGCGCATCGACGCGCGAGAGGCGCTGCAGATGGGCGTCGTCAACGAGGTGCTGCCGCGCGACGCGCTGCTGCCGCGCGCCTGGGAACACGCCCGCAACATCATGAAGCTGCCGGAGCTCAACCGACGCTACACACGCACGCTCATCACCGAGGTGATGCGGCGGCAGATCAACGAACTTCTTCCCTACGGGCTTGCGCTCGAGGGCCTGGCGCTCGTCAAGTGACTGGCGGACGGAGAGACCGGCGATGATGTCGATCGGCTACCTGGGCGGCGGCCGCATGGCACAGGCGATGGTGCCCCGCCTGCTCGCCGCGGGCTACCCCGTCACGATCTACAATCGGACGCCCGGGAAGCTGCGCGACCTCGAGGCGCTCGGCGCCCGGGTGGCCGCGACCCCGCGTGAGGCGGCGACGGGGGCCGACGCCGTGCTCGCTTCGGTGACCGACGTCGCCGCGTCGAAGGCGGTGTGGCTCGGGGAGGACGGCGCACTCTCGGCGGACCTTCCGCCCGGCACGCTGATCGTCGAGCACTCCACGCTCATGCACGAGTGGGTGCTGGAACTCGCCGGGATCGTGCGCGACCGGGGGCTGCGCTACGTCGACTGTCCGGTCGCCGGCCGTCCGGACGCGGCGGCGGCGGGGAAGCTCGCGGTGTTTGCTGGGTGCGATCCGGCGGACCTCGAGGCGATCCGGCCGCTTATCGAGCCGATCTCGAAGGAGATCTTCCTGTTCGGCGCGCCGGGGACAGGGACGGCGTTCAAGCTCATCTACAACGTTCTCGGCGTGGTGCAGATCGTAGGCCTCGCCGAGGCGCTGTCGGCCGCTGAGGCGGCGGGGATCGACCTCGACACCGCCGCCCGGGCGCTGATCAACGGCAACACCGGGAGCGGCCACGTCGCCAAGCACGCGCCGTTCATGGCGACGGGGAAGCACGAGCACCCGCCGGGCTTCACGGCCGCCAACCGGGTGAAGGACACCTCCTACGGGCTGGCGCTGGAGGAGGCGCTCGGCGAGGACCCGGTGATTGGCCGCGCGGCGCTGACGGCCTGGCGGCACATGGTGGACAGCGGCATGGGCCAGGACGCCGACAGCCGGCTGATCGACGCGGTCCGCCTGCGCCGCCGCGGCTAGAGCGTTCGCGTTCGGCTCGCATGGGGATGGGGCGAGGCGGTGGCGTTCTGACTTGCCTTAGGACCAGGATGGAGGGTCGGCATTTCGGCAGCGGGAATCGAACGCCAGCTTTTCAGAAGGACGGCTGCGTCGCCGGAGAGTGGGTCGACTTCGGCGGCTCAGAAACGCGGCGTCGTCGAGCGGCGCTAGCCGGCTTCCTCAGCGAGTTTCGGGCGATCCGGAGATTGGTCGCTCTATACGTCGGCCGCGCTCCCGATGATCTCCGCTCCGCGACGCGATTGATTATCGTGGCTGGTGTCCCTACCAGGTCCCTCCGAAGGTTTCGCACCGGGATACAAGCTGAAGAGATATCGAGAAGGCCGAGACGCCGCCGTCTGTGCAATGGGACCGTCGGCCGTTATTCGCGAAATACCGCGCTACCGCCGCCGCCGGCCTCAGCCCGCCCTGTTCGCCGCGGCGGGCTCACCCTCACACCTCGACCGCCACCCGTTTCCAGCCGCAGCGGGAGGACCCACCGTCGCGGCAGATCGGAGATCTGCCATGACGAGACCTCGCCAGTCGTGTCCCGCCGCGGACTGCCGTGCCGCGTCACCCCGCCAGCGGTCAACAAGCGAGCGCTGCCGGACTCGGCCTCGACGAGCCTTGGACTGAGCGCGCGCACGTGTGCTGCTACTGCGGCGCCGTCTACACGCATGGTCCACAGGGAAAAGAGCTTCAGGCTGGCTGAATGATCTCGGCGTCGGCGCGGGAATTACCCCGGTCGGCCGTTACCCCTGACGTTACCCGGAAGTGCGCTTTCGCTGAGTGCCAACGGGCAAGCCTTTGCAATTTTGGCGACCCCGGCAGGATTCGAACCTGCGACCTACGGATTAGAAGTCCGTTGCTCTATCCGGCTGAGCTACGGGGCCGTTGCAGCCCATCGGCGATCGGTCGGCGAAATCACATCTTGCGACGGGGCTTTGCCTCGGTGCGGTAGCATGGGGCCGGAGGGCTCCACAAGGCGCGGGGGTCAGGGCGCGATCCGGTCGAGCCAGTCGACGCTGTCCGGGCCGGGCTCGCCCGCCAGGGCGGCAAGGCGGGCGATGGCGCGGTCGCTGGAGACGAGGAGGTGATCGCGCAGCGCCTCCGCCGCGTCCTCCGTGTGGCCCGCGGCGAGCGCGCCGATGATCCCCGCATGCTCGACGAGGAAGGGCTCCGCCCCGAACAGCTGCACCCGCCAGAGATAGCGATTCGCGATGAGGAGGGACTGCGGCATCTGCAGCGCGGCGAGGAGCGCGGCGTTGCCGCAGTGGGAGAGGAGGTCGACGTGAAGCGCCTCCTCCAGCGCGTCGAGGCGGGGGCCGTCCGCCGACGCGCCGTCCGCCGCCGCCGCGTTGAGGTCGGCGAGGAGCGCGGGGGCGAGGCCGGGTGGCAGGCGGCCGGCGGCGCGGACGAGGGCGGCGGGCTCCAGGATCGAGCGCAACTCGTAAAGGTCGCGGATGCGGGCGGGGCTGAGGGCCGGTGCCACCCAGCGGCCGCTGTCGTCCTTCTCGATGAGGCCGCGCTGGTTCAGCCGGGCGATGACGTCGCGCGCCACGGTTCGGCTGACGCCGTAGGCGTTCGCGAGGCGGGCCTCGTTGACGCGCCAGCCGGCAAACGCGATGCGCGGGGTGAGGATGTCCTCCGCATCGCGGTAGATGCGCTGCCATGTGGGTTCGGCAGTGAGGCGGCCGGGCGGCGGCGGGCTCTCCGCGGCAAGACCACCGGCCGGAGAGGCAACGGGGGCGACCACGAGGAAGCCGCGGCGGCCGTCCGTCGCAACGAGGCCGCTCGCGAGAAGCGAGAGGAGCGCCTGCCGGGCCGGGGCGCGGCTGATGCCGAAGCGGGCGGCAACGCGTGTCTCCACGAGCCGCTCGCCCGGGGCGAGGGCGCCGGATGCGATCAGCGCGGCGAGCGCGTCGGCCGTGCGGCGGTAGAGCCGCGGCGTGGTGCCCGTCGTCGTGCCCGTCGGTGTGCCGGCGCCCGTGTCCAACCCGTGCTCCTCCCGCGTCCCTCCTGCTCCGCCGCCATCATGCGTCAGATGCCGGAGGCGAGGTAGCCGCCGTCGACCTCTATCGTCGTCCCGGTGACGAAGCGCGCGGCGTCGGACGCGAGGTACACGGCGGCGCCGACGAGCTCGGGGAGTTCGCCCATCCGCCCCATCGCGGTGCGGCGGACGGCTTCGGTCTTGCGCGCCTCGGACATCCGCGAGGCGTTGAGGTCGGTGAGGAAGAAGCCAGGCGCGATCGCGTTGACGCGGACGCCGACGGCGCCCCACTCGGCGGCGAGCGTCGCGGTGAGGGCGGCGACGCCGAACTTCGACGCGGCGTAGGCCGACGCATTGCCCCAGCCGCGTCGCGCCGCGAGCGAGGTGATGGTGATCACCGACCCCGAGCCGCGCGCCACCATCGGGCGGCCGAACGTCGTGAGCGAGAAGAACACCGACTTAAGGTTGGTGTCGAGGATGTTGTCCCACTCCGCTTCCGACACCTCAAGCGCCGGCTTGATCACGGTCGTCCCCTGGCAGGCGACGAGGATATCCGGCGTGCCGTGGTCGCGGCCCACGGCGGCGGCGAGGTCTCCGATCGCGGCGGTGTCAGTGAGTTCGGCAGCGTACGTGCGGCCCTCGCCGATTTCGGCCCCGACGGCGGCGAGCTTGTCCGGGTTGCGGCCGGCGACGAGGACGGTGGCGCCGCGGTCGCGCAGGCCAAGCGCGAGCGTGCGCCCGATGCCGCTGGAGCCGCCGAGGACCAGCGCCGTCTTTCCCGTGAGATCGAACTCGTCAGCCATGGTGCGCTCCGGTGTTGCGTTTCGCTGGTTGTAACGACTAATGTACACACAAGGCGTTCGACCAGAGGCGCCACACATCGGGAGGACCAATGACGGCTCGGCTCGAGGGTCGCCGCGTGCTCGTGACAGGCGCTGGTGCGGGGATTGGCCGGGCAATCGCGCTGCGCTTGGCCGCCGAGGGCGCGCATGTTGTGGCGACGAGCCGCACGGCGGACACGCTCGCCGACGTCTCCGGCCCGTCCATCGAGGTGGTGGCGCTCGACGTGACGGACCGGGCGGCCGTGGTGGAGACGGTGGGCGCGGCGGGGCCGCTCGACGTCCTCGTCAACTGCGCGGGGTACGTCCACACCGGGACGGTGCTCGACTGCGCGGAGGAGGACTGGGCGGCGAGCCTCGACACCAACGTGACGGCGGCGTTCCGGACGATCCGGGCGGCGCTGCCGGCGATGCTGGAGTGCGGCGAGGGCGCGATCGTCAACGTCGCCTCCGTCGCGTCGAGCGTGACCGGCGTCGCGAACCGGGCGGCGTACGGCGCCAGCAAGGCGGCGCTGGTGGGGCTCACCAAGGCGGTGGCGCGGGACTTCATCCGGCAGGGGATCCGGTGCAACGCGCTCTGCCCGGGCACCACGCTGTCGCCGTCGCTCGAGGCGCGGATCGCCGCCGCGCCGGACCCCGAGGCAATGCGGGCGACCTTCACCGACCGCCAGCCGATCGGGCGGCTGGGCACGACGGCGGAAATGGCGGAGGCGGCGCTGTTCCTCGCCGACCCGGCGTGCACCTTCATGACGGGCCAGCTTCTCGTGGTCGATGGAGGACAGACGCTGTGACGGACCTTCGCATTCCCGAACCCGAGCTCGACGCGTTCTGCCGTGCCGCGCTCCTCCACGCCGGCGCCGACGAGGCGACCGCGGATGCCGCGACGCGGGCGATGCTGCACGGCTCGCGCATGGGGGTCGACAGCCACGGGGTCCGCCTCCTGCCACACTATGTGAAGGTGATCCGAGGCGGGCGGGTCAACGGGCGCGCGGTGCCGCGGCCGGTCCACACGCTCGGCGCGGCGATGACGCTCGACGCCGACCATGCCCATGGCGCGCGGGCGACTTATGCGGCGATGGCGGAGGCGGTGCGGCTCGCGCGGAGCCATGGCGTCGGTGCGGTTGCGATCCGCAACTCCTCCCATTTTGGTGCGGCAGGGGCGTACGCGCTTGCGGCGGCCGAGGCGGGGATGATCGGCTTCGCCACCTGCAATTCGGACGCGTTCGTGCGCCTCCACGACGGCGCCACCCGCTTCCACGGGACGAACCCGCTCGCCTTCGCGGCGCCGGTGGAGGGGGAACGGCCGTACCTCCTCGACATGGCGACCAGCGCGATCCCCTACAACCGGGTGCTCCTCTACCGCAGCCTCGGCCGCACGCTGCCGGACGGGACGGCGTCGGACGGGGAGGGTGTCGACACGATCGACCCCGAGGCGGCGGAGATGCTCGCCCCTCTCGGCGGCGAGTTCGGCTTCAAGGGGGCGGCGCTCGCGGGCGTCGCGGAGATGCTCTCGGCGGTGCTGCCGGCGATGAAGCTCTCCGCCGAGCTGATGCCGATGGGGGGCGCCGACATCGCGACGCCGCGGCAGCTCGGCGCCTTCGTGCTGGCGCTCGATCCCGCGGCGTTCGGCCATGACGGCTTTGCCCGCGAGATGGCGCGCTACCTCGCGCTCCTGCGGGCCTCGCCGGCCCGGGCCGGGGGCACCGTAATGGCGCCCGGCGACCGGGAATGGGCCGAGGCGGACCGGCGCGCCGTCGCCGGCATACCCATCGACCCCACGACGGCGGAGGCGTTCCGCGCCCTCGCCGGGACGACGGACGCGCCTTTGCCGGCCGCGCTCCGGGACGGCACCTGACGAACAACAAAAGCGGAGGAGAACCATGAGGACATTCGTTCTGTGCGGCGCGGCCGTCATCGCGCTCGCCGCCGCCGCTCCCGCGGTGACGCAGGAGTACACGCTGCGCTTCAATCACGTGCTCGGGCCGACGGAGCCCTACCACGAGGGCTTCCAGGAGTGGGCGCGCCGGGTGGGCGAGCGGACGGGCGGCAACCTCGCCATCGACGTGTTCCATTCGGCGCAGCTCGGCGTCGAGGAGGACATCATCGAGCAGATGCGGCAGGGCGCCAACATCGGCCAGAACACCGACTCGGCGCGGCTCGGCAACTACGTGCCCGGCATCGCGGTGGTGAACGGGCCGTACTTCGTGCAGTCGCTCGACGACGTCGAAAAGCTCTACGAGTCGCCGACCATGCAGCGCTTCATGGACGAGCTCGCCGCCGATCACGGGCTGAAGGTGGTCTGCTTCGACTGGGTGCAGGGGTACCGCAACTTCTTCACCAACGAAGAGGTGAAGGCGCCGGCTGACCTCGATGGATTGCGCATCCGCACACCCCCGGCGCCGATCTGGCAGGAATCGATCCGCGCGCTCGGCGCGGCGCCCGTCGCGATGGCGTTCGGCGAGGTCTACCCCGGCCTCCAGTCGCGGGCGATCGACGGGGCTGAGCTCACCTGGCAGAACATCCTCGCCGCCAACCTCAACGAGGTGCTGGAGTACGCGAGCGAGACGAAGCACATCCTCCTCGTGAACTTCTCCGTCGTCTCCTCCGAGTGGTTCAACGGCCTTCCAGCCGAGTACCAGACGGCGCTGGTGGAGGAGTGCCGCGCGGCCGGGCGGGCGACCTCCGAGCAGATCGAAGGGCTCGCGGCGGAGGCGCGGCAGGCGCTCGAGGACCGTGGCATGACGATCGTGGAGGTCGACAGCGCGGCGTTCGAGGAGGCCGGCGCCAAGGCGTACGAGGCGCTCGGCCTCTCCGAGGTGCGCGACACGATCGGGGCCGAGATCGGGCGCTGACGAAATGAGCCGCGTCCTCGAGCGGGTGGAGGTCGCCCTCGCGGCGGCCTGCCTCGTCCTCATGGTCGTCTTCATCTTCCTCGGCGGCGTCGCCCGGATGGTGGGAACGCCGCTCAACTGGACGATCGACCTTGCGACCTGCGCCATCGCATGGGCGACCTTCCTCGCTGCGGACGTCGCTTGGCGGCGCGACCTCCTGATGTCGGTCGACCTCGTGCCGTCGGCGCTCCCGCGCGCGGGGCGGCGGGTGCTCGCCGTCGTGAACCACGTGCTGATCCTCGGCTTCCTCGCATTCCTCGTCTGGACCGGGGCGGAGCTCGCCTGGTCGAGCCGCGCGCGGTCGTTCCAGGGCATTCCGGAGGTCAGCTACTCGTTCGTGACCGCCAGCCTGCCGGTTGGGGCGGCGCTCCTCTTCCTCACCACGCTCGGCAAGCTGGGCCGGATCTTTCGCGGAGACCCGCCCGACGCGGCGCCGGCGGGCCAGGGCACCGGAGACGGCAGCTGATGCTCATCGTCGTCATCGCCTTCGTCGTCCTCGTCGCGATGGGAATGCCGGTCGCGTTCGCGATCGGCCTGTCGGGCGTCCTCTTCTTCGTGCAGCACCCGGAGCTGCCGGCCACGATTCCGGTGCAGGTGACGGTGAGCCAGACGCAGAACTTCGCGCTGCTCGCCGTGCCGCTCTTCATCATCGCCGGCAACCTCATGAACAAGAGCGGCATTACGGAGCGGCTGCTCGAGCTCGCCTCCGTGCTGACGGGGCGGCTGCGCGGCGGGCTCGCGCAGGTCTCGCTGGCGCTGTCGGCGCTGATGGGGGGCGTGTCGGGCTCGGCGATCGCCGACGCGGCGATGCAGGCGCGCATGCTCGGCCGGCCGATGCTCGACCGCGGGATGTCGCCAGGCTTCACGGCGGGCGTCCTGTCGTTCGGCTCGCTGCTGACGCCCATCGTGCCACCGGGGATCGGGATGATCCTCTACGGCACCATCGGGCAGGTCTCGATCGGGCGCCTGGTCGCGGCGGGGCTCCTGCCGGCGCTGGTGCTGTG
>JAESGF010000204.1_pt1 | contig 38433 bp, 28 predicted proteins | sample 9269621 | NCBI WGS metagenome assembly JAESGF01 (sample SAMN14515066, study PRJNA621663) | algae metagenome | isolation source: Tolypothrix carrinoi HA7290-LM1 and co-occurring heterotrophs from dry rock... | place: USA: Makauwahi cave, Kauai, Hawaii | collected 2011-01-06
AATTGAAGACTTGCTTGATACTTTGCCGGAACCACTAAAAGAAAATATCACGGCGCTTGGTTAACCCTGCATCGTAGCTTTCATCCCCTGGCTAAAGCCAAGGGGTTTTCAGCATACCTCTTATAATCCCGCCACCCAGGACTTTTTCGCCTTCATACCAAACGGCAGCTTGTCCGGGGGTGATGCTGAACTGGGGTTCGTCAAACACCAAGCGGACTCTATAATCTTCTAGGGGAATGATTGTTGCGGGTACGGGCTTTGAGCGATAGCGAATTTGTACTTCGGCACGAATTGGGGTTGATGGTTCGGCGATGGAAACCCAGTTTACCCGTTGGACGGTGCATTCTGGCTCGGTGGCTAGAGTGCGATCGCCTACTATCACTTTATTATTCACCGCATCCAACCCGATCACATACAGCGGTTCGGCAGCGGCAATACCTAAACCTTTACGCTGTCCTATCGTGTAATGATGGACACCATCGTGTTGTCCCAGCACTTTGCCGTCACCATCGACGATATCACCTTTTTTCGGTGCTAAATATTTATCTAGAAACGCCCGCATTGAGCCGTTACTTTCTACCAAGCACAAATCTTGACTTTCTGGCTTGTCAGCGGTTTTCAAGTTATATTCAGCGGCGATGCGACGCGTGTCTGCCTTATGTAATTCTCCTAGTGGAAACACCGAAGCAGCAAGTAAATCTTGCGACAAATCGTAGAGAAAATAAGATTGGTCTTTATTGCGGTCTACAGCGCGTAAAAGCTCGTAACGTTTGCTAGCTTCGTTGTAGCTAATTTTGGCATAATGACCCGTAGCGATGCGATCGCATCCCAATTGTTCGCGGGCATATTGTACCATTGGAGCAAACTTTACAGTTTTATTGCACTGGGAACAAGGCAAAGGTGTAATACCGGCGCTGTAACCAGATACGAGATAATCAACAATGTTGGTTTGAAAGACTTCGCGAATATCAACAACTTGATGGGGAATACCCAATTGTTCACAGATATAAGCCGCGTCGATCATACCCTCAGAACAGCACTGACCTTTGCCTTTCATCAGCCAAAGAGTCAAACCAACAACTTCATAGCCTTGATTGTGCAGGATAGCAGCAGCAGCGGAACTGTCAACGCCACCAGAAAGACCAACGACGACTTTTTTCATATCCGTAAATCGAGCTTAGGCAACTTATTCTAAGCTAACACTATGTATTTACTACAACGGTTAACTGATTAGTTCCAGTAAAAAATTATCTAGAAATATTGACAGAACTTATGTTAAGTGCAATACCGAGTCAATTATATGAAGGCAGAAGGCAAAAGGCAGAAGTCAGAAGGAAAGAATTTACTTCCTTAGTTTCTTTACTTTCGCTACTTCCCCTACTTTCGGTACTCTTCTACTCTAACCCAGCACAAGCGCAAATCAATAGCGGCGGCGTTTTGCTTGCTCAACCTTTACCACCACCACCGCCAAACTTGCAACCGATTCCCATTAATCAGCAGCCATTACCGCAACTTGAACCTGGGCAACAATATGACTACAATTCTCAAACCACCAACCAAACAACCACACCATTACAATATGAGTATGAAAATCAATACCAAAATCAATACCAAAATCAATATCAATATCAAAACAACCAGAACTTTAATAGATACGTGGTTTATGTCGATAGTAATAATTCTGGACTACTGCAACAAGTACGCCGAGTTGAACCCACAGCTTTATTAAGACGATATCAAGGACGTTCTGTAATCCAAGCTGGAACCTTTAGTAAACCAGATAACGCCCAACGTCGCGTCAGAGAACTGGCAGACAACGGAATCAATCAAGTACGGGTCGTCAGCTTATCTAACGGACAGGAAATACCTGGAGGCTATTCTGGAGGTTATTCTGGAGGCTACTCAGGAGGCTATTCTGGAGGCTATTCTGGGAATAATAGAAGTAACTATTACTATGTAGCGATTCCGGCGCGATCGCAAGACTTACCAATAATTGAAGACAAAATTAGACGCAACATCGGACAAAGCGCGGCAGTATTGCAAAGAAACCAGCCAAGAGGATCGCATATAGCTGTAGGACCTTTTATTCAACGCGCACAAGCAGAACAATGGAACAGTTATCTGCGAAATTTAGGCTTCGGTAATGCCAGAGTTTATTACGGAAAGTGAAGTAAAGTTAATAGTTAGAAGTAAAGTTAAGAGTTAGGAGTGAGGAATGAGGAATTAAAACTCCTAACTCCTGTACAGACACGAAATTTCGCGTCTCTACAACTCCTAACTCCTAACTCCTAACTCCTAACTAATAATGGCTCGGCAAGAACAAATTTCTCAAATAATAGTTACTGCACAGCAAATGCGCGATATTGAAGCGCGGATCTTTGCTGCTGGAATGCCTGTGGCTGCTTTAATGGAAAAGGTAGCGGGATTAATTGCCCGTAGAATTCAGGATATCTACTCAAGTGTAAGACAAGGGGGACAAGGGGGACAAGGGGGACAAGGGGGAGAAGGGGGACAAGGGGGACAGGGGGGAGATAAAGTAAAGCGTGTGGGAATTCTTGTCGGTCCGGGTCATAATGGCGGAGATGCGTTAGTTGTGGCTCGTGAGTTGCACTTTTGCGGCTATGATGTGGGGATATATTCTTCTTTTTCTAAGCTGAAAGAATTAACTTCGCAACATTTGCAGTACGCTGAGAGTTTGGGTATCCCCTGTTATGAATCGATAGAGCAACTGTCAGATTGCGATCTGTTGATTGATGGGTTGTTTGGATTTGGTTTGGAAAGAACGTTACAAGATGCGATCGCTAATACTATAAATCAAATTAATTCTTGGTCTAAACCAGTTGTCAGTATTGATTTACCTTCAGGATTGCACACAGATACAGGTGAGGTGTTAGGGACTGCGATTCGCGCTACACACACGTTTTGCTTGGGTTTGTGGAAGCTGGGTTTATTGCAAGACCATGCTTTAGAATATGTTGGCAAAGCTGAATTAATCGACTTTGATATCCCTTTGGCTGATGTGCAAGCTGTTGTGGGAACAAACAGAATTCACCGCATCACTCAAACCACTGCACTTTCAACTTTACCGCTACCGCGTCCCGCCGTCACCCACAAATATAAGGAAGGTCATTTACTGCTGATTTGTGGTTCGCGACGCTATTCTGGAGGTGCAATTTTAACTGGTTTGGGTGCCAGGGTAAGTGGTGTAGGAATGCTTTCTATCGCTGTACCCGAATCTCTAAAACCGCTTTTGGTGGCACAATTACCAGAAGCACTAATTATCGGTTGTCCGGAAACGCAAACAGGTGCGATCGCTTCTTTGCAATTACCCGAAAACACAGACTTGAGTTCATTTAATGCGATCGCCATCGGTCCGGGTTTGACACGAGATGCCACACCGATTGTACAACAAGTATTGGAAAGCGATCGCCCTCTAGTTCTCGATGCTGATGGTTTGAATATCCTCGCACAGATGGGAACTATTCCCACTTTACAAAAACGACAAGCAGTAACAATTATTACGCCTCATGCTGGTGAATTCAAGCGGTTATTTCCCAATGTCGCCGATCCGATGAAAGACAGAGTGCGTGCTGTGCGCGAAGCTGCGGTGCAAAGTGGGGCGATAGTATTGTTAAAGGGAGCGAGAACGGCGATCGCTAACTCCCAAAATTCAGTCTGGATTAATCCCCAAAGCACTCCAGCTTTAGCGCGTGGTGGTAGCGGTGATGTCTTAACGGGAGTACTTAGCGGACTGTTAGCGCAAGCTAAATCTAAGGATATTTCTGTAGAGGAAATTGTCGCAACTGCTGCTTGGTGGCATTCGCAAGCAGGGATTTTAGCGGCTGGTGAACGCACAGAATTGGGCGTTGATGCTTTTACACTGACAAATTATTTTATACCTGTTTTGGCATCAGCCTGGAAAGAATTGAATTGATGATGCCAGCCCTCAGGCTGGAAGCCGCTGGCTCTACGAACAAAGCCCGCCTGCGCGGGCTAAAATCCTGATAGCCCACCTTCGTGGGCTTTGTATGTGTAGCCGCACCCTTCTAGGGTGTCGGCGGTGTGGTACAAGATGGATATAATTTTCCATAATCATCATAAACTATAAAGCTAGCTCAGGGCTAGCTTAATACAGAATAATTTACATTCTTTTGTGCGATCGCTTTGCACTCCTCTACAGAATTGGTACTCACACGCTACATTATCTCCTTGATGATTGAGGTTTTGATGTCGGCTTCAAAAATATCCATGCGACAAAGAAAGTTGCCGCTGTAAATAGTTGCGTTAGATCCAAAGCAGATAAATACCCATCAGAAAAAGAAGCAATACTGCGATCGGTTATACCAAATACCCACGATGAAATACCAAACAGCCAAATCCCATTCTTGAGACTTCCCACAAATTGCTTAGAGTCTGGTGATTGTTCGTTATTCATAATTTCCTGCTTTATTGATGAATCCGATGTCTGAGTAGAAATTTCCATATGTAACTTGTCTGTATTTACTTTATATTAATAAATATTTTCTTAACTTGACTAAACTGCCAAAATGTACATCAAAAGATGCTTTTTGATTCGAGTCCTGAAATTCTATACAGGGTAGTCAGGCATTTTTGTTACAAATACGACTAATATATATAAAAAAATTAACATTTCGTAAAAATAACTCTTTGGATAGATATTTTGGGAATGGGGAATGGGAGTGGGGGAGTGCGAGACAAGGAGACAAGGAGACAAGGAGACAAGGAGACAAGGAGACAAGGAGAATAATTCTTCTTTCCCCCCATCCCCCCCTCTCCTCATTCCCCATTCCCCATTCCCAATCTTGTTTTATGCCCTTAGATACTGATTTTTTCGAGGCAGAATTTAGTTAAATCAAAGAATGGCGATATTATGTAAATTATTTAATGACTGCAATCCAGATAAACAATTCATCTAATCTAGAGCAGCGAAAAGCGGTTACGTCTAAGTTAGGGTTGGTGTGTATCACCTTTTCCAAACAAGTGCGTTTTCGGACGATGACGCGCACGCGATATTTGCAACTGACTCCAGAACAACGTGAAAGCGCTTTGAGAGAACTTTATCGAGATAACTTGCAGCGTCTGGATACTGGCTTGTCTTTTTGTCAAGAGAATCAGATTCGGCTTTATCGCATGTCGTGTGGTTTGTTTCCTCTTAGTGACATGGAGGATGAAATCGGCGCACAAATATTAGAGGATATGAGCGCAGATTTAGCGAAAATCGGACAAAAAGCGGCAGAATTAAATATCAGAATGGTGCTGCATCCAGACCAATATGTAGTTCTCAGTTCTGATTCGCCGGATGTGGTAAAATCAAGTATCAAAATTCTCCAAGGACACGCGCACACGCTTGACTTGTTAGGGTTGCCACAATCCACTTGGTCTTTGATGAATATTCATGGTGGCAAATCTCAACGCGCAGATCAACTGGTGCGGGTAGTTTCGGAACTACCAGAAAACATCAAAAACCGCTTGACTTTTGAAAATGACGAATACGCTTACAGTTCTCTTGAAATTTTAGAAGTGTGTCAGCGAACTGGTGTGCCAATGGTATTTGATGCTCATCACCACATTTGCCATGAAAATTTAGATAGCTATGAAGACCCAAGTGTAGCATCGATGTTTTATGCAGCGCGAGAAACTTGGGCTAATCCAGAGTGGCAATTAGTTCATATTTCCAACGGTGAAAACGCTTTTAAGGATAGAAAACACAGCGAATTGATTACCGATATGCCAAGCGTGTATCGCGAAGCACCTTGGATAGAAATTGAAGCGAAACGTAAAGAAGAAGCGATCGCTCATTTGCGCTCTTGGTGGGTTATGGGAAAATAATCTCACGCACTCGTAGCAGAGGCACAAAGAGTTCCCTTGCGCGAAATAATTAGGAAAATATGGCGATCGCAATCGATTTTGGTACTAGCAACACAGTTATTGCTCGTTGGAACCCTGTAACCAACAGCGCAGAAACCCTTACTATACCAGGTTTGTCAGTTCAACAAAGTTTGAACCCACCACTAATTCCCAGCTTGGTTTACGTTGAAGATGCTTCGATTGGACAAGTATTAGTCGGGCAACAAGTACGCGATCGCGGTTTTGATTTAAGTAGCGAACCGCGATTTTTTCGCAGCTTTAAACGCGGTATTGGTGCAGAAATTCAAGGCTTCTTACCCGAACTTGATGGACAAAATATCACCTTTGAGCAAGTAGGGCAATGGTTTCTTTCTCAAGTGATTTCTCAATTAGCACCAATGCAAGGAGGGTTAGATTCTTTAATATTAACCGTGCCCGTAGATAGCTTTGAAGCTTATCGTCATTGGTTAGGAAAAGTTTGTCAAGCCCTTCCCGTCGAATCTGTGCGAATGCTAGATGAACCCACAGCCGCAGCTTTGGGTTATGGGATGGTAAACGAAGAAATTCTTTTAGTAATTGACTTTGGCGGCGGAACTTTAGATTTATCTTTGGTACAGTTAGATAAAAGCGTACAAAGAACTCAAAAACCAGTCGGTTTTCTGTTGAAATGGGGTAATAAATCTTTAGCCGAAGATTCAAAACAAAAAGTAAAAACTGCCCGCGTATTAGCGAAAGCTGGACAAAATTTAGGCGGTACTGATATTGATAATTGGTTGGTAGATTACTTTGCCAAAAATCAAGGATTAGCGGTAAGTCCTTTGACAACGCGATTAGCAGAAAGGATAAAAATTCAACTTTCAACGCAAACTCAAGGAAGCGAAGTTTATTTCAATGATGAGACATTTGAAAGCTATGAATTGGAACTAAATCGCGATATTTTAGAAAAGATTCTCAAAGAACACTCGTTTTTTGAGTTATTAGATGAATCGATGACGACACTGTTACAGCAAGCGCGACGCCAGGGAATAGAAATTGCCGATATAAATGCAGTTTTATTAGTTGGTGGAACAGTACAATTACCAGCAGTGCAAACTTGGGTAAAGCAGTATTTTAGCGAAGATAAAATTCGTTGCGAACGTCCTTTTGAAGCGATCGCTCAAGGTGCTTTACAATTAGCCCAAGGTGTAGAAATCAAAGATTTTCTTTACCACAGCTACGGTATGCGCTATTGGGATCGACGCAATAAAAGGCATAGCTGGCATCCTATCATCAAAGAGGGACAGCCTTACCCGATGAATCAAGCAGTAGAATTAGTTTTAGGCGCTTCTGTAGAAAATCAGCCCAGCATAGAATTAATTATGGGGGAATTAGGAGCAGAAACAGGCGGTACTGAAGTATTTTTTGATGGCGATCGCTTAATTACCCGCCGTCAGGATAACATACAAACAACCGTCCAACCCCTCAACGATAAAGACGGCGCCAGAACAATAGCCCAACTCACACCCCCAGGATATCCTGGAAGCGATCGCATCAAAATTCTTTTTCAAGTCGATCAACAGCGCTTTTTACGAATCACAGTTGAAGACTTATTCACACATGAAACCCTCTTAGAAAATCAATTAGTAGCGCAGTTAAGTTAGGGGGAATAGGGAATGGGTAATAGGGAATGGGTAATGGGTAATGGGGAATGGGGAATAGGTAATAGGTAAGATGAAAAAAGCAGATTTCCCCCTTGTCCCCCTTGTCCCCTTGTCCCCCCCTCCCCCCCTCTCCCCCTCTCCCCCTCCCTCTCTACCTCTGTATAACCACAGAAGTTCCCACCGATGCCCAATTGAATAACCATTTAGCATGATTTACTGCCACATTCACACATCCGTGACTAACTGGAGTGCCAAAGCTTCGATGCCAGTTTGCACCGTGAATTCCGTAATTTCCGTCGTAAAACATTGCATAAGGAACATTAGGAATATCGTAATCATCACCACGCATCCTAGTTTTTTTGTGTTTGGATTGAATCTTAAAAGTACCTGTGAGAGTGGGGGTAGACTTTTTGCCTGTGGAAACAGCAACAGCATACATAGGTGTTGCCCCTTCCCAAGCTGTTAAACGTTGCTTTGAGAGGTCAATTTGAATCCAGCGCTGATTAGATTGTTGTAGCGTTTGGATTTGTTGTGTAATTATTTGGCTTTTTGGTTTTGCCCAAACTTCACCTGACCCAATAGTAACAAAACTCAAAGTCAATGCAGCACCAGTAGTCAATACTTTTAAGGTACGCAAACAGTTAGAAGAAATCAGACTTTTCATAGCAAATATACTCAATTTCAGTTTTTCAACTCATGTTTTGCACCATGCAAGAGCGAATTATATTCGCTGAATGCAAAATATAATTTCAAGGAATTTTTCAGCTTTTAAGTTAAATTCCTCAACATTGCTGCAATCGGCATGAGTTTTATATAATTTCATCGTAAAGCAACTTTTTTAATTAGTCACTACTCTGAAGTAATAGCAGTGCTGTTTACTAATTTTTATCTAGTGGCAGGGTAATGATAAACTCTGTTCCTTCTTTTAACTTAGAGTGGCAAGTTAAAGATCCGCCGTGTTTTTCGACTACAATAGAATAGGCGATCGCTAAACCTAAGCCTGTACCATTTCCTACGGGTTTAGTGGTAAAAAATTGGTCAAAAATTTTTTGTTTTACATCCTCACATATTCCTACTCCATTATCCGCAATCCGAATTAAGACACTCTTTTCGTCTGCTGTAAGTTCTGTAGTAATTCTAATTTGTCCTTTTTCTTTAACAAATGATTGTATTGCATCGATGGCATTTGTTAAGATATTCATAAAAGCTTGGTTAATTAGCCCTGCATAACATTCGACTGAAGGCAAATTAGCGTATTTTTTAACTACTTCGATTTCTGGATGCTTTTGAGTTTGTTTGAGACGACTGCTGAGAATCATCAGAGTGCTATCAATGCCATCATGCAAGTTTACTGATTTGCGTTCAGCTTCATCTAAGCGAGAAAATATTCGTAGCGCTCGCACAATTTATTGAATTCGTTCAGTCCCCACTGTCATTGATGATAACAGCTTGCAAAGGTCTTGTTTGATAAAGTCTAGTTCAATTTGTTGAGAATAATCTTGAATTTATGGAATAGGATTATAGGTATAAACTTCATATAAATGCAGTAATTTCAACAATTGTTCAATATATTGTGCAGCATAATGTAAATTACCTTCAAGAAAATTGACGGGGTTGTTAATTTCGTGAGCAACTCCCGCTACTAATTGCCCTAAAGAAGACATTTTTTCTTGCTGTACTAACTTAAGTTGAGTTTTACGCAATTCTAAATGGACATTAATTCGGGCTAATACTTCTTCATGCTGAAAAGGTTTAGTAATATAATCCACAGCTCCTACTTGCAACCCTTTTACCTTATCCACCACATCAGAAAGAGCTGTCATAAAAATCACTGGAATATCCTTGGTTTTTGGATTAGCTTTTAGACGACGACAAGTTTCAAATCCATCAATTCCCGGCATCATCACATCTAACAAAATTAATTGCGGTAATTCCTCTTGTGCTTTTTTAAACGCATTTTCACCGTTTTGAGCTACAGAAACACTAAAATTAGAATAATGTAAAAAATCAACTAATACTTTCAGATTGGTGGGAATATCATCAACAATTAAGATAGTATCTTGTTGAGTATTTAGCATAAAAAATCACTCGATAAAAGGTTTAATTAAATTAGCGATCGCTTCATCATCAAATTCATCAGCTAACTTTAATACAGAGTTAGCAAAAGCTGTATATTTAGAGTCTAGCTGCTTAATTCGGTTAGCTTCCTCTGCAATTCGCAAAACATAACCACCTTTAGCAGCTTGATACAAATTGGTAAGTTCTTGGCTTGGGGGGATAACCATTTCATCGACTTCAGTAAAAGTGTTTTGAGTTTCCGTAACTAATTCTGAGTTATCCTTAGTTTCATAAATCCATTCCAACTTTAAATAAAGCTGTAATTGCTCAAGTAATTCGATTGCTTGCACAGGTTTAGGAATAAAATCATTACAGCCGACTTCTCTACTTTTTTGGCGATCGAAGCTGAACACACTAGCAGAAGAAGCAATAATTAGCGCATTTTTAAATTCCGCTAGATTCCGCAAACATTGAGTCATCTCAAAGCCATTCATCACAGGCATCGATAAGTCAGTAATAATTAGATCGGGCTGATATTCTCTAACTTTTTCTAAACCATCTTGTCCATTATTTGCTTCAATCAAGTCAAAACCAATTGGCTCTAGCAAATTCACAATAACAGCACGATTTTCCCAGCGATCGTCAACAATCAAAATTTTTCGTCTTTCACCTTGATAACCAATTACATTTTGCTCAGTATTGGTCTTTTCTAACTTCATCAAATCTGTTGCTTCTATTACATCTAAATCAAACCAAAATTTACTACCTTTTCCATAAGTACTTTCAACATAAATTTGACTGCCCATCATTTCCACAATTTTGCGACTAATTGCCAATCCTAAACCAGTTCCTTCTACTTTGTGTGCGCTATCTCCCACCTGTTCAAAAGGCAAAAAGATTTTATCTAACTGTTCCGCTGTCATTCCCACACCTGTGTCTTCAACTTGAAAGCGAATTTTTGTGATTGGGAATTGCTCTTTCCCATTACCCTCCGGGTTCGCAGTTCCTTCAAGTCGGCAGAGCCGCCCAACGGACTGCTCACCAATTACTGATGACCCACTATCATTTACCCCTACTTTAAAACTTACACTACCTTTATCAGTAAATTTGATAGCATTACCTAACAAATTGATTAACACTTGACGCAGACGTTTTTCATCAGCATGAATAGCTGTAGGTAAATGATTGAGTGCCTCATAATCGAAGCCAATTTCTTTTTGTTCTGCCTTAATGCTACATATTTCTCGAACTCCCAATAAAAAGTTATTCAAATAAAAATCTGTGGGATATAGTTCTAACTTTTGTGCTTCGATTTTAGAAATATCTAAAACATCATTAATCAACGTCAACAAATGCCAACCACACTGATAGATAATGCTGATTCCATCCTGTTGTTTAGAACTAGCACTTTTATCTCGTTGCAGAATTTGAGCATAGCCGAGAATACCGTTGAGAGGAGTTCGCAATTCATGGCTCATATTTGCCAAAAAATCGCTTTTTGCATGGTTGGCAGCTTCGGCTTGTTCTTTAGCTAAATTCAATTCTTTTGTGCGTTCTGTAACTCGATTTTCTAGTTCCATGAAAGACTCTTGTAGTTGTTCTGCCATTGCGTTAAAAGACTGTGCCAAAACACTAATTTCTCTTACCCCGACAATTTCCATAGACAAGTCTAAGTTTCCCGCAGCAATTTGCTCAGATGCTTGAATTAATCGGAAAATCGGTTTCGCAATCCAGCGAGAGGTAATAACACCTAGCAACGTAGCCAACAATAAAGCTAATACACAAAGCAAAATAGTAGTGCGGGTATTAACGTTAATTTGCCCCATGAAATCAGATTCTGGTACTGTCACAACAATCAGCCAATCTAGACCATATTTGTCTTTCCAAGGCGTAATTTGAGCAAATTGGCGCTGTCCGTTGAGGGTAAATTCCAAGTGTTGGCTGGCTTTGATTTTGTTTAAATTGCCAAAGTGTTTGTTTAAATGCTGTGCTGTGGCTCGAATTAAAATATCTTTACTGTCTGTGGCTTTGAGGCGTTTTGCCTCTTTATTTACCATTTTGTATGGCGACTCAGTAGCGGAACTTGCGACTATCAGCCCGTCACGCTCTAAAATAAAAGTCTTGCCATTTCGACTAATTTTTAATTGGCGCAAGAAATTACTAATTTGCGAAAGCCGCAGATCAACCCATAAGATTGCTTGGAGGGTGTGGGTTTCGTTATATACAGGATAAGTAGCAGAGATTGCTAATATGTCAGGGAAGCCATCCCAAGGATAAACGCTACTCCAAGCGGGCTTGCCTGCTTTAATCGCATCTTGGGATGAAGTGTCTTTTAGAACATCATAGTCATAGACATCTATCAGTTTAGTACGATTTCCCTGGCTATCTGTGGCGTAGGTGTAGCCTTTAGTCGTGGAGTAGGGGGAAGGTTGATCGATCGTGACATTGTGGAAGTCTTTGAAATATCCAGCCGCTGCATATTCCCCATTTGGTAGGGTGTGACCGATGTACCCCACATCAAACACTTGCATTTGTTTCCAGAAGTAATGCCCCATACCTTTTAAATCTCGCAGGTTAAGCAAACCTAACTTGACGTTATTTACATTAAGTTGATTAATTTGATGCGGAGTAGCTAAGTAACTATCTAGGTGCTGATCGATACGGGCACTGACCTCGGTTTGCAATTGAGTCGCCAAATCATTAATCGCTTTTTGTCCGTTGCGTAGAGAGAAATAACCCACAAGTCCCACCGCTGCAAAGATTTGCAAAACAAACGGAACCACCAGAACAAGGCGTAATGGTACTTTCTGGGCAAGCTGGGTGCGGGTGGCGATACTTTTCATTTAATCAGTTGGCGTAAAATAAAGTCCCTACCAAAAGCATCGTCTTTAAACGACGATGTTTTGGCGCTGTTTACCTATATAATTCCCAAACTGGATTTGAAAATTTCAATATCTAACATTGAAAATGGGGAATGGGGTAATGGGTAATGGGTAATGGGGAATGGGGAATGGGTAATGGGGAATGGGTAAAAGAAAGAAGAAATATTTCTCCCCCTGCCCCCCTGCCTCCCCTGCCCCCCCTGCCCCCCCTGCCCCCCTGTCCCCTTTCCCTTTTCCCCTCCTCAAAAGTGCATAATTAACCTCAGGTGATTCCCATCAATAAAGTAGAACCACAGCAGACACTTCTTTTATGAACACTCGTTGACAACTAGCAAGAGGAAACTTCATGAAAAAACGTGAAGACATCGTGGAAAAGTTCTCGACGTTTCTGAGCTTTGGAAACGCCAATATTGCTAGAAACTTGATTTGGCACACAGATCCAGAACTAGAACGTTATATAAAACGTTTAGTCAAGTCTGAACCAGAAGCTAATAAGGAATTTTGGGCACGATATTTTTTGAAAATTTTAACAGAGGTATCACATTCGCAAAGTAGAGAAGTAGAGAATAAAAAAGATACACGAACACAAATTCAAGCCAACGCAGGCAAATCTTCTGTTCCATCTTCTTCAATAGCGGGAAGACACTTATCAGCTTACTTACAAGAAGCTTGTTTGTGGGCTTCTCAAAAAAGTTATCAAAGGTTTAAGTTTCTCCGGCACAAATACCCATTAGAAGAATATTTTCAGATAGCTAATTCAGCTGCAAATCCTCCAGCTAAACTTTTCAAAAATTTTAATTTAGAACATCCGCAAACCAATATAGAAGGTTATGCTAAAACTGCATTAGTACGTTTTGTCAGCAATACAATTTATCGACAAGATATAGAGGCAAAAAGAGATAAATTTTCTGATTATGGTTTGTTAAAACATTTAACTAATAAAGAATTGCGAGAAGCTTTAACTTCCCAAGGGATAAACAATAACCAAATTTTATCATACTGCTTAGTTTGGCAATGCTTAGATGAAATTTATCAACCGAACCAGAGCTTAGTCAATAGGAATTTTAAATATCCAAGTGAAACACAATTAACCCAAATTACTTTTCGCTACAATCAACGGCAAAATCAACTAAATTCTTCTACAGCAACTTCAGTAGATAAAATTCAAGATATGCTGTCAACTTGCATTAAAGCTGCTCGCGATTACCGCACCAAACGTTTTTTACCTCTAGAAGAATATGATACTATATCTGACTTGATGCCTACTCCTTGGGATACACTTTTGCAACAAGAAGCATCAGAACAAGTCCAATCTCTCATCTGGCAGTTATTTTCAAATATGCCAGAAGCCGGACAAATAATATTTCAACTTTTGCTAGGATTAAATTTAACTCAAATTGAAATAGTCGCAGTTTTAAAAAGTAAGTATCCGGAATTGCAAAAGCAATATCAAGTGGCTCGTCACTTAGCAAGATACAATAAAAATCTATTAAAAGACTTGGCTAATGAGTGGCAGAAAATTAACCCAGAAGTTTGCCTAAATGATGACAAAGATATTGAACGAATAAAAGACGCTATGGGTGAGTGCTTGCAGTCGCTCTGTCAAAACTTGTTATATTCGACTTTAGATAAAATTGAAGAACAATGCAATCATTCAAAAAAGCTTTCAACTCTGACCAATGAAATAAATATGCTGAAACAGCCACGACTAGAACCGTTGATTGTTGACTTATCTGAGGCATCTAATATGCTTAGAGAAATAAAACAAAATTTAATAGATTGTTTCCAAGAAGAATTAGAAATTAATATGAATTTACCTAAAGCATCTCTAAAATTAGTTGAACCTAAAATAGAGATTTTGGTTGAGGAATGGATAAAAGGCAAACTTTATGTTGCTAATAAGGGTGAAGTAAGATGACATCTGATTTGAATGAATTAATGGTAATTTATCCAGAAAAATTATGGTTAGAAATATCAGACCAAGCACAAGAACACGCATGGCGATTATCTAAACTAAAGTCTTACTCTCATGCAACTGCTAGTTGGAATGCCTACCTTAATAATCTGTCTTTGCATATTTTTTTGGCTTGGTTGAAAGAAGACCCCGATTTGCGGGAAACTGTCAATGTTTGGCTGGATGACGAGCAATTAGCCAGCGTCTGGGAAGTTGTAAATGGCACGATGCTAACTATCGGTGATACTAAATTAGTACTAATTCCCAGTGATAAAAGTAATTTTCAAGAGTTGCGGATTCCCCAAGAATGGGTTGATATTCCTAACTGGGCAGGTAACTATTATTTGGCTGTGCAGTTAAACTTGGAAGAACGTTGGTTTGGGGTATGGGGATACGCGACTCATCAACAAATCAGGAAGGATGCTAAATATGATTCTTTGGATCAAACTTACTCTTTGGATGTAGAAGATTTAATTACAGATTTGAATGTGATGTGGGTAGCACGAGAAGTTTGCCCTGTTGAGAAACTAGAAGTAGAACCTTTATCGATATCAAGTACACAAGTAGAGAAATTATTAGAGCAATTAAGTAAATTCACGTTTTATTCACCTCGCTTAGATGTACCTTTTGAAATGTGGGGAGCACTACTGGCAGTGGACGAATATCGGCAGCGTCTCTATCAACGACGGCTAGAAAATCAAAAAAACAATCAAGTTGAATGCAGCCAATCTTTAGCAAATAATTTGAGCCAATGGTTTGAAAATATCTTTGAGGTGGGTTGGCAGTCTTTTGATGCGCTTATCAGCTCGCAACAGAAGACTTTAGCCGTTCAATTTAGAAGTGATGCGACGTTGAACGACCTGCGTGTCAAGAAAGCAAAGTTGATTGATTTGGGGATGCAATTGGGTGGTACTGCTGTTGTGCTGCTACTGGGTTTAACATCTGAGTTGGATGAAAAAATCAGTATTCGCGTGCAACTGCATCCGGCAAATGAAGAAATTTACTTGCCACCTTATCTCAGACTGGTTTTGCTCTCGGAATCAGGTAAAATTCTTCAGGAAGTACAATCAAGAAATCACGATCATTTGATTCAATTAAAAAAATTTAAATCTCATCCTGGAAAAAATTTTAGTATTAAGATAGCTTTTGGTGATATCAGTATTAAAGAAGACTTTGTGCTTTAACCGCTGGTTAACTTCCAAGCATGAGTAAATTAGTTGTATTAAATTTGGGAAGAGGTGACTTAAAGCGGGGCTTTCCCTCGGTGACAGTTCAGCTATGGGAAGAAGGCAATCCCATTGCCATGCAATTTACAGGCAGCTTACCACCGGCATCGTCGCTTTGGCAACTCTACAGGCGTTGGCAGTTACTTTATCAGTTGCTCTATGAAGCACTTTATCCTAGTTTGGGTTGGCGGAGATACCTAGATAAAGAAGATGAAGAAATCGAAATAGACGAAGACGACGTAACCAATATTTCCTCGGTGGATTTTATTAATTTATGTGATGATTTATCTCAGGGAATCAATACTTGGCTGAAGTCCGAGGCATTTCGCAATATTGACCAAAAATTACGCACAACATTAGCTCCTGATGAGGAAATTCGGGTAATTTTGGCAACAGAAGACGAAGAAGTAAAACGGCTTCCTTGGCATCTGTGGGATTTCTTTGAAGATTACCAATCAAGTATTGTCGGCATCAGTGCTGCGGAGATTGAACGAGTTAAGCCATTACCTAAAAGTCCAAGGGATAAGTTAAGAATTTTAGCGATTATTGGCAATAGTGAAGGAATTGATGTCCAAAAAGATAGAGCAATTTTAGAACAATTACCAGGCGCGGAAACAGTTTTTCTGGTAGAGCCACAACGACAAGAGTTAGATAAATGGCTGTGGGATAAACAGGGTTGGGATATTCTCTTTTTTGCCGGACATGGTTCAACTCAAACTGATGGAGAAACCGGGCGAATTCATATTAATAAAACTGATTGTCTGACGGTTCCTCAATTGAAAAATGCGCTGAAAGCAGCGATCGCTCGCGGGTTGCGTTTAGCTATTTTTAACTCCTGCGATGGGCTTTCCTTGGCGCGTCCGTTAGCTTCTTTGCAGATTCCGCAAATGATTGTCATGCGCGAACCTGTGCCGGATTTAGTCGCACAAGAATTTTTGAAGCATTTTCTCGCGGCATTTGCTGATGGTGAGTCTTTTTATTTGGCGGTGCGAGAAGCACAAGATAGGTTGCAAGGTTTAGAAAATGAGTTTCCCTGTGCTAGTTGGTTGCCTGTGATGTGTCAAAATCCATCTGAAGCACCGCTAGTTTGGCAAAAACCGATTGTTGCTCCTAAGCGCAAATCCTCACCAAATCGTCGTATTCTACGGATCGCTTTTCAAGTCAGCTTGCTCGTCACCGCTTTGATAATAGGAATGCGCGAGCTTGGGATTTTACAGTCGTCAGAACTGAAATCTTTCGATTATGTCATGCGATCGCGTCCTTATGAAGCACAAGATCAACGCATTTTAGTGGTTGGCATCACCGAAGCTGATGTTCGCGATCAAAGCGCCAAAGAAAGAGGTGGAGCTTCATTATCAGACAAAACTTTGGCACTCGTTGTGAGAAAATTAGAACAGTTTCAACCGCGAGCGATCGGCTTGGATATTTATCGCGAGAATCCAGTCAGCACAGATTATGCTTCTTTAGCCAAGACAATGCAAAATAGCGATCGCTTTTTCGCAATCTGCAAAACCAGTGAAGATGACAAAAACCCTGGTATCCCCCCACCTCCAGAAGTGAGCGTGCAACGCCAAGGCTTTAGTGATGTTTTGACCGATCCCGACGGCGTTATCCGCCGACAATTATTGGCGATGGCACCGGCGCTTCCTTGTTTAACCGACAAATCCTTCAGCTTTCGTTTAGCTAGCCGTTACTTGGCTGATTTTGGCATTATACCACAACTTAATTCCGAAAAAAACTTTCAGTTTGGCAATGTCGTCTTCAAAAACTTAGAGTCAAACAGCGGGGGTTATCATGGAATCGATAATTTAGGTCATCAAGTACTGCTCAAGTGGCGTTCCTCACCTGCGATCGCTCCACAAGTTACACTTAAACAAGTTCTACTCAATCAACTTACGCCAGATTTAGTGCGCGATCGCATTGTCATCATTGGTACCACAGCTGAAAGTTATCATGACTATTGGTCTACTCCCTACAGTGCCCAAAAAATGCCCTACCAACCGATGTCAGGGATAGTCGTTCAAGCGCATATGATAAGTCAGATTCTCAGTGCTGTGTTGGATCGCAGACCATTATTATCAGTCTTGCCAAAATGGTGTGAAGTTATGTGGATCTGGTGCTGGTCTATTGGCGGAGGTATGATTGCTTGGTACTTCCGCTCACCATTACACTTAGGAATAGCGAGCAACACCGGTCTGGCTATATTATATGGAGTTTGCCTTTATATATTAATACAAGGGGTATGGATACCGCTTGTTCCCTCAGCCTTGGTTTTCTTAGCTTGTGGTGTAATTGTCGCAGTATACACTAAGGACTAGGGACGCTTGGACGCTTGGAAGAGAGATTTTCATACTTTAGGTGACTAATGACTAATGAGAAAATCAATCATTGCATTTACCATTACTTTTACATCGCTGTGCATTAGCTACATGATGCCAGTCATGGCATATTTCGATTCATCTAATATACAAATTCGTTTTAATCAAAAAGAAGCAGATGGATCGAGTCGAGGCAGACCTTCCAGAAGGGTAGGAACGGGAAGTCGGGGAGAATGTCCACCTGTGCAAGTGCCAGTTACTGCCTTAATACCCGCTAAAAATCCCGGTTTAACGGTTGAGGAACATCCTACGTTTTGGTTTTTTGTCCCTTATCAGTTTAATAATACATCCGGGGGAGAGTTTGCCTTGCAGGATGAAGCAAACAATGATGTTTACCGAACTTCTTTTAAGCTGCCGGAAACAGCAGGGATAGTTAGCCTCAGCGTACCATCCACAGTAAGCTTAGAACTAAACAAAAGCTATCAATGGTACTTTAAAATTTACTGTAGTCGGCAAAATTTATCTAACCCAGTATTTGTGCGTGGATGGGTGGAAAGAGAAGCGCTCAAACCAGATTTAAAGAAACTTTTGCAAGCAGCTAACGATAAGCGATCGCGCATTGCTATTTATGCTGAAAATGGTATTTGGTATTCAGCTTTGACCGAGTTAGCTAAACTTCATTTTGCGGAACCTAAAAATACCGTCTTTATTAATGATTGGGCTAATTTGTTGCGAGATGTTGGCTTGGAGAATTTAGCCCAACAACCGATTGTCGGTGAAGTGAAAAGCTACCGTTAAGTTAGGTAATAGGTAATAGGTAATAGGTAATGGGTAATAGGTAATAGGTAATAGGTAATGGGTAATGGTGATAATTATTTTTCCAGTCCAAGCTCAACAGCCTCTGCCCGATGCCCGATTACCCATTACCAATTACCCATTACCAATTACCCATTATCCATCTAAAGCCAATTTCCGACTAAAACATAAGGTGCCCAAAAATAAGGAGTTTGATATTTAACTAATAAAGCAAGTTGAGCGTGACGCAAAGCTTCGGCTTTAGTTTCGCGTTGTGCTAACTTTTGATAAAATTGATTCATTAATTCCGCAGTTGATTGGTCTTCTACTGACCATAAAGTTGCTAAAGTACTGCGGGTGCCTGCTCGCACGGCTATTCCCGCTAACCCTAAGGTAGCTCGCTTGTCACCACTAGCGGTTTGACAAGCACTGAGGACAAGTAATTCAATTGCGCGATCGCTTGTATTACGAAGTCGCAATAAGTTATCAAATTCTTTTACTTTCAACAGCTGTTCCCAAGTGAGAATAAAGGTTTTCTCGGCATTAGAACTAAACTCACCGTGAGTTGCTATGTGAACTACACTAAATGGTGCTTCTTTAATCTGATTTTGGACATTTTTTTCAGTAAAAGTGCGATTGAGAAGTTCTTGACTTTTGGGAATCGTTGAGTGAATTTTCTGTGATTCCACTATCACGTTGTTGAGCGGAGGAAATGAGCGACCTTGGATTTCGCGTTGTTCGCTAACTCCAGCAATTAAAACATTTAATTCTCTACGTTGCAAAGGTTTGGGGTCAATAAGTTGCAAACCAGGAGCTAAGGCGATCGCATACTTTTGAATTAAATATTGTTTCTGTTTTTCGTCATAAAGAACACCCATCGGAATATTTCGCAAAGAACCATCTAGTACAAACACTAAGGTTTTCATGTTTATCTTTGCTAAATCAGCTTCCAGTGGTTGAATCAACCATTCATACAGTTTTTGTGAGAGTTTTTGAACATCATTAATCCGGTCGGGTTCTCTAAGAAATTGCCCTAATTTCTCTAGGGTTATTTCAACTTCTTTTGCCTCTTTGTCAGTTGTGTAGTGCCTAAGTTGAGTTTGATTTGGTAACTTGAGAATAATTTCTATGCGGTCTTTTAAAATAATCGGATAAATAACTGCGGCTGTCGAATCAATTTTGTCAACCACGTCATCAATTTGTTTTGGTTTCTCTTGTAAACAAGCTTCCCGAAAAAAGTTTTCTAGTTCACTTAATTGCAAAGCTTCAATCACATTCCGCGCTTGCTTTAAGTTATCTTGACTCACTGAGAATTGGGCAATGGGCATTGGGCATTGGGCATTGGGCAATGGGCAAAATTCCTCTCCCCCTGCTCCCCCTGCTCCCCCTGCTCCCCCTGCTCCCCCACGCCCGTCGCCCTTGTCCCCTTGTCTCCCTTGTCCCCCTTGTCCCCCCCTCCCCCCCCCTCCCCCCCTCTCCCCTACGGGTTGCAAGAGTAAATCAACTAATTGCCGATATACAGGTTCTACATTATCTCGAAAGGTAAATTGCACATCTGGATTTAGGGCAATCAAATCATTGCGTAAAAATTTCAGGGTATCTACTGCTTGAGTATAGAAGGCGATCGCCCCAGTAATATCGCCTTTAATTTTGAGTATCTGTCCTAATTGCCATTGCCAAAGATAAGCAATATCCTTGGCTTTAATTGCTTGAGCTTGTATCAAAGCTTGCTCTGTCAATTTCTGCGCGTTCGCTATATCTTGGGTTTTCAGATACAATCCACCCAGCGCACCGATCGCATAAGCTTCGGAACGCTTATCCTCAATGCTTCTAGCTTGTTGAATCGCTGTTGCCAAACTTTCAGCAATTTCTTTCCAGGATGGGATGTCTGCATTGGTAGCTTGTTTTAAATATACCAAACTCTCAGCTAAGTGAATTTGGGCATAAATTGTCGTCTGGCTGGGTGGTATTTTCCTCAGCTTTAACTGTATCTCAGACGATAATTGTTGTGCTTGCGACCATTTTTGCAGTGACAACAACATACTCAGATGATTAAGTTGTGCTTGGATTTGTCCAAGCGGTGAAGTAGATATCGTAGCGGCTTGCGAGTAAAATTGCGCTGCTTGCTGGTAAAATTTGATAGCTTTTATATTTTGAGTGAAGATAGATTTGGTTAAATACTGCAAGGGCGTATACTCTTCAATACTTATTGTGTCCAGCCGCGATTCTCTATTACCATTAGCTGCATAAATGTTACCTAAACTAATCAAAGCAGCGCTTATTTCTGGAGGAGATTCTAATTTTTCGGCTATGTCCCGACTTTCAAGCAAAACTTCTAAAGATTCTTCTAAATTACCAATTAATTGCACCACATCACCCAAGCTGCGTAAAGCGGTAGCTTTAACCAATGAGTCTGGTTGCTTTTCTAGACGGTGGTACATTTCCTTTAATGTCGTGCGAGATTGTAGGTATTGCCCTAAGGCTTGTTGGGCAATGCTTTGGTTAATCAAGCTGCGAGTTTTGCCAACTTCATCACCTGCTTTGGCATAGATATTTTCAGCTTGTTTCCATGTGTTTAAAGCAAGTTCTGCTTTACCTAGTTCTAATTGGAGATTTCCCTGAATTTCTAATGTTTGCGCCAAAACTGATGCCGAATTTGGGGTATTTTCTAAGGTTGTTAAGATTAAAAGACTTTGAGCGATCGCTCGATCTGCTTTTTCCCATTGTCCGAGTTGCTTAAAAGCTAACGAGAGATTACTTAAGGCGATCGCTTCTCCCAATTTATCTTTTTGAGTTCGCAAAGAAGAAGCTGCTTGTTGCAAAATCATCACCGCTGTCGATAACTCTCCAGCTTCATAGAGTTTTCGACCTTGTTCAATCAATACTTGACCATTTGGGGGTTCAACTTGAGAAAACACCGGCGATGAAATTGAACAAGTGATAAATAACACTGTTAAAAAGAGGGGAAAAGGTTTTTTCCTGATTGCAAGCAGTTTATTCTTTAAAAAACGTCGTACCGCTACAATAAATCGCCACCGTTTTCTTCTCATCTCCTTTATCCCTCAATCTTGACTAACGGGTGCTGCAACAGGGCAAGTTGGCGTTGACAAAAAGTTATTTATGTGCTTTGTTGGGGCAGAGGCGATTAACGTCACCTCACCTTTATTGTTAATTACCCAACCAGTAGCTGCTACCATTTGATTTGGCAACTTAGAGCCACTTACTTTAGTAATTCCCCCCCTCTCCCTCTGTCCCCCTCTCCCCCTCTCCCCCTGCGTCACCCAATTGACGGTTGCAGTCTGATTACTACGCAGTGCTTCAGTTGGTAAAGGTGGTAAACCCCCGCGTCCGGTGATTGTAAATTTATTGCCTTGATTTGCTGGACAACCTTGAGCAATTAAATTAGAGCGATCGCTTACATCATCTGGTAATTCCACTAACCCAGAACTCAGGTCAATGTCAGGGGTAATAATATTTACTTGTCCGCTCAACGCCGCATTTTCCTGGGAAATTGCCGTAATGTCGTTTGACTGTAAATTTTGAGCATCTATTTCGCTGGGTTTTTTTGCTTCCAAGCGGCGTACTAAGTCTTCTCGGCTACGCTGTTCGATATTAAAAATACCAAAAGCTTGAATTTGCACTTTGCCACCAGAACCTTCAAAAGCATTTGCGCTGATATCGCTATTTTCATTTTTGACAGCAAGTAAAAACCCATTTGGGGCATTAATATTAATGTTACCGCCATTGCCGCCAGCTTCAGCGGTACCGGCACTAGTGGAGATTTGGCTTCCACGACGCAATAGCAAGAAGTCTTGAATTCCTAAAGTAATATTTCCACCGTTACCAGATGTAGTTGTGGCTAAGATACCTGCCTGATTATCAAGCCGGATGAAGTTAGAATCAACTTTGATATTTCCGGCAAATCCTTGTCCTTGGCTGCTAGCATTCACTTCAGCATTATTTCTCAGAGTTAAGGCATTAGTAGTGATGTTGATGTCACCTCCATTGCCCACTGCTTTTGAGTCTACAGTACTGAATGCACCACTTGGTCTTGGAATTATTTGTGTTGTATCCACCCCATCAAATAAGACAGAATTTCTAGCAGTAATATTGATATTGCCAGCATTTCCTATACCAAAAGTACTAGCAGATAATCTAGCCCCATTTTTAACTGTCAGGGAACCAGTAGTGATGCTGATGTCTCCTCCTTTGCCCACGGCTTCAGTTGCAATAAGATTGCTGAATAGACCACTACGCGATGGCGTACCGTTTGCATTGAAGCCCAATCCATCAAAAGATACTGTATCTCGTGCATTCACAGTAATATTGCCACCATCGCCGCTTGCAGAAAAGGTCAATATAACACCGCCATTAGTCAGAGATAGTGACCCTGTGGTAATGCTGATGTTACCTGCTTTACCCACCCCTGTCCGCTCGACATCGCTAGATACTGCACTCGCAGTAGTAATGCCTACCCCATCAACAGAAACTGTATCCTTAGCATTAATGGTGATATTACCAGCATTGCCGATTCCTAAGGTGCTGGCATTCAACTTTCCATCATTGCCCAGAAATAGTGAGCCGGTGTTAATGTTAATATCACCTGACTGTCCAATTGCCTTTTTTTGCACACTATTATCAATACGGCTACCATTTTGAACATTTACTGCTGCTTGTGCATTAATGTCAATATTTCCGGCAATGCTTTTGACTGAACCCAGCCCATCTGCTATCCCAGCCAGTATCCGGCTTTGATTTGCCAGATTTAAATTTCCGGCATTAATGGCAATACTGCCATTATCTTGACCGCGCACATTCACATTAGCATTATTGATCAGTGATACGTCACTTCGCCCCACCCCATCAGGAAAATTTAAACTCAGATTGCTGCCATTTCCATTTAAGTTAACTGTTCCCGCACTTCTAAATCCTCCTAACTCTACTCGACCACCAAAAGCAAATAATCCGCCACCATTTATATTGATATCACCGCCAACTAAAGATAAATTCTGACCATCTGGAACACGCAGACCATTTGCGGTGAATGTGCTTGATGGATCTAATTCTGAAGGTGCAACTGAGTTAACCTCAATTGGTGCAGTTGCAGAGGAATTGAAAAACAACGCTGAAGGATTTATTGTCAGCAAGGGGAGGGGTGCTTCTGGGTTAGAAGCGCTGAAAAAGCCTTGATTGCCAAATTCAATGGCATTAGCAGTACTTGCCAAAAATGAGCCACCGATATCTAACTTGGCATTTTGACTAAATACGATTCCATTGGGATTAATCAAAAATAAGTTTGCTGTACCCAAAGCGCGAATTGTACCATCAATGTTAGAAATAGATTTACCCGTTACCCGACTGATAATATTTTGAATATTTAGAGCATTGTTAAAGAAAGCGACGCCACCATTAGGAATAGAAAATGTCTCAAAGCTGTGGAATAGATTTGTTTTTGCGGTTGTTCCTCCTTCGATCAGGTTTACATTGTTCTGTTGTGTGACTCTGGAGTTTATCGGTAGGGTTGCATCCGGGGTAATTTGTGCAACTGTTGGCTGAGAAGTAAATAAAAATAGTAGCGCACTGCCATGAATCAGCCAGAAGCGCATGAAAAGCAGTTTCATAAACTGGAGATGCTCCTCTAGACTTTTTATTGACTATACAGCTATTTGGTTAAAGTTTAGATATGGCGTTGCTGAATCTGAGGATATTAAAATTTTTAGATGTTAAGACGTTCCACCTAGGGGCGTCTTTATTATATGCGTGTCAAGCGCCCTTCGGGTGTGGGGTGTGGGGCTGCGCGATCGCTTCCCCTACACCCTACACCCTATACCCCACACCCCGTTCATGGTCAACGCCGGATATGATATTAGTTGCGTGCAATCCACCGCGAGCGATCGCCCTATTAACTTCAGGTTTCATGTTCTGAAGCTCAACATTCGTGTTCTGAACTCGAAACTTGATGTTCTCAGGCTCAACATTCGTGTTCCAAACTCGAAACTTGATGTTCTCAGGCTCAACATTCGTCTTCCAAACTCGAAACTTGATGTTCTGAAGCTCAACATTCGTGTTCCAAACTCGAAACTTGATGTTCTGAACTCGAAACTTGATGTTCTGAACTCGAAACTTATACAGTTGGGAGCGCAAAATATATCTTCTGTAGCGATAATTCATGAATTATCGCTACGTAAATTAAGGAACTACGCCGGTTTTTGCGTAAGTCCTATGACTACTTGTTGCTTTGTTGGTTGTGTTTTCCTTCCTGTTGGCGGAGTTCGTTTAAAATGGCGCTACCATTGTTGAAGGGACCTAAAGCGACGACAGCTGATGCGAGTTCGGTGACTTGATGCAGTTCTTGCCAAGTTGCTCCAGCGCGACGAGCGGCGATCGCATGGTGGTGTGCGGCTGGGACACCCATAACTAACAGCATCCCAAACAGCATTAATTGCGTTGTCTTGGTGTCGAAAGTTTTGTTGTAGAAAGCGTGAGCGCGAAATTTCTCGGCGAGTCGCAATCCCTCCGGGTCAATTTCACTACTAAACTCGAATTTTGCTTTCGGTAATGGTGGCACTTCACCAAATAATTCGGCGTAGCTATCACCAAAGGCTGCAAGGTCAGGGGGTAAATTGGTCGATTGCGTGTCAGACATAATAAAAGAATAAAAGCTTCAGTATAATCTAGTGGTCTATGAGATTAATTTTGAAAAATTGTAGGAAAAGCTCTCGGACCGTTGACAAAAAAGGGTGTGGGGTGTGGGGTGTGGGGTGTGGGGGAAAGAAATATCTCTTCTTCCCTACCCCCTACCCCCTACCCCCTGCCCCCTTATGAGCGGGGGTAGGGGGGGAGAGGGGGGTGAGAGAAAGAAAAGTATCGATTGGTTCTTTTCTCTTGCCCCACTCAGCCACACCCTACCCCCTACCCCCCTTCTTCTACTACACCCCACACCCTAACCATGCAACCCCCTTCATTACGAAGCAAGCATTCCCAGTCAGAGACTGGGAACGAGAATTACAGCAGTTTGTCTGGTGTAATTGGTAAATCGCGGATGCGCTTGCCTGTCGCATGATAAACTGCGTTTGCCACAGCTGCCGCTACTCCAGTAATGCCAATTTCCCCTATACCTTTAGCACCGAGCGCGTTGACGTGCGGGTCTTTTTCTTCGACAAAATAAGCTTCAATTGCCGGAACATCGGCGTTTACAGGGACGTGATACTCTCCCAAGTTGGGGTTGACAATGCGCCCGAATTGATGATCGGTGACAGTTTCCTCAAATAGCGCCATACCTAAACCCATAGTAATGCCGCCAATCATTTGCGATCGCGCTGTTTTCAAATTCAGCACCCGTCCCGTACCAAAAGCACCGACAAACCGCTTCACACGCACTTCTCCTAAGTCTTGATCGACACGCACCTCGGCGAATTGTGCGCCAAACGAGTGCATTGAGTACTTTTTATTTTCTTCGTCAAACTTAACATCAAAGTTAGCTTCAACTTGCTTGAGATTTTGCCGCTTGAGTATATCTGCGTAACTTTCGCTTTTGCCTTTATCGCTTTTGACAAACATCCGCCCATCTTCAAAGGCGATTTCTGTATCGGGGATGTTGTAAAGAGGCGATCGCTGATCTGCACGTGCAATATCCAGTACTTTTGCACGTGCAGCTTTTGTCGCGCCGACAACTGCACTACCCACTGAGGCAACTGTCGCCGAACCGCCAGAAACAGGCGCATTCGGCATATTAGTATCACCGAGTTCAAATCGCACCCGCTCTACAGGCACACCCAAGACATCGGCGATGACTTGCGCCATTGCTGTTGCCGTACCCGTACCCATTTCATGCGTACCGCTTTGCACAACCACGCTACCATCAAGCATAATTTTGGCTACAGCGCTGGCAGGAAAGCGATACACAGGATATGTGGCTGTTGCCATGCCCATGCCAATTAAATAACGCCCATCGCGCATCGAACGCGGTGTGGGGTTGCGTCGCGACCAACCGAATTTGTCTGCGCCGAGTTGGTAACATTCCTTCAGCGACTTGCTCGACCAAGGCAAGTTTTTATCGGGGTCTATTTCCGCATAATTACGCAAGCGTAACTCAATCGGGTCTAATTTTAACGTGTAGGACAGTTCATCCATTGCTGATTCTAGGGCAAAAGTTCCCGGAGTTTCCCCAGGAGCACGCATATATGTTGGTTGCCCTTTGTTAACCTTGACTACCCGCTGTGAGGTTTGCAAGTTCTCGGTAGCGTACAGGATGTGTGTTGCCACGGTGAACGGTTCGACGAATTCGCCCACCGCTTCAGAACAAGTGTGGGAAATGCCTTTATGAGCGATCGCCGTTAACCGCCCATCACGTTTTGCCCCTAGTATAATTTGCTGCTCTGTTTCCGCTCGATGTCCAACATTGGTAAACATCTGCTGACGTGTCAAAACTAACTTCACCGGACGTTTGACTTGACGCGCAGCAACAGCAGCAAGGGGAACGTGCGACCACACACTACCTTTACAGCCAAACGCCCCGCCGATAAAATGGCAGACGACACGCACATTTTCTTCCGGAATGCCAAAGCCGATCGCCAGAGTTTTCCGCTCACCAAATGTATACTGGGTTGCATCGTATACGGTGAGTTTATCACCCGACCACACAGCGGTTGTAGCGTGGGTTTCCATCGGGTTGTGATTTTCGGTGGGTGTGGTGTAAGTTTCTTCTAGCCGCACTTCAGCTTCAGCCAAACCTTGTTCTAAATTGCCGCGTGCGATGTCTGCTGGTCTGAACCCAACCGCACCCTTTGGCATAACCGCTTTTTCGCGCTCCATTTCGGTGACAAATGGTTGCTCATTGTAAGCGACACGTACCAAAGATGCAGCGTGGGTGGCACGTTCCAATGTATCGGCAACTACAACACCGATATATTGACCGTGGTGATATATATTGCCATCTCCTAAGGGTACGCGGGCTTCGCCGGCGGCTCCTCCCTTGTTCATATCTGGCATTTCTTTTAATTTGGGCGCATTGAGGTGCGTGATAATCGCAATGACTCCGGGTGATTTTTCTGCCGCACTTGTATCAATGTTCTTAATAGTTCCACTGGCAATCGTGCTACCAATTAGCACCGCATGGACGAGATTTTCCAGGGGGAATTCAGCCGCGTAATGTGCCGCACCTGTCACCTTCAAGCGTCCATCAACTCGGTTCATCGGTTTGCCAACTGCTTCAATATTCATGCCATTTCTCCTACAGTAGTAAGTGCGCGGACGATCGCCCGTTTTGCCATTTCCACTTTGAATTTGTTGTACTTTTGCGGCTTTGCTTGTTGCACAATTGCTGTTGCTGCGGCTGTAAATGTTTCCTCGTTCGGTTTCGCACCAACGAGAATTTTCTCAGCTTCGAGCGATCGCCAAGGTTTGTGTGCGACACCACCCATTGCGATTCGCGCCGCCTTGATGGTACCGTTGTCAATATCCAAAGCTGCGGCAACCGAAACCAAGGCAAAAGCATAAGAAGCGCGATCGCGTACTTTGAGATAATGCGATCGTCTTGCGAACGGCGAATCTGGCAAATCAACAGACACAATCAACTCACCTTGTTGCAACACCGTATCAATTTCTGGCGTGTCGCCCGGTAAACGATGAAACTCGGCGATGGGAATTGTACGTATCCCATTTCCTCCCTGAACGCGGATGGTAGCATCAAGCGCGGCTAGTGCCACACACATATCAGAAGGATGGGTGGCAATGCATTTGTCACTTGCACCCAAGATAGCGTGAATTCTGTTATACCCTTCAATTGCCGCACAACCTGAACCGGGTTGGCGTTTATTGCAAGGCATCGACGTATCGTAGAAATAATAGCAGCGCGTTCTTTGCAGCAAATTTCCACCGACTGATGCCATGTTTCGCAGTTGTGGTGATGCACCTGCAAGAAAAGCTTCGGAAAGTAACGGATATCTCTCTTTAATCAGTTGATTATTTGCCACATCACTGTTTTTTGCCATAGCACCAATCCGCACCCCATCTGATATCACCTCAATTTTTGCCAATGGTAATCGGGTAATATCAACAAGCTGTGAGGGTTGCGTCACACCTTCTTTCATCAAATCAAGCAAGTTAGTTCCACCCGCGATAAACTTCGCTTCTGTGTTACTTGCAACCGTTTGAATGGCTGCACGTTCTTCTGTAACGCGGGTGTAAGCAAATGGTTTCATATTTAATTCCTTTGACAACAGCTCGCAATGGGCATTGGGCATTGGGCATTGGGCATTGGGCATTGGGCATTGGGCAATGGGCATTGGGCAATGGGCATTGGGCATTGGGCATTGGGCATTGGGCATTGGGCATTGGGCATTGGGCATTGGGCATTGGGCATTGGGCATTGGGCAATGGGCATTGGGCATTGGGCAATGGGCATTGGGCATTGGGCTTTTTTAAGAGGGGAAAAGGGAAAAGGGGAAAGGAATTAATTCTTCAGCTCCCCCTGCTCCCCCTGCCTCCCCTGCTCCCCCTGCCCCCCCTGCTCCCCCTGCTCCCCCTGCTCCCCCTGCCTCCCCTGCTCCCCCTGCTCCCCCTGCCTCCCCTGCTCCCCCTGCTCCCCCTGCCTCCCCTGCTCCCCCTGCCCCCCCTGCTCCCCCTGCCCCCTTGTCCCCCCTGCTCCCCCTGCTCCCCCTGCCCCCTTGTCCCCCATCCCCCCCTCTTCAAAAACCCTATCCCTGAGAAGCGCGAACTTCTTGTACCGCAGCGACGATACCGGGATAAGCACCGCAACGGCAAATATTACCGCTCATACACTCTCTAATGCCTTCATCCGATGTTGGACATCCTTCTTTTAAAAGAGCCACAGCGGACATAATTTGACCGGGTGTGCAGTAACCGCACTGAAAACCGTCGTGCTTGATAAATGCAGTTTGCACCGGATGAAGTTCATCACCGTGAGCTAGTCCCTCAATCGTGGTAATTTCAACGTCATCGTACATGACAGCTAGCGACAAACAAGAATTAATTCTGCGTCCGTCAGCCAGCACAGTGCAAGCACCGCATTGTCCGTGGTCGCAACCTTTTTTACTACCAGTCAGACCAATGTATTCTCGTAGAGCATCAAGTAGGGTGACACGCGGTTCAATTTGCAAAGTGTGTGCAGTACCGTTGACTCGCAGCTTTACGTTGATAGTATGTGATGTTTGCGGCGTTAGGTTCGGAGCTTTGATTGGAGCTTGTGGCATAGTAATCCTCCTTCGTAAATTAGCGATCGCAGCTGCTACTGTACTTACAATCATCAATTTACCTAACCTGCGGCGTCTGAGCCTAAGCTTCATCTATATTGCTCCAAAATTCAGTTTTTCTTGAGTAAAAATACTGGCTTCACCCTGGTAAAATTCGATTGCTTATACAAAGCTGCCTGTTGTTACAGTCAAATTCCTTAAAATGTACTTATTATCACAATACAAGTTCATCTGCCTATAGTCTCTCTGTCGCAAGATTGATGCCAAAAGTATTATGTATTCGTTTTTACTGTCTTTTCATCTTGTGCATTTACCCAACAATAACGTATCGGAGCTAATAATAATTGCAATACCAAGTGCCACTACAATGCAGGGCAAGTAGTTGGAATTAAGCTTTGAGGCGTAGTGTTAGCAGCAGCGATCAACGTCACTTCCCCTTTGTCGTTAATTACCCAACCAGTAGCAGGCACAATTTGATTTGGCAACTTCGAGCCACTTACTTTAGTTATTCTCCCCCACTCTCCCCCTCTCCACGCCAGACGCCTCAAGGTCGGACGCCTCCGCACAGCGCTGGCTCCTCTCCCCCTCCTCTCCCCCAGCGTCACCCAATTGACAGTTGCAGTCTGATTACTACGCAATGCCTCACTTGGTAAAGGTGGTAAACCCCCACGTCCGGTGATTATAAATACATCGCCTCGACTTGCTGGGCAACCTTGGGCAATTAAACGACTTTGGTCAACAACATCGCTGGATAATTTTACTAATCCACGAGTGGGGTCTAGTAATGGTGTATTGATTTGCACATTCCCACTTAAGTCAGGATTTGCCCCAGTAGCCGTGATTTCACTTTCTTGAGTGAGAGCATTCCGGAACTGAGTACCAAAAATCCCATAGGCATTGATAATTACATTTCCGCCCCGAAAATCAGTAGAATTCGCACTGATATCGCTATTTTCCGCAGGGACGGCGACGATGAAACCATTTTTGGCATCGATGTTGATGTTGCCGCCTGTGATATTATTGCCTGTGGCGCTGGTGGTGATAGCACTGCCTCGGCGCAATATTAATAAATTAAGAGAGCGGAGGTTGATATTTCCCTCTCCTGCTGTGGTATCAGCCCTGAGTTTTCCTTGATTGTCCAGCAATAAGACACCAGAGGTAATCTCTAAGTTGCCTGCCCTCCCTGAGCCAGTACTAGCGACACTAACTGCTGCTCCATCCCGGACAGTCAATTTGTTAGTATTAATTCTCAAGTCGCCTGCACTACCAGAACCCTCGCTTGTAGCTAGCAACGTACTAGGAACAATTTCACCATTACGACCAATGCCGGTGCCAGTGACTGTCACAGAATTGGAGGCATTTATATCTAACCTCCCTGCTTTACCTGTACTAGCGTTAATCGCAGCAGTTGAGATACTTGCACCGTCTTGGACAAGCAAACGTTGTGTGTTGATTATTAAGTCCCCCCCATTGCCAGTGGCTGGTATGAATACCCTGCTAGTTCTGGTTCTAGTCTCAGCAACCAAACCACTAGGTAAATTAATAATACTTAGTACCGCTCGACCGCTGGCTTCTACAGATTCAGAGGCATCTATTCTCAAAGTCCCTGCATTACCTGCACCAATGGTACTAGTTACTATTCGTCCTCCATCACGGAGAATCAATTTTCCGGTGGAAATGTTCACTGTTCCAGCATTCCCAGGATGATTGTTGTCACCGAGACTCTGCGTACCTAAGCTTGTATAAAATCCATTACCCAGTAATTGCACTGATTCAGAAGCATTTACTGTTATGTTCCCTCCCGATCCAGAACCAAAGGTAGACGCATCTATAGATGCAGCATCACGGACAATCAACCGTTTCGTTTCAATTTTTATGTCACTCGCTGGTCCGTTTTCCTCAGTCCCAGTAAGTAACTGACTGGAGCCACTTACTTCTACAGATTCAGATGCTTTGATTGACAGAGGTTGACCTGGTTTGTTTCCCAGAGTAAACCCTCCTAGTTGTGAATTGTCAGCGATCGCAATTTTTCTGCCATGCAACTGGATAGCCCCATTGCCTTCACCATCTGTACTAATGAAAGCTCCGTACATTTGAATATCTTGGAAGCTTCGCACGCCATTATATCCCAACATCCAGCCCTCGGCAGCTGGGATTAGGCTGACGAGACTGTTAGGGGCAACACTCCCTAAGTTAATTCGTCCTGCTCGTGCTGTCAGTCTGCCACCTTTGACTAATACATCACCACCTAAGATAGCCAAGGTATTACCAGGCATAACTTCTAGGGTAGACCCCTCAATTTGAATCGGTTGAGCAATTTGCCCAAATTGCAAACCTATGGGAACACTAACAGTTAGTAGTGGTGGTGTTTCAAGATTAGTAGCACTAAATTGTGTGCCATCAGCAAATATGAGATTACTGGCTGTACTCGTCACGAAAGAGCCATTAACGTTTAATGAGGCATTCTGACCAAAGATAATCCCATTGGGATTAATCAGAAAAAGATTAGCAGAACCGTTGGTTTTGAGTAAGCCATCTATATTAGAGATTGAGCCACCTGTCACCCGGCTAATAATGTTTTGAACATTCAAGTCGTTGTTAAAAAAAGCCGATCCACCTGTGGGTACAGACAATTCTCTAAAACTATGAAAAAGATTGTTTCCAACTCGATTTCCATTAGTAATATTGAAGTCCAGATTATTGGTGGTTAAAACCTTAGTAGATAAAGTTCCATCTGAGGTAATTTGTGCCTGAATCAAATCGGTTTTGGTTAGAAAGCATAAAAACCCTAAACCAGCAATCCACAAATAGTTAGTCCGCTTTCTCATAAATTCTTAAAAAAAATTAAATTCAGCACAAATTACCTGTTTATAGTTAAGTAGGCAAAAGTTTTATCAAAACACTGTTTATCTGCTTTTGCCTAATTTATGACTGAGTTATCTTAGTTACAATTTGGTAGGCACTTTTGGACATTATTTACCCAAGCCCAACGTCCAAAGCTACCATCTGGACATATGACGCACTGCTTGATTGATATCATCGGTTTATCAATAACCGGAACTTTAGTCATTACTTGTGGTGGTGAATCTCCTTTGTTTGTATCTTGCGGCATTTTAACGACTTCTAGCTCAATCGGTTCGGATGCGGTAACAGTATTAAATTTCGTTTCCTCAGCCTTAGCAATGGGGCTAAACATCAATAAAAATGATAAAGCGAAAGCAATGACAAGAGAAATTTTGCGTTTCATGATTTATCTCCTTAGTAGACTTAAGTTTTTTCCTGATATTCGTAGCTGCTTAGGACTTATGCATTCACATAAATTTGATTGTGTGCATAATGCCTTACTTGATTTGCTCAACAGAAGTTAAGCATCAATCAGCTTTCCTTCTGTATTCTTAATAGATATAAGAAAATCAACTTATGCAGTTTTGCGATTATGTGGAAAAAATTGCCAGGATTCTGGTTAGTTCAACTAAGAAGACTGAGTTCAGTGCCGTTGATACACGTAACTGTCTCAAAGTAAAGTGCGTAAGTCCTACTGCTGTTTCTCCTCTGATAATGCTAGTGTCCCCCTGTTAAGTCACAAAGAATTAACTGACAGCATTTCATCTAATATGAAATTGAAATAAACAGCAGTACTAAACGTTTACCAACTGAAATTGCAGAAAACGCTGTTTCATAGACAAAATTAAAATTTTAACCTTTTCCTGACTATACCGCTATTTGAACCGAATTTGATTATTAAAAAGTAATCGGTATCAAGTGACATTTTCTATCTTTAGATAGATGCATAATAAATCCATGTTTAGTAACTCTGTTAAATAACAGTGCCTAAAAAGATTATCTGTGACTTTTAGATTAAACGCACCTACATTAGATAATATTCAAACCGCTGCCGCAGTTGTTCAACTGTCAAATTCTGAGTCCAGTATTCTACCAAAGCGTGACCAAATGCCCAAGCGTTACGCTCTGGATCAGCTTTATTTTCCAGCAGCAACGACCACAAAGATAGTAAATCAAAGTTGCGTGAATTAGCGTTGTCAGGACTCAAAAGCGAGAAAAGCTCATATGCCATTTGCAATTTGCCAATTACTACAGGTAACTGTTCTACGGGAATTTTCTCTGTTAGCAGATATGCTAAATTAGGCGATCCGGTTGAGAGGGTGGAAATGAACTGAAGGACGGGACTTTTGAGTAATGCAGTCAGTCCTTGAGTAGTCGCCATTTGAAAGGTATAATTGTCAATGATTTTCGCAGCAGCGACGGTGCGAGCTTCGAGGTTACGCAAAAAGCGAGCAAGACGCAGTTGTTTAGCTGGAGCGATCGCCGACAATAATCCCAACGATAGCGCGTCCACACCCCAAGCAACGCGATTTGTTTTCATATCACCGGTGACGACAGGTAAAATTAAATCGCAGAATTCACCCAGAAGTTGAGCGCGATATTCAGTAGCTTGACGAATCGCAACTTCCTTCGGGCGATCGCCTGACTCCCAATTTAATGGTGGCTCCCACTCGCGAATCGGACGCAAACGATCCACCTGAGTGACAACTCCAATCATCGGTAAGTCGGCAATATCTGCTTTCATATCTGCGATAAAATCTACATCCATTTGCAGAGATGGATCGAGCGCGGGGGTAACTAACAGCAGTAAATCGGCATTTTTGGCATAATCCAGCACCAATTCCCGAAAGTCGGTACGGTTGACTTGTTCATAACCTGGTGTATCCCAAAGCGTCAAAGTTTCCCCGGTTTTGCTTTGCCATTGATAATTTTTCAGGCGATCGGTACTGGGTAATACATCGACGGCAGCGAGTTCGGCTTGAAACAACGTGTTAATCAAGCTGCTTTTTCCCGAACCGGTTCGCCCTGCAAGTAGAATATTGACAGGTTTTTGCTCAACTGCGGTGGGGGGTTCAGCAGATTCGAGAATTTCTCGTAAAGTTTGAGTTTTCGTCTTTGGTAGCGTCGGTGTCGGCAAAGCTTCTTCATCGGGTATCGTCGTACCTCCGTAAAGGGCTACGGCTCGCTGACATAAGCTTCTCAGGGCAGTTTCCCGCAACATTTGACTCAAATTGCCCAAAAGTTGTTCAGTTGCCCGGTTACTGTAACCTTGACTGGCTTTTTTCGCCACCGCCGCTGCCGGGTTTAACAGCCACTGTGCCCAATTCCATACCCGCATAAGTTTACGTGCAGATGGTTCCAATTTCTGGTATACTTCATATGCTTGGTATGCTTGTCCAATTGTGACTTGATTCAGGGCGGGGGATAACTTTTGCATCCAGCGATCCACATCATCCAGCGTTCCCCGAATTAGCGCGTAAGCTTGGGGAACGTAAATGTTGAGTAGAGGATATTTGACTTCCGGATGATAGATTTGGGAAACTGCGACAACTAGATCCTGACATCGTTGCCAAAAGGTTTGCCAGTCTTCCCAAATCGGGCGATCGCTTTGGGCAGTATTAAGAATTTCTTGTAATATCGCTTCAGTTTCCTCAAGCGTGGTTGTATTATCTGCCACAGATTTCAGTTCTTTATTTACCTGTGTGACAACCGCTTCTATCTGCGTTAGTTGCGGTTGAGTCCATTTTACTAGTAGAATACGCCAGCCGACAAACACCAGCGTGAACACAGCCCAAATCCAGTTAATCCGCCACTCGTGGATTTGCAAACCTGCGGATACAAGTAAGAAAGTGATGATAAAAGCGATCGGCGTTGCTAAAATTACCCATTGCCACAGTTTTAAGCGTACCATTGCTTCATGCCTACCTTAAAAATTTATAATTCGCGCCCGCATGTACTTGAGGGGATTTAGAAAGAACGATGTAACAGGAATGCTTATAGTCGGCATCGGGTACAAACCCTCTTTAATTATGAATTATGAATTAATAATTATTAATTAGGTTGATTAAACTTCTTCTACCGCTATTTTTGCAATACAACAAGCATTTCAACTTAGTTGCTGCCGGAACGTCTGTACGAAAGGCACGGAGTAGGAGTTTCGTGTTTGGAACTCGGAGTTTCGTGTTTGGAACTCGAAGTTTCGTGTTTGGAACTCGAAGTTTCGTGTTTGGAACTCGGAGTTTCGTGTTTGGAACTCGGAGTTTCGTGTTTGGAACTCGGAGTTTTACCTTTGAAAGCTCAAATTCTGGCTATGTCCCCCTCTCATCTAATACCGTTTCACTTTAAGGTTGATACAAATAGACCGCACTCTTGCAGGGGGCAGGGAGCAGGGGAAAAGAGAATGATGTGTATCACACATGAGCGTGAAATGGTATAAGATCCCAATTGCATTTTCTGCAATTTGCGCCAAGCCAAAAAGAAAAATAAACTTGCCAACAGTGTGACAGAACCAACCGGAACTAGCTCCCGTCAGTTTCTTGTAATAAAATTAAAACCAGAGCATACATCGGATACTTTAGTCATTACTAACAAATTGATAACACTTTAATACGTAAGCAGCTTTCTCTGGCAAAATTTAGGGTATGCCTTTTCTCTGTCAAGGTTAAAAGTAATGAAAAAATTAATTAAAGGTCTGCGCGAGTTTAAGGCTAACTATGTTAGCACGCATCAAGAACTCTTTGAACAACTATCTCTTGGTCAAAAACCCAGAGTGTTGTTTATTACTTGTTCAGATTCGCGTATAGACCCAAACTTAATTACGCAAGCCAACTTAGGTGAATTGTTTGTTATCCGCAATGCTGGCAACATTATTCCGCCATTTGGAGCAACCAACGGCGGTGAAGGTGCGACAATTGAATACGCCGTGCAAGCTTTAGATATTCGACAAATTATTGTCTGCGGTCACTCGCATTGCGGTGCAATGAAAGGGCTGATGAAGTTAAACCAATTGCGAGAGGAAATGCCGCTTGTGCATGATTGGTTAAAGTATGCAGAGGCAACCCGACGATTGGTAAAAGACCATTACAGCCAATACCAGGGGGAAGAACTACTAGAAATTGTAATTGCTGAAAATGTACTGACTCAAATTGAAAATTTGCGGACTTATCCAGTTATTCGCTCCAAGCTGTACACTGGGCAACTAAACATTTACGCATGGATTTACAACATTGAGAAAGGAGAAGTTTTAGCCTTCGATCCAGAAAGTCATGCTTATGTCTTGCCTCAAAACCAGCTCAAGGCTGATGAAATCGATGAGACGCTACTTACTGAAGAGTTATTAAATGGCAATCTAGTCAAAACCATCTCCACTGAACAAATGGCAGTTGAACAGCCTCAAGAAGTTATCTTTAACGCGCAAAGGTTTCCAATAACACGACTTTCAAAAAAGCAGGCAGAACGAATTTATCGAGGTTCAGCGGCAAACTGATAATTCAACTTTGTCGAACATGCCAGAAGTATTCGCTTCATCGTTGCCACGCGCGATCGCGTTTTACTTGAACCTATCCCACTAATACCAGATTGTGGTAATCTATTTTTGACTTGAGTTGGGTGTATCAGTTGATGGCTGGACGTTTTGAGGGATTGAGCGACCTGTCATTACAGTTATTTGAGGATATATTTTCTAAGCAGGCATCCAAGCGTGGTAAAGGAATGCCTCATGCACCGTATCGTCATGTATTAAATAGTCTGTTATACATTCTGATAACTGGATGTCGATGGTGTGACCTTCCACGAGGCGATATATGGGCATCGAAAAGCTCATCCCACCGATGGTTAAAGCGATGGCGTTCTGATGGAACATTTGAATATATACAAGGACGCGTAAAGCGCGATCGCGCTTTGAAAGGGGGCTTATAAACTGGGACTTTGGGGCTATTGACGGCTCTTTTTCCATTTTTGATCGGGAGGAGTTAAAAAGTAAAAAGTAAAAAGTAAAAAGTAATGCATAGAATCCCCATAAATAAATTCAGTTCTCTTTAACGAAGGACGCCTTGTTTCTTCGCGGCGGTTGGCGCATGTGAAATCTTCTGTCCGTCCACACGCCGCGTGCACTACGTGTCTTTTTACAAATTTTTATCTTCTTTTCCATGAATAAATTCAAAGGCGTAGAACCGTTTTATTTTTCTTTATGAGTGCCTTCTTACAAAGCTTTGATGCCTTCTCTTCTCCTTCACCAGACGCCTTGGGCGAACGAGAGGCACGCGGCTACGGCAACGCATGCATAATCGCGAACGGAGTAAACCGAGCGCGAGAACTTTGCGCTTTTAACTTTTAAATGAGTGCCTTGTTCGGTGAAGGCGGAATGTTTGCGGTTGCTAACTACGTTAAAATTAGACCCAGCGCGGATGCAATTAATTTCGGGGTTTGTGGGCGTGTATTTGAAACTGAATGCTGCGGAGGAGGAAGTTTTTAAAGCCACTGCCGATAGAATGGGATTAACCCACAAGGAGTCGTAGTTTTCCCCCATCCAAACTCACTTCTGGAATTGCTTGAAGGGCCGATGGTAGCTGTAGATCCTGTTTATTCACCTTTTCGTTGTAGGGTACTATGTCCTAGTTTCACCCCTGTTAATGCT
>JAESGF010000205.1_pt1 | contig 37698 bp, 31 predicted proteins | sample 9269621 | NCBI WGS metagenome assembly JAESGF01 (sample SAMN14515066, study PRJNA621663) | algae metagenome | isolation source: Tolypothrix carrinoi HA7290-LM1 and co-occurring heterotrophs from dry rock... | place: USA: Makauwahi cave, Kauai, Hawaii | collected 2011-01-06
GAACCTGCGTCTGCGAGATATAGTACAGCACCTCGCCGTCGGTGAGGCCCGTCGTGGTGGGCGTCCCGAGCGCAAGCAGCACCTGTTCGCGCGAGGAGCCGACCGGGATCTGGGCGAGCTGCTCGGCCGTGATCGGCTGCCCGCGTGTGAACGTCTCCTTTGCCGGGGTGCACGCGCCGAGGTTTGCCGCTAGAAGCGCGACCGCGGCGGCGACGAGAAGGCCTCGCGCCTCGAATCGCGCGCGGCGCACACTATGTGAGCCGAGCAAGGGATTGGATGCCATGCTTCGCTTCTTCTTCCGTGACAGAACCGACCCGCGCGTCCGGGCGCTCTACGATGGCGCGGTCGCACAGGCAAGGTTGCCCGTGTTCTACCGCAGCTTCGCCGTGCCGGACACCATCGACGGCCGATTCGACATGGTGCTCCTCCACGTCGTCCCGCTGGTGGACGCGCTGCGCGACGAGTCGGGCGCGATCACCCCGGAGGGCCAGGCGCTGTTCGACACCTTCGTGGAGGACATGGAGCAGAACCTTCGCGCCATCGGCGTCGGCGACATGTCGGTTCCGAAGAAGATGAAGAAGATGGGCGAGGCGTTCTACGGCCGGTTCGACGCCTATCGGAAGGCGGCGGACCGGGAGGCGGTCGCCGCCATCGTCGCCCGCAACGTGCTCGGCGACGCTGGCCGTGCGGCGAGCCAGGAGGCGCTCGGCCTCGCCGACTACGCCATGGCGCTGCGCGCAGCGGCGTCCGACCCGCTCGCCGGCCTCGCCTGGCCGGACCCCGCCCGCTTCTTCCCGGCGAATGTCGCGGCGGCCGACGGAGCCGCGGCATGATCGCCCGCCTGTCCCGCCCGGTCAGCTTGCGCCGCCTTCGCGGCGAGGAGACGATCACCGTCGAGGCGACGGCCGAGGAGCGCGCCGCCCTCGCCGAGGCGCTCGACCTCCTCACCCTCGACAGCCTGACCGCGACGGTCACGGTGCGGCCCTGGCGGACGGATGGCGTCGTCGTTTCGGGCACCGTCAGGGGCGCTCTGACGCAAGCCTGCGTCGTTACGCTGGAGCCGGTCGCCTCCGTCGTTGAAGAGGAGTTCGTGCGCCGCCTTCATCCGGACGCCGCCGAGAACCCCGACGTCGAGGTTGACCCGGAGGCGGACGATCCGCCGGAACGGCTCGAGGGGGACACGGTGGACGTCGGGGCCATCGTGCTCGAGCACTTTGCGCTCGGCATCGACCCCTACCCGCGTGCGCCGGGCGCCGTCTGGGAGTCGGAGGAGGCGGAAGAGGAGCCGTCACCCTTCGCGGCCCTCGCGGCGCTCAAGGATCGCATGAACTGAGTTTTGCGTCGGCGGCCTTTCCATTATGGTCGCCGCCGAACGCCCACGGACGACCCGTGAACGGCGAGACCCGAGCCCTATGACGCGCGAGACGATCCGGCTGTCCATTGACGCGATGGGAGGCGACGAGGGGCCGCTGATGGTCCTCCCGGGCCTCGAGGTCGCGCTCGTGCGCTGCCCGGAACTCGCCTTCGACCTCTTTGGCGACGAGGCGGTGCTCGGCCGCATGCTCGCCGAGCGGCCGAAGCTCGCCGCCGTGTCGACCGTCCACCACGCCCCCGTCGCGATCCCGATGGATGCCAAGCCCAGCCAGGCGCTCCGCATGGGTCGGCGCGACAGCTCGATGTGGCTGGCGCTGGAGCGGGTCAGGACGTCCGGCGCCTCGGCGATGGTGTCGGCCGGCAACACTGGCGCCCTGATGGCGATGAGCCTGTTCTGCCTGCGCCCGATGGCGGGGGTGGAGCGGCCCGCCCTCGCCGCGATCTGGCCGACGGTCCGCGGCGAATCGATCGTCCTCGACGTCGGCGCCTCCATCGGCGTCGAGACCAAGAACCTGCTGACTCACGCGCTCCTCGGCGCGGCCATGTCGCGCGCGGTGTTCGGCATCGGCGAGCCGACGGTCGGCCTCCTCAACATCGGCGTCGAGGAGGTGAAGGGGCTTGAGGAGGTGCGCGAGGCCGGCCAGATCCTGCGCGAGAAGTCGTTTCCGGGGATGCGCTACGAGGGCTTCGTGGAGGGCGACGACATCGGCCGCGGGGCCGTCGATGTCGTGGTCACGGAAGGCTTCAGCGGCAATATCGCGTTGAAGACGGCGGAGGGCACAGCGCGGCAGCTCGCCGAGTATCTGCGCATGTCCATTGGCAGGACCCTGCGCGCGCGTCTCGGCTACCTTCTCGCAAAGCCGGCTTTCAACCGGTTGCGGGACAAGATGGACCCGCGCAAGATCAACGGCGCCGTGTTCCTCGGCCTCAACGGCCTCGTCATCAAAAGTCATGGTGGGACGGACGCGGAAGGCTTCGCGAGCGCCGTCGAACTCGCGCACGACATGGTGCGCAACGATCTCATGCGGCGCATCGCGACGGACATCGCCGCGCTCGAAGAAGGACAAGAGTTTGCAAACGCGAGTTGAGGAGGCCCGCGCGGCGGTGGTCGGTCGCGGGCGGACGCCGGCGTCACGGGTAGTCGGCGTCGGATCGGCGCTCCCGGAAAGGATCGTGACCAACGACGACCTCGCCCGAATCGTCGACACGTCGGACGAGTGGATCGTGTCCCGCACCGGCATCCGCGAGCGGCGCATCGCGTCTGACGGCGAGACGACGTCGGTCCTCGCCGAGCGGGCGGCCCGCGCCGCGCTCGGCTCTGCGGGGCTGCTGCCGGAAGACATCGACCTCATCATCGTCGCGACGGCGACACCGGACTACACCTTCCCCGCGACGGCCGTGATCGTGCAGGAGCGGCTCGGCATCACCGGCGGCGCGGCGTTCGACGTCGCCGCCGTCTGCTCCGGCTTCGTCTACGCCCTCACGACGGCGGACGCGCTGATCGCGGCCGGCACCGCGACGCGGGCGCTCGTCATCGGCGCCGAAACCTTCTCGCGCATCCTCGACTGGACGGACCGGACGACCTGCGTCCTCTTCGGCGACGGTGCCGGCGCCGTGGTGCTGGAGGCCGCCGGCCGCGGTGAGGCGGATGGCCTGCGCGGTGTCCTCGCCTCCTCGCTGCGCTCCGACGGTGCGCACCGGGAGAAGCTCTACGTCGACGGTGGCCCTTCAACGACGCAAACCGTCGGCCACCTCAGGATGCGCGGGCAGGAGGTGTTCCGATTCGCAGTCGCCGCCACCGTCGATGTCGTGGAGGACGTGCTCGCCAAGGCCGGCGCGACCGCGGACGATGTCGACTGGTTCGTGCCTCACCAGGCGAACAAGCGCATCATCGACGCTTCGGCGAAGAAGCTCGGCATTGCCGAGCAGAAAGTCGTCATCACCGTGCAGGAGCACGGCAACACCTCCGCCGCCTCGATCCCGCTGGCGCTCGACCGCGCCGCGCGGGAGGGCCGAATCCGGCCGGGCCACCTCGTTCTGCTCGAGGCGATGGGCGGGGGCTTCACCTGGGGCGCCGTGCTCGTCCGCTGGTGAACGCGGGCTGCCGACCGGGGGCGTGGCCGCCATGCCGCGCAGGCTGAAAAGCGCCGCCTTGTCCGGCCCTAACGGATTGACCCAACGTTAACGATTGCCTACGGTTTCGTGAAATTTTCGTTAGGACCGCGCGCGAAAGAACGCGCGGCCGCGGGTTATCCGCGCAATTGCGAGAGGCGAGGGCATGCCGGGACGCACCATTACGCGCGTGGACTTGGCGAATGCCGTGTCACGGGCGGTGAACATGTCGCGGCAGGACTCGCAGGAACTCATTGACCAAATGTTCGACGAGATCGTCGCCGCGCTCGCCCGGGGCGAGTCGGTGCGGCTCTCCTCTTTCGGCGCGTTCGAGGTGAGGGGCAAGGCCGAGCGGATCGGTCGCAATCCGAAGACGGGCGAGGAGGTGCCGATCTCCTCCCGCCGTGTCGTCACCTTCCGCTCGAGTGACGTCCTGAAACGCTACATTAACGAGCCCGCCGACAACGCTTAACCCCGCGGCCGGCGCACCGGCGGAGGGGGGCGGCGATGGCGACAGGCGAGCGGCCGGCGGAACGGTCGGTGATCGAGGCGGGGCAGCTCGCGAAGCTCCTCGTCGTGCCGGTCACCATCCTCAGCTACTTCGAGGCCCGGCTGCCGGAGGTTCGGGCGCTCCGTGAAGGCGGCCAGCGGCTCTACCGTGCCGAGGACGCGACGCTCCTCGCCGGCATCGCGACCCTCCTCTACCGTGACGGAATGACCTTCCGCGACGTCGCCGCGCTGCTCGCGACCGAGCGGGAGAGGGTGGTGGCGCTCGGCCGTGAGCGGCTAAAGGGGCATGTGTCTCCGGCGGCGCGTCCGCCGTCGCGGCCGATCCCGGAGGACGCTGTGGTCCACGGGCGCGAGGGAGATGTGCGCGAGCCGCCGCGCGTCGCCCCGAAGGCGGCCACCGACGCGATTCTTGCCGACCTCCTCGACTGCGTCCGCCTGCTGGAGGCTGCCCGCACCCGGTGAGCGACGCGCTGCACGATGGTGGGCTCGTGCCGCATGCGGTCGCCGTCCGGCGTTGCTGCGTGCCAAGGCGGGTATGGCGGGAGCGGCTGGTCGGAGCGGCCGGATTCGAACCGACGACCCCTTGACCCCCAGTCAAGTGCGCTACCAGGCTGCGCTACGCTCCGATGGCCGTCGGCGTACAGGCTTTCGGCGGTCTCCGCAAGGCGTGGGGCTCACGCCACGGCCGCGGGCTCGCGGCATTCCTCGAGGCGAGCGGCGGCGGGGGCGGGGCCGCCGTAGGCCCAGTCGAGGAGTTCGACCGTGTGGACCACGGGGCGCTCGCCGGAGCCGAGCTGCGTGATGCAGCCGATGTTGCCGGTCGCGACCACCGCGGCGCCGGTGGTGGCGATGTTGGCGAGCTTGCGCTCGCGCAGGCGGGCCGCGATGCCGGGCTGCAGGATGTTGTAGGTGCCGGCCGAGCCGCAGCAGAGGTGCCCCTCGGGGACGTCGCGGACGGTGAAGCCGGCCGCGGTGAGGAGCGCCTTCGGCTCGCGGCGGATCTTCTGGCCGTGCTGCATCGAGCAGGCGGAGTGGTAGGCGACGGCGGTCGCCGGGCGGCGGACGGGGTCGCCGAGGTCGAGCGTCACGAGGACCTCGGTCACGTCCTTCGCGAGCGCCGAGACGCGTTCGGCCTTGGCGGCGTAGGCCGGGTCGCCGCGCAGCATGAAGCCGTAGTCCTTGATCGTGGTGCCGCAGCCGGAGGCGGTGATGACGATGGCGTCGAGGCCGCGGGCGATCTCGGAGGTCCAGACGTCGACGTTGCGGCGGGCGGCGTCGAGCGCGTCGTGCTCGCGGCCCATGTGGTGGACGAGGGCGCCGCAGCAGCCCTCGCCGGCGGGGAGGACGACCTCGACACCGGCGCGGGTGAGGAGGCGGATCGCGGCGTCGTTGATGCCGGGGGCGAGCACGCTCTGGGCGCAGCCGGTGAGGAGGGCGACGCGGCGGCGGCGCTCGCTCGTCGCCGGGAAGGTGGCGGGCCGGCGGGCGGGGGCGGCGGCGGGGAGACGCGCCGGGGCGAGCGCCAGCATCGCGCCGACGCGGTCGAGGAAGCCGGTGCGCGGCGCCGTCGTGCGCGGCGCGTTGACGACGGCCGGGAGGCCGAGCGGGCCCTTGAAGGCGCGGCTTTCGTGCTCGAGTCGCGAGCCGGCGGCGGCCGCCTCCGGACGGGCGGCGCGCGGGGCGAGGACGGGGGCGAGCGGCCGGCCGAGGCGGGCGAGCCGCAGCGCCGCCCGGAACCGCCGCGGATATGGGAGGACCGCGGCGAGGATCCCGCGCAGGAGGCGGTCGCCGAGCGGCCGGCGGTAGGTCTTCGCGATGTGCACCCGCGCGTGGTCGACGAGGTGCATGTAGTGGACGCCCGAGGGGCAGGTCGTCATGCAGGCGAGGCAGGAGAGGCAGCGGTCGACGTGGAGAGCGTCGGCGGCGGTCGCCGGCCGGTCCTTCTCCAGCATGTCCTTGATGAGGTAGATGCGGCCCCGCGGCGAATCGCGCTCGTCGCCGAGGAGGACGAAGGTCGGGCAGGTGGCGGTGCAGAAGCCGCAGTGGACGCAGGCGCGCAGGATGCCGTCGGCGGTCTGGATGGCGGGGTCTTCGAGCTGGGCCGGGGAGAAGTGGGTCTGCATCGGGCGACGGTAGGGCGTCCGGGACGGGTTGGGAAGCGGGGCGCGCCGCGGTGTGGCCGGGGTTCGGCGCACCGGTGACGCGAGCGGGCGGCGCGGTCGTGGCGAGGATGCGCGCACGGGTTCGCGGCCCGGCGCCGGGGCGACGGAGCCGGGGTGGGGAGAAGGGACGCGAGAGGGCGGCCCGTGTGTGTTTAGTGTGGGGCTTCCCCCACGCGTCCCCTTTCGGCTTTACCCGGTCGGGTGCCATCCCGGCGGGCGATCCTCCCTCGCGGGAGTTTCGCCTGTCATCCCCCAGTCCGACGCCGCCGTTGGGGCTTGACCTCCGTTGCGCGGAGCGGGAAGTGCCAATGCTTCGGCGGCGACCCGCTCGAATACGCCGGGTGGGTTGCCAGAGGAGACCCCGTCCGGTGCACTGCGGGTTGCCTCTTCCGGGAGGCGCGCGGCAGCGACTGAGCCCTCGATCCTCGCGACTGCCGGTCCGGACTCGCCTCCCCTTGGGTCGAGCGACGGGTGGAAGGATACGGGCGGGTGATGGGGGCGGGGATAACAATCTCTGGTCTTGACCAGCTTTCAATCCGGCGACATTGTGGCCGGACTGTCTCGCCTGGGTCGATCTGGTGATCGCGCCTGAATCTGGCGGGCAGAGGAAACAAGGTACGGCCGATGACCGCAGACATCGCGGCGAATATTTTCGCATTCCCATATCACAACTGCCGAAACATAAGCTCTCCAGAGGATTTGGCAGCAGGTCGAAAAGTTTACTCTGGCACAGCGCCCGCCAAGTCCGTTCTTGATCTTGAAGATAACGAGAACGTTCGCGAATACTTAGTCGAGGCCAAGGGAAAGCAGAAGAAAAGTCCCACGCTCGTACATCAGGCAATTCGTAAAACGCTCGAGGCCAACACTGAGCTATTCTCGATCCTCAATGGCGGCCTCGTTATTGTTGCCCGGGATGCTGAGGTAGACGATAAGGCTCGCAGGATGACCCTGCTGAAGCCAAGTATCATAAATGGATCACAGACGCAGGGCGAGTTGCGTCGCTTCTTTACGAAGGTTTTCAAGGAGGGAGAGTACGTCGAGCCTAGCATTCGCTACGAAATTATTGTCACCGACGACGACGATTTGATTGCTGACATTTCGATTGCTCGTAACTTCCAGAATGACGTTCGAGCATTGTCAATCGCAGGCCGTCGGGGGCAGCTCGACGAGCTTGAGCGACGTATTCAGGCTCAGTTCCCTGGTGCGGAGCTTCAGAAATCTGAAAGCGATCAGAACGACACCAGCGGTAGTCTCGATACCGAGAAGCTTATTCAAGTGACTTTCGCGCTACTTCCTTCGGATATCATGAAGGAATTTGGCGCGCAGGCTGACGCGGACAACAAGGTTTTCTCGTACAGTCAGAAGACGCGTTGCCTTAAGCTCTTTCAAAGAATCGTAGATGAGCCGGAGAATGGCCGTGTCTACGCCTGTTTTCTCGACACCGCGCCGATCGCATGGGGACTGTATACGAAGTGGAAAGCCCATCAGGGGTTCATCGGCACTGGTATCCGATCAATCGAACGCGAGAAGCGGCAAGTCAAAGAAGTTCCCGACGGGCTTATCTTTCCAATCATCGCCGCGCACTCTGTCTTCATGCGCGAGCGCAACGGGCGTTGGGAGATGGAAGTTCCAAAGCTAATGACCGACGACGAGCTGATCCAATCAGCGGATCAAGCTTACAAAGAAATGGCCGACCACAACCCGCAGACCATGGGGAAGAGCAAAGGCTGCTACTCTCACGTGTTGCAGGTCACGAGCCTGATTGCGCGACTAGCCCCCAAATGAGCTGCGGCAGATACTACTGACTCACTCCGCCGCTTGCCCATGCGCAGGCGGCGGAACCGCGGTGCGCCGCCCCGCCATCTCCGCCCCCGCATCCTCCGGCAGCCGCGCGTACACGAACACCGCCGCGATCGCGAAGGCCGCCACCGTCGCGAACGCCGCCACGAAATCCCCCGCCAGGATCTCCGTTCCGCCGCGCCACGCCCGCTGCGCCTCCACCACCGCCGCCCCCACCGCGACGCCGGTCGCCAGAGAAACCTGCTGGACGACGCTGTAGAGGCTCGTCGCGCGGCTCATGCGGGGGGTGTCGACGTCGGCGTAGGCGATCGCGTTGAGGGCCGTGAACTGGAGCGAGCGGACGAAGCCGCCGACGAGGAGCACCGAGACGATCAGGATCGCGTTCACGTCGTAGGCGAAGAGCGCCATGCCGGCGATCGCGGCGGCGGAGAGGACGCCGTTCCAGATCAGCACCGTGCGGAAGCCGAAGCGGTGGACGATCGGCTGCGCCGTCGCCTTCATGAGGAGCGCGCCCGCCGCGGCGAAGAAGACGAGGCCGCCGGCCTCCAGCGGCGACATGCCGAGGCCGATCTGCAACGTGAGGGGCAGGAGGAACGGGATCGCGCCCACCCCGACGCGGAAGAGCGAGCCGCCCGTCGACGAGATGCGGAACGTGGTGAGGCGGAAGAGCCCGAGGTCAAGGAGGGGCGCGGCGGTGCGGCGGGCGTGGCGCAGGTAGAGCCACAGCGACAGCGCGCCGACGGCCACCATGCCGAGCGAGACGGGGAGCGGCAGCATCGCCTGTCCGAGGACTGAGAGGCCGAAGACGAGCCCCGACAGGCCGACGGCGGAGAAGACGAAGCCGGTGAGGTCGAGCGGGGTGCGGGCGGTCTCCTTCAGCTCGGGCACGTAAAGGCCCACCAGCACGATCCCGACGATGCCGACGGGGATGTTGATCCAGAAGATCCACTCCCAGGCGAAGAAGGTGACGATGAAGCCGCCGAGCGGGGGGCCGATCAGCGGGCCGATCAGGGCGGGTACGGTGAACCAGGCCATCGCGGAGAGGAACTCGGCCTTTGGCGTCGTGCGCAGGAGCACGAGGCGGCCGACGGGGGTCATCATGGCGCCGCCCATGCCCTGAACGATGCGGGCGGCGACGAACATTTCGAGTGAGTGGGACAGGGAGCAGAGGATCGAGCCAGCCATGAAGACGGCGATCGCGACGCTGAAGACGAGGCGCGCGCCGAACCGGTCGGCCGCCCAGCCGGAAACGGGGATAAACGTCGCGAGGGAGAGGAGGTAGGCCGTCAGTGCGAGCTTCAGGTGGATCGGGTCGGCCCCGAGATCGGCCGCGATGGTCGGCAGCGCCGTGGCGATGACGGTGGAATCGATGTTCTCCATGAACAGCGCCGATGCGATGATCAGCGCCGTCACCTGCGGGCGGGTCATGGGGGATCCTGAGGGCAGCTCCGGGACGGCAACACTCCGTACATAGGGCTGGATTCCGGTGCGCGGCCAGAGGAGGATTGCGTGGGGCGGGAGGCTGGCCCGCGCGCCTGCATGGGCCGGCGTGGCGCTGCGGGCGCTGGCCTGCGGCGCCGGCGGCGCGCAGAATGGCACCGTCCACGAATCGGGGAGCGGGCATGCCGGAGACCGAACTCGCGCCTCCGGCGTGTCCGCACGAGGGGTTCTCGGCGGACCAGGCGGCGGCGTGGGAGGCCGTGGCGGGGCTGCTGGCCCGGCGCGGGATCGACCTCTCCGCCGGCCGCTCGGGCAAGGCGAAGCGGCGCACGGAGCCGCTCGCCGTGACGGGCAAGGCGGGGTCGGGGAAGACGCACCTTCTCGCGCGGCTGGTGAAGGACTGCGCGGCGGCCGGGGTGGCGGCGTTTGAGCCGGGGGACGAGCGGGAGGGGCGGCGGACGGTCGCGGTACTGACGCCGACCAACAAGGCTGCGAGCGTCCTGCGCGGACGCGGCATTCCGGCCGTTACGCTGCACCGGGTGATCTACCGGCCCGTCTTCCACAACGACTACCAGACCCTGATGGACTGGCTCGGCGGCGGCGAGAAGGCGCCGGCGATGGCCGACGCGGAAGGCGTGGCGCTGGTCGACCGCGACAAGCTCCAGCGGGCGCGGGCATGGTTCGAGACGCACGGCAGCCTCGTTGGCGCGCTGGCGGCGGTGGGGCTGCGCGGCGCGGACTTCATCACCGGGTGGGCGCGGCGGGAGGAGCCGCTCGACGTCGCCTTCGTGGACGAGGCGTCGATGCTGTCGGAGGCGCAGCTCGCCGACCTGCGCGAGCTGTTCCCGAGCCTCGTCCTCTTCGGCGACCCGGCGCAGCTCGCCCCGGTGAAGGGGGGGCCGATGGTGCTCGACACCCTGCCGTCGCCCGCCGTCGTGCGGCTGAGCCGGATCCACCGGCAGGCGGGCGACAGCCCGATCCTCGACCTCGCCCATGCGCTCGCCGAGCCGTCGCTGTCGGTGGAGGCCTTCGAGGGGCGCGTGATGGAGGCGGCGGAGCGCGACGAGCGGGTGACGGTCTCGCCGCGCGTCGACACGGATTCCATGGCGCGGACGCCGGTCCTGGTCTGGCGCAACGCGACACGGCTGGCGCTGATCGACGCCTTCCGCGCCGCCCACGGCGCGCCGGCGGATGCTCTGGTGCCGGGCGAACCGCTGGTGTGCGACGGGCTCGAGTACCCGCCGAAGGACATGAAGCTGCGTGCGACCCTCGAGGCGAAGGGCCTCATCCGGGGGGCGCAGGTGATCTATCTGGGGCCGTCGAAGCGGGCGGACTTCGCGCGGCTCCACGTGGTCGGCGCCGAGGAGCCGAACATCCGGGCGCGGGCGATCGTGACGGTGGAGCGGGCAGAGGAGGGCGGCACCTGGATGCCCTACGCCGCCCGGCGCGGGGCGGTGTTCGTGCACGGGGCGGCGCTCACGATCCACAAGGCGCAGGGGTCGGAGTGGCGCGAGGTGCAGGTGTTCGCGCCAGACCTCAAGGCCGCTGCCCGTTCGGGGCTGATGGAGTCCGGCATCCCGCTGTGGAAGCGCCTCGCCTACGTGGCGCTGACGCGGGCGGAGGAGAGAGTGCGCTGGGTGGTGCAGCGCCGGCTGTCCCGCCCGACGCGGCCGCTCGGGGTGGACGATCTCACCGGCGACGTGGTGGAGTGAGATTCACCAGCGCGGGTCCGCCCTCAGCGCGAGGAGGCGGCAGGCGGCTCCTTCGGCACGGATGCGGTCGCCGGGCAGGCCCATGCCATCGGTTTCGTAGCGGTAGAGCACGTCGCCGATTCGGCTCGCCGACTGACGGCTGACCACCATCCTGTAAATGTCCTCGAGGTACCTGTCGTATTCGTCGGCCGCTTCTGGCATGTCGGCAACGCCCTTCGGATCCCAGGCGGCCATCAGGAGTTCCCGGAGGAGCCCGTAGCGGGACGAGAGGGGACCGGCGTCGTCGCGGACGCGGTAGGCCCCGCGTTTCCGCTGGGCGAAGTTCGCCAACACGTCCTCGTCGTCGTAGGCGAGGATGACGCCGAGTTCGTCGACGCTCGCGATCTCCCGCCACGCGATGACAGGATCCCAACGCCCACCGAGCAAAACCCGCATCGGAAGATCGAAAAGGTCGTCGAGAATGTCGACCTCCTCGAGGTCTGCAAGACGGAGCCCGTCGATCCCCCGACTGTCGTCAAAGGCAAAGATCGTCCGCCACGGCTCGTCAGAGGCGTTTCCCGGCGTCCGGTAGATCGCCATGACGGAGCCCTGTGCTCCCGATTTCAGCCGAACCCACATCGCCGCCTCCCGCCGCGCCGTCTGCCTCCTGCGGAGGAAAACCGGTTGTGATGCTCTGCCGCCGTTCAGGTGCGGGCGCAATTGGTGTACAGGCCCCCAACTGAAGCTCAAGGATGGGCCATGGCCGAGTTCCTGAACCTCTCCTCCGGCGAGGCGCTCACCTTCGACGATGTGCTCCTCACGCCCGGGCCGTCGGATGTGCTGCCCGGCGAGACCAACGTGGCGACCCGCGTCACCCGCTCGCTCTCCCTCAACATCCCGATCCTGTCGGCGGCGATGGACACCGTCACCGAGCCCGAACTCGCGATCGCCATGGCGCAGGCGGGCGGGATTGGCGTCATCCACCGCAACATGACCGTCGAGGAGCAGGCCGCCGCCGTCCGCCGGGTGAAGAAGTTCGAGAGCGGGATGATCGTCGACCCCGTGGTGATCGGCCCGGAGGCGACGCTCGGCGATGCGCTCGCGCTGATGGACCGCTACAGGATCTCCGGCATCCCGGTGGTGGAGAACGGCGGGACCGGCGGCCCCGTGCGCGGAAAACTCGTCGGGATCCTCACCAACCGCGACGTCCGGTTCGCCTCCGATCACCGGACGCCGGTCCGCGAGCTGATGACGAAGGAGAACCTCGTCACGGTCCGCGACGGGGTGGAGCAGGAGGAGGCGAAGCGCCTCCTTCACCAGCACAGGATCGAGAAGCTCCTCGTGGTGGACGACGGCGGCAACTGCGTCGGCCTCGTCACCGTGAAGGACATGGAGAAGGCGCGGGCGCATCCCAACGCGGTCAAGGACGCGCACGGGCGGCTCAGGGTCGGCGCCGCGACCACGGTGGACGACGCCGGCTTCGAGCGGGCCGAGGCGCTGGTGGACGCCGGCGTCGACCTCGTGGTGGTCGACACCGCGCACGGCCACTCCGCGCGGGTGCTCGCGACGGTCTCGCGGGTGAAGCGGCTCTCCAACGAGGTGCAGGTGCTTGCCGGCAACGTCGCGACGGCGGACGGGACGCGGGCGCTGATCGACGCCGGAGCGGACGCGGTGAAGGTCGGCATCGGCCCGGGGTCGATCTGCACGACACGCGTCGTGGCCGGGGTGGGGATGCCGCAGCTGACGGCCATCATGGAGGCGGTATCGGTGGCGCAGGCGACCGATACGCCGGTGATTGCCGACGGCGGGATCAAGTTCTCGGGCGACCTCGCGAAAGCGCTCGCCGCCGGCGCTTCGTGCGCGATGGTGGGGTCGCTGCTGGCCGGCACCACTGAGGCGCCCGGCGAGGTGTATCTGCACCAGGGCCGCAGCTACAAATCCTACCGCGGCATGGGGTCGATTGGCGCAATGGCCCGCGGCTCGGCCGACCGCTACTTCCAGGCCGAGGTGCGCGATGCGCTGAAGCTCGTGCCGGAGGGGATCGAGGGGCAGGTCCCTTACCGGGGGCCGGTCGCGAATGTCCTCCACCAGCTCGTCGGCGGCCTCCGCTCGGCGATGGGGTACGTGGGTGCGCGCGACCTCGGCGAGCTGCGCGACAAGGCGCGGTTCGTGCGGATCACCAACGCCGGCCTCGCGGAGAGCCACGTCCACGACGTCGCGATCGTGCGCGAGAGCCCGAACTACCCCTCCGCCCGATGAAGGCGGCACGGTGAGGGCTGCGGGGCGCATCGCGGCCGCGATCGATGTGCTGGCCGACGTCGAGGCGCGGCGGCGGCCCGTCTCGGAGGCGCTGAAGGACTGGGGCCTGTCGCACCGCTTCGCCGGGTCCGGCGACCGGGCGGCCATCGGCAACCTTGTCTACGATGCGCTCCGGTGGCGCCGCTCGTCGGCATGGCGGGCCGACGCGGACACCCCGCGCGGCGCCGTGCTCGGCACGCTACGGTTCCGCTGGGGTGTCGGGTCGGCCGATCTCGAGACATTGGCCGGCGAGCGGCACGGGCCGGGGGTGCTGACCGACGCCGAGCAGGCGGCGCTCTCCGAGGACCGGCTCGGCGGGGCGCCGGATGCCGTCAGGGCCGACGTGCCGGACTGGGTCGCCGGGGCGCTTGCGGGAGCGTTCGGCGACTGGGTGGCGGAGGCCGCCGCGTTCGCCTCCCGCGCGCCGGTGGACCTGCGCGTCAACATGCTGAAGACGTCGCGCGAGAAGGTGCTCGCCCACTTCGCACGGGAGGGGGCGGAGGCGACGCCGCTGTCGCCGGTCGGCGTCCGCCTTCCGCCGCGCGCTGGCTGGGAGCGGGCGCCGGCGGTCACGACGGACGAGATGTACCTCAGGGGCCAGGTGGAGCTGCAGGACGAGGGGAGCCAGGTGGCGGCCCTCCTCGCCGGCGCCGCGCCGGGCGACAACGTGCTCGACCTCTGCGCCGGGGCGGGCGGCAAGACGCTGGCGCTCTCGGCCGCCATGGACAACCGCGGGCAGGTGCACGCGACGGACGCCGACGCCGGCCAGCTTGCGCCGATCTACGAGCGGCTGAAGCGGGCGGGGACGCGCAACGTGCAGGTCCACGCGCCGGCGAGCGACCTCTCGGCGCTCGAGGCGCGGATGGACCGGGTGGTTGTGGATGCGCCCTGCTCCGGCAGCGGCACGTGGCGGCGGCGGCCGGAGACGAAGTGGCGCCTGACGGCCGAGGCGGTCGCGCGGCGCATCGTGCAACAGCGGGAGATCCTCGACCGCGCGGCGACATTCATCCGGCCTGGCGGGGTGCTCGCGTACATCACCTGCTCGGTGTTGCCGGAGGAGAACGGTGCGCAGGTCGCAGGCTTCCTCCAGCGGCACGGCGAGTTCCGCGCGGTGGACGCCGGCGTCGGGCTTGATGCGCTCGGCGGTGCCGGTCGCGCGGCGGTCGAGGGCGGGGCGATCACGCTGACGCCCGCGCTCTCGGGCACTGACGGCTTCTTCGTGGCGCTCCTTGCCCGCGCACGAGAGGGCCACGCCTGAAGGGGCCGCGCCTGACGGTTTCCGCGCCTGAGGGGGTCAGGCGAGCCGGGAGACCAGGATCTTGTCTATGCGTCGCCCGTCGAGGTCCACCACCTCGACGCGCCACTCGTCGACCGTAAAGTGCTCGCCGACCTCGGGCAGGTGGTTGAGGTTGTCGAGGACGAGGCCCGCCACAGTCTCGTAGTCGGGGTCATCGCGCAGGGGAAAGCCGATGCGCTCCGCGAACTCGTCCACCGGCATCCAGCCTGAGACGAGCCAGGAGCCGTCCTCGCGCTGGACGATGGCGGGCTCGTCGGTCGTCTCGTCGACGAACACACCGGTGATCGCCTCCAGGACGTCGCCCGCTGTCACGATCCCCTCGAAGTGGCCGTACTCGTCGTAGACGAGCGCGAGGTGGACGGCGTCGCCACGGAGGGCGCGGACGACATCGAGCGCTGGGGCGCCGTCGCGGACCACAGGAGCCGGGCGGAGCGCCGCACGGATGGCCGCCTTCGGGTCCCCGTCGGCGCTGCGCGTTGCCGCCAGGACCTCGCGCACGAGGACGACGCCGATCACCGCATCGGGCTCCTCCTCGTGCACCGGCAGGCGCGAGCGGCGGGTCGTGCGCAGGAGCGCATCGATTTTCTCCGCCGGGTCGGTGAGGTCGATCATCTCCACCTCGCGCCGCGGCGTCATCAGGCCTCGCGCGGCTCGGTCGGCGAGGCGCATCACGCCCGCGATCATCGAGCGCTCCTCCAATTCGAGAACGCCCGCAGTGGTCGCCTCGGCGATCACGGTGCGGACTTCCTCCTCCGTCACCCTATCCTCCACCCGTTCGGACTGGCCGAGGAGGGCGAGCACCGCGCGGCCTGAGACGTCGAGGAGCCAGACGAGCGGCGCGGCGAGACGGGAGAGGACGAGCATCGCCGGCGCGACGCGGGAGGCGACCCGCTCCGGGTTGCGCAGGGCAATCTGCTTGGGCACGAGCTCGCCCACCACGAGGGAAAGGTACGTGATGGCGAGCACCACGACGCCGACGCCGAGCGCGTCGGCGAGCGCGGTGTCGACGCCGTTACCCTCCAGCCACGCCGTGAGGCGCAGACCGAGCGTGGCGCCGGAGAAGGCGCCGGAGAGGACGCCGACGAGGGTGATGCCGATCTGGACGGTGGAGATGAAGCGGCCCGGCGCCTCGGCGAGGCGGAGGGCCACCGCCGCCCCGCGCGAGCCGGCCTCCTCCAGCACCTTCAGCCGGACAGGGCGGGCCGAGACGACGGCGAGCTCCGACATCGCGAGGAAGCCGTTCAGAACCACCAGGGCGACGACAATCAGGATTTCGACGATCACGGGCGGGACCTCGGGGACAGGTCCGATATAGCCCTCTCGCCGGCCGATGCCATCGCGATTCCTCGCCCGTCGAGCGTGCGTCCCCGCCGGTCAGCCGCGGCCCACGAACGGCATCTTTGTCGCCATCACCGTGAGGAACTGCGCGTTCGCCGAGAGGTCAAGCCCGGCCATGTAGAGGATCGTCTCGGCGACGACGTCGACGTCCATCAGCGGTTCGACCGCGATCGTGCCGTTCGCCTGCGGCACGCCCGTCGCCATCCGCGCCGCCATCTCAGTGAGGGCGTTGCCGATGTCGATCTGTCCGCAGGCGATGTCGTGCTTGCGCCCGTCTAGGCTGATCGTCTTCGTGAGGCCGGTGATGGCGTGCTTGGACGACGAATAGGGCGCTGAACCCGGCCGCGGCGAGTAGGCCGAGATCGAGCCGTTGTTGATGATGCGCCCGCCCTTGGGGCTCTGGTCCCGCATCATGCGGTAGGCGCGGTTCGCCATCAGGAACGCGCCGTCGAGGTTGAGGGCGATCACCTTGCGCCAGTCCTCGAACGACACGTCCCCGAAGTCACGGGAAGGGACGTTGTTCCCGGCGTTGTTGAAGAGCACATCGAGCCGGCCGTGGCGGTCGGCGATTGTGGCGAAGAGTGCGTCGACCGAGGCCTCGTCCGTTGCGTCGCAGGCGACGGCGAGGGTGTCGTTGCCTGCCTCGGCCGCCACGGCGTCAAGCTTGTCGCGGCTTCGGGCGGCGATCACCACCTTCGCGCCATGGCGGGCGAGCTTGATGGCGCACGCCTTGCCGATGCCCTGGCTGGCTCCGGTGACCAGAATGACCTTGCCTTCGACGCCCACGGCCGTCTCCCCTGATGATGGAGGCGTCCGTGGCATGTTCACCGGGGCGAATCAACGGCCCCGGCTGGTGTGGGGAGGACGCGGGCGGCTTCGCAGCGCGCGCGGCCGGCTCGGCAGATGTGAGGGCAGTGTCAGGCCGGCTCGCCGACCGGGGGCGGAGGCAGGGAGTTCCACGCCTCGCCGGTCGCGACAACGCAGCTCTGCCCGTCCGGAAGGGTGAGGAGCGCGGTCCAGGAGCCCTTTTCGGAGGCGTAGATCTCGAGTACGCGGCGGTCGGACTGCAGACCGAAGGAACGCTGCGTCTCGCCGAACCGCTTGTTGAGGACGGAGATGATGGCGTCCCGCTCCTTGCACACGGCGCGGGCATCGGCCTCGCCGGCAAAGGGGAGGACTGCGGCCGCTGTCAGCGCCGCGAAGAGGATCGTCTTGCGCATTGGGCAAATCTCCGTCGTTCGGCCGTCGGGCTCCCGAAGGACCTGCCCGCCGCTGCCGATGCTGTTCAGATCATGCGTTCGTCTTGCCTATTCACATTACGGTCGGTCGAAGCTGCGGGGATAACTGTCGTCGGCCATGACAGTTCAGTGCCGCGTCGCTTTGTGCAGACGCCGGTGTCGTCGTGCGCGCCGGCGGCCGTACCTCTCGCCGCGGCCGGTGGGTTCAGACGTCCGGCCGCTCGCCTCGAGCGACCCTCTGCATCAGCTCCCACTGGCGGGGGAGGATCAGGGGCAGGTCGTAGGCCGAGGTGATGGTGCGGCGTCCGTCTTGCGTGAGCCTTGCGGCGTCGACCTCGCCCCTGAGCACCGCCTCCACGGTGCCCGCGAGCGCGGCAGCGTCGAAGAACGGAACGAGGAGACCGTTCTCGCCGTCGCGGATCACCTCCTCGACCGGTGGCGTCCGCGAGCCGATGATGAGCGCCCCCGCCGCCATCGCCTCCAGCATCGACCACGACAGGACGAAGGGCACCGTCAGATAGACGTGCGCTTTCGTGATGCGGAACATCGCGCGCAGCGTCGCGAGCGGGACGAGGCCGAGGAAGTGCACGCGTGAGAGGTCAAGACCGAGCGTCTCGAGGGCGTGTTCCCTGTGGGTCTTGCCGTCCTCCCGCCTGCGGCCGTAGGCGACGCGGTCCTGCCCGGCGATGAGGACGTGGAGGTTCGGCCGCCGCTTCTGCAGCGCCGCCACCGCCTCCATGAAGACAGGAAAACCCCGATAGGGCTCCATGCCGCGGGCAACGTAGGTGATCACCTCGTCGGCGGCGGTGAAGGTGCGCCCTTCGGGCGTCGTTACGCCGTCCTCGCCCGGGGTGAAGAAGGCGCAGTCGACGCCCTCGTGGAGCACCGAGATGTTGCCGCGCAGGTGTTCGGGGAACTGGCTCCACTGCCAGCGCGTCGGCGAGGTGCCCCAGTCCATGGTCGCAAGGTCGAGGAGGATCGGCACGTTCTTCATGTGCGTGCGCGCCGCCGCGTCGTGGTCGACCGGATGCAGGAAGTCGGCGTCCGAGCCGCGGGCGTGGTAATACCACTCGTAGAGGACGAGGAGGCGCGTCTTCGGCCACAGCTCCTTGACGAGGAGCGACGGCCCCCAGCCGGAGTGGGCGCAGACGAGGTCCGGCGTCCACCCCTCGGCCTTCAGCGGGTAGAGCGACTTGAAGGCCGCCTGCGCCGTCAGCACCGCCTTTTCGGCGGGCACAAGCGTCGGATGGATGCCGGCGGCCGGCTCCCGGTGCGGCGTGTAGGGCACCCGCGGAACGCCGATGTCTTGCTTATTCGAGGCGAGCGTGCCGGCCAGGAGCTCGACACCCGGCCGGTTCTGCAGGTGTGCCGCGATGCGGCGGTACTGTCCGGGAAAGTTGTTGTGCAGGAAGAGGATCTTCATCGGGAGTCGCGGGCGGAGGGCAGGGCCCACAAGGTGTGGCATAGGTGGCGGCCGGCGCGCCATCTTGCATTCGCAGACGGCATCTCCGACTGTGCCCGCAACCTGCAGAGCGCCCGCCGAGCACGGACGGGCGAGCCGCGCGAGAACCGACCCGAGGGACGCCCGATGCCCACCCCGATCCTGATGCCCGCCCTGTCGCCCACCATGGAGGCGGGCACGCTCGCCAAGTGGCTCGTGAAAGAGGGCGACAAGGTGGCCTCGGGCGACGTGATCGCCGAGATCGAGACCGACAAGGCGACGATGGAGGTCGAGGCGGTGGACGAAGGCGTTGTCGGCCGCATCCTCGTCAAGGAAGGGACGGCGGACGTGCCGGTGAACGAGCCGATCGCGATGCTGCTCGGCGAGGGGGAGGACGCGTCGGCGCTGGAGGGTGGCGCATCGGGCGGCAAGGAGGGCGGCGCGCCCGCCTCGCCGCCGACGAAGGCGCCCGCCACGGCGGCCGCACCGACCGACGGCGGTCAGAAGGCGGCCGAAACCGCGCCGGGCGGCATCGCGACGGGCGACCACGGTGGCGCGATGCCCGCGGCGGGCGCATCGGGCGGCGGCTCCACGGGGAATGGCGCGTCGAGGGGAAACGGCGCCGCGCCCAGCAACGGCGCCGCGCCGGGCGAGGGCGGACGCGTGTTCGCCTCGCCGCTAGCACGCCGCATGGCGGCCGAGAAGGGTGTCGACCTCTCCGCCATCGCCGGCTCGGGCCCGCATGGCCGGGTCGTGAAGCGCGATGTCGAGGAGGCGAAGCCTGGCGCGAAGCCCGCTGCGCAATCCGCGGGCACGACAGCGGCGGCGCCCTCCGGGCAGCAGACACCCGCCGCCCCAACACCTGCCGCGAAGGCGCCGCCGCCGACCGGCGCGCCGGCCGGCATGTCGGACGACCAGATCCGCGCCATGTTCGAGCCGGGCGCCTACAAGGAGCTGCCGCACGACGGCATGCGCAAGACGATCGCGCGCCGCCTCGTCGAATCAAAGCAGACCATCCCGCACTTCTACCTGACGGTCGACTGCGAGCTCGACGCGCTCCTGAAGCTTCGCGCCGATCTCAACGCCGCCGCGCCGACGGGCGAGAAGGGGCCTTCCTACAAGCTCTCCGTGAATGACTTCGTCATCAAGGCCATGGCACTCGCCCTCAAGGCGGTGCCGATGGCGAATGCTACCTTCACATCCACGGCCCGCCTCCTGCACGAGAACGTCGACGTCGGCGTCGCGGTCGCGATCCCGGACGGTCTCATCACCCCGGTGATCCGTAAGGCGGACCAGAAGCCGCTCTCCGTGATCTCGAACGAGATGAAGGACCTTGCGAAGCGCGCGCGGGACAAGAAGCTGCAGCCGTCCGAGTATCAGGGCGGCTCGACGGCGGTCTCCAACCTCGGCATGTTCGGCATCCGCGAGTTCGCCGCCGTGATCAATCCGCCGCACGGCTCGATCCTCGCGGTCGGCGAGGGCGCGCAGCGGGCGGTGGTGAAGGGCGGCGCTCTGGCTGTAGCGACGGTGATGACGGTGACGCTCTCCGTCGACCACCGCGCCGTCGACGGCGCGCTCGGCGCCGAGGTGCTGCAGGCGTTCAAGGGCCTGATCGAGAACCCGATCCGGATGCTGGTCTGAGGCGCGGCGCCAGCGCCTGAGAGCCTTCGGTTGAGCCGCCGGCCACGCTCGGGAGGCTACCGCAGCCGGTCGGGCGCGAACGGAATCCAGCACGGGGGCAATCAGCGGTCGCATCGTGCGACAGGGGGCGCTATGGATGACAGGAGATGACGCCCTCGCTCCCGTCTGCCCGCCGCGTGCCCCGCACTCCGGCGCCGCGGCTCCCCCGATGAGCCGGCCGCTGCCGGCGCGCCCCGATCGCCGCTCCCTCGCGGAGGCGTGTGATGAAGGGCACCTGCGCAGTGGGGCGATCTGCGGCTGCCGCGCCGGAGGCAGGCAATGATCGGCAACGGCTCCTCAGAGGGGCCGCTTCCCGCGACGGCGCTCATCACCGGCGGCACCGGGACGATCGGGCTCGAAATCGCCCGCGCACTCGCCCGCGGCGGTCGCCGCGTCGCGCTCCTCGACAAGGGCGACGTTGTCTCCCGCGCGAAGTCCATCCGCGGCGCGATCGGCCTCTCCTGCGACCTCCTCGACGATGCGGCGCTCGGCGAGGCGTTCGCCGCCGCGACGCGCGCCCTCGGGCCAATCGGCATCGTGATCCACTCCGCCGGGATCACGGAGATCGCGCCCTTTCTCGATACCGCCCGGTCCGACTTCGAGCGCATCCTCACGGTCAACACCACATCGGCCTTCGCGCTCTTCCAGCTCGCGGCGCGCGAGCTCGTCGCGGCCGGTCACGCCGGGCGCTTCGTCGCGATCGCGTCGATCTCCGGCTCGCGCGCGGGGTACGGCCGCACGGCGTACGGCACGTCGAAGGCGGCGCTGATCCACCTCATGGGCCAGATCGCGCTGGAGCTCGCGCCCTACGGGATCACCGCGAACACCGTCGCGCCCGGGCCGGTCGACACGCCGATGTCACGCGGTGTCCACACGGCGGAGATGCGGGCCGATTATGTCCGCACCATCCCGATCGGCCGCTACGGCACCGAGGTGGAGGTCGCTCATGCGACGGCGTTCCTCATCACGGAGGAGGCGCGCTACATCACCGGCCACACGCTGTACGTCGATGGCGGGTACATGGCGTCCGGCATGGGCGTCGGCATCGCGCAGAGCGCGGCGGCGATCCGTCGCGGCCAGCAGCGGCGCGAGAACGAAGTCCCGCCGCGCCGCAAGGCAGACTGAGGCGGCGCACCGCAGGCTTCCGCGCCCGCGACCCTCGGTGTTCGGCGGTGGGCCTGACGCGATGGCCGGCGAGGCTGGCGCGAGGGTCGCGCGCGGGACCATGCGGCGCCGCGGCGCGGCGCGTCGACCCCGGCACCCGTGGCACTATCTGCGAACTTCATCCGGGAATGACCAGGGAGGAACGCGCCGTGTCCACCACCCTCGCCATCGTCTTCATCATCGGCAAGGCGGCGATCTGGCTCGCCCTGCCCGCCGCGCTCGGCATCTGGGAGCTCCGCCGCCACCGCCGCATGATGGCCGCCGAGGCGCGCGGCGAGCCCGTGCCCCCCGCGATCCCGGGCTGGCTGCAGCGGCCCGACACCCGCCGCGCCGCCGTCCCCGCGCCCGCTCCGACCGAAGTGCCGGCCGAAACGCCCGACGAGGTCCGACGCGCGGCCTAGACCGCTTCCCAGAACCCGCGGCCCTCGCTCATCAGGAAGCGCGCCAGCACCATCTTGTGGACTTCCGAGGCGCCGTCCACGAGGCGCGCCTGGCGGGCGTAGCGGTACATCCACTCGAGGCGGGTGTCCTTCGAGTAGCCGCGGGCGCCGTTGAGCTGGATTGCCGTGTCGACCGCCTTGTGGAGGGCGTCGGCGACCTGGATCTTCGCCATCGAGACCTCCTTGCGGGCGAAGGAGCCTGCGTCGAGCGCGTGGGCGGCGCGCATCGTCAGCATCCGTCCGATGTCGACCGCCATCGCCGCCTCGCCGAGCATCCACTGGACGCCCTCGCGCTCCGAGAGCCGCGTGCCGAAGCTCTCGCGCGTCTCCACGTAGTCGGCCGCGATCTCTAGCGCGCGGCGGGCCATGCCGCTCCAGCGCATGCAATGGGTGAGGCGGGCGGTGCCGAGGCGGATCTGCGTCACCTTGAGCCCGTCGCCGACCTCCATGAGGCGGTTGCGGTCGGGGATGCGAAGGCCGTCGAAGCGGAGCTCGCAGTGCCCGCCGTGCTCCTCAGGCCCCATGATCGGGATGCGGCGGACGATCTCCCACCCCGGCTGGTCGCGGTGGAAGAGGAACGCGGTCAGGCCGCGGCGGGCGTCGTCCGAGGTGCGGGCGATCAGGATGAAGTGGCTGGCGACGCCGGCGCCAGTGATGAACCACTTGTGCCCACGGATCACCCAGTCGTCGCCGTCCCGCGTCGCGGTGGTGCGGATCATGCCGGGGTCGGAACCGCCGCCCGGGGCCGGTTCGGTCATCACGAAGGACGAGCGGACCGCGCCGGAGACGATGGGGGCGAGGAACTCCGCCTTCTGCTCCGCCGTGCCGATCCGGTCGAGGACGATCATGTTGCCGTCGTCCGGTGCGGCGCAGTTGAAGGCCACGGGGCCGAAGATCGCCCGGTTCATCTCCTCATAGAGGACGGCCATCTCGGCCACCTTCAGCCCGAGCCCTCCCGATGCGCGGGAGACCTGCGGCGAGAAGAGGGCGAGCGTCTTCACCTCCGCCCGCAGCGTCTCGAGAAGCGGCAGGGTGACGTTCTCGTGCGCGTCGAATGCAGCGGGGTCGCTCTCGAGCGGGATGAGCCGCTCGTCGACGAAGGCGGTGACCGCCGCCTTCATCTCCGCGAGCGGTGCCCCGGCGGCCGGTCTGTCCATCAGGGTCCTCCTCCGCCGAGCCTCCCGCGGGAACGCCCCGGCGTCAACGCAGCGTGATGCCGGGGAAGAAGAGGAGGATCGCGACCGCGCAGATCTGCAGCGCGATGAACGGCAGCAGCGACCGGAAGATGACGCCGAGCGGGATGTCGGTCACGCTCTTCAGGTAGAACGCCGCCGGCCCGAACGGCGGCGACAGGAACGACACCTGCATGTTCATGCAGAAGAGGACGCCGAACCAGACCGGGTCGAGGCCGAGCTCGCGGATGATGGGCACGAAGATCGGCATCGTGAGGAGCGCGATGCCGACCCAGTCGAGGAAGCAGCCGAGGATGAAGAGGATCCCCATCATGACGAGGACGATGACGGTGGGGTTTTCCGAGATCCCCGTCATCAGCTCCGTCACGAAGTCGACGCCGCCCATCAGGTTGTAGACGCCGACGATCGCCGCCGCGCCGACGCCGATCCAGACGATCATGCCCACGGTGGCGAGCGTCTGGATCGCCGCCCCCTTCATCAGCGCGAACGAGAACTCGCCGCGGATGATGGTGGAGAGAATGACACCGCCCACGCCGACGGCCGAGGCCTCGGTCACCGAGGCGATGCCGCCGTAGATCGAGCCGAGCACGAAGATGACGACGAGGATCGGCAGGATCAGCCCCTTGAGGAGGCGGATCTTCTCGGCGGTCGGGATCGGCTCCGGATCATGGTCGGGGACGACGGAGGGCGTCAGGTAGGCGCGGGCGAGGATGTAGAGGACGTAGAAGCCCGCGAGCATCAGGCCCGGCACGAAGGCGGCGCCGAAGAGCTCGCCGATGGGGACGTTTGCCGTCAGTCCGTAGATGATGAGGACGATCGACGGCGGGATCATCGTGCCGAGCGAGCCGCCGGCGCAGACGACGCCGATCGCAAGGTTCCGGTCGTAGCCGAGCCGCAGCATCTGCGGCAGGGCGATGAGGCCAAGGAGCACGATCTCGCCGCCGATGATGCCGCTCATCGCCGCGAGGACGACCGCGACGAAGATCGTCTGCACCGCGACGCCGCCACGGAGCCGTCCCGCGAAGAGCTTCATCGCGTCGAAAAGATCGCGTGCGATGCCGGAGCGGTCGAGGATCGCCGCCATCAGGACGAACATCGGCACCGAGACGAACACGAACGACGTCACGAACGTGTAGACGCGGCTCATGATCAGCGGGATCGACATCGGCCCGAACCAGCCGAGGGCGAAGATGAGCGCGACGAGGAGCGTCACGAAAGCTAGCGGCATTCCCGTGAGGAGCAGCCCCACAAGGAGGCCGAACATGAGAAGCGTGCCGTAGGCGATGCCGAGCTGGGACAGGTCGATCCCGAGGCTGAGGTCGATCCCGCTCACTTGGACCGGCTCCCGCGCGCGTAGTTGAAGGCGAGGACCAGGAACTGGATGGTCAGAAGGATCATCACCACGAAGATGAACGCCTTGATGAGCCCCGGCGTCGGCGGATTCCACGAGGAGCCTGTGCCCTCGAGCCGGAAGGCGCCGTCGGGCGCGAAGACGGCGCGGGAGGCGAGCCGCTCGGCGGCGTAGGCGAAGAAGAGCGCGGACGTCGCGCAGACGAGGGAGATGACCACGTCCGCCACCCGGCGCGCCCGCGGCGGCAGGAGGTCGTAGAGGATGGTCACGCGGATGTGGCTGTTGCGCGCCGTGCAGTAGAGCCCGCCGTAGATGAACGCGACGGCGCAGAGGAAGATCGACACCTCATGCGCCCAGACCGTCGGATTGTTGAAGAAGTACCGGGAAAAGACCTCGACGAGGAGGATCGCCGCGGCGGCGACGATCCCCGCCGCGAAGAGCCAGCCGCCGAGGTTGACAACGCGCCCGAGGAAACCCGCCTCGGGGATCGCCGGACCGAAGCCTTCGCTCGTCGCGAGGAGGTCGATCTCCTCGCGCTGGTGGGGGTCGCTGGTCATCGGCGTCCTTAAGCGTTCGCGTGGAGGTCGAGCGCAGGTGCGAGCGGTGGGGTCGGCGGCTCGGGAGCGGGAGGCGGCCGGCCGTGCCGGCCGCCCGGGCAGACGGGCGTGGCCGCCTACTGCATCAGGCCCTTTTCACGCAGGTACGTCGTCAGCGTGTCGAACACCTCCTGCGCCTCAGGCGACTGCGTGGCGACCTTCTGCCACTCGCCCTGCGCGATGGCGCGGAACTTCGCACGCTCCTCGTCCGACCAGTTGTGGATGGTGATGGCGGGGTTCGCCTGCGCGGTCTCGAGCGCCTTCTCGTTGTCCGCGGCGGTGGCGGCAATCCAGTTGAGCTGGAGCTCCTTCACCGTCTCTTCCATGACCTGCTTCAGGTCATCCGGCAGCGAATCCCAGGTGTCCTTGTTGATGGAGACCTCGATCAGCGGCATCGAGTGGAAGCCCGGATACACGGGGTTCGGGGCAATGTCGTTGAGACCCTGCGCCTGGTTCACCGAGAAGGCCGAATAGTCGGCGGCGTCGACCACGCCCTTGTCGAGCGAGGTGTAGACCTCCGACGCCGGCAGGTTCACCGGCGAGGCGCCGGCCGCGGCGAAGACGTTGCCGACGAGGCCTTCCGGCGCGCGGATCTTGATGCCCTTGAGGTCATCCACCTTGGTGATCGGCACGCGCGAGACGAAGCTCTCGAGCCCGGGCGTCGTCACGCCGATGAAGTGGAGGCCGTAGGACCCGAGAAGCTCGGTCGCGAGCTCCTTGCCGCCGCCGTTCTCGATGAAGTCGACCATCTGTTCCGGGGCCGCCCACGCGCCGACAGGGTTGGCGAGGAGGCCGAAGGCGGGGTTGCGGCCGGCCCAGTAGGACATGTCCGTCACGTGGCCGTCGAGGATGCCGGCGGCGACCGCGTCCAGCGTCTCGTTGTACTCGACGACGGAGCCGACCGGCATCAGCTCGATTTCGATGCGGCCTCCGGACCGCTCCTTCACGAGGTCGGTCCACTCGTCGATGTAGCCGAAGATCGGGCTGCCGGAGGGCTCGGAGTTCTGGAAGCGCCAGCTGTACTCCTGCGCGAGGGCCGAGTTGGCGACAAGGCCGAGGGTCGCCGCGGCGAGGAGCCGGGCGAGGGTGTGGCGGTGCATGGTCGTCTCTCCCTGACGTGTTCTGAGGGCATTCGCTCCGATGCCCGTCGATCATTCATTCCCAATGGGAAGGCGAGATGCAAGCCGAGATGCCGGGATTGCCCCGCCGTCGTCCGGCGCGACCGCTAAGTGTCTGCCCGGCCGATGGCCCGGTCGCGCGCCGCGGTCGCAGACAGGAAGGCGGCGTGGCTCCACGCGAGGTCCTTGGCGGAAACGGGTGCGCCCGTCGTGCGGTCGAACTGCTCGGCAAGCGTGCCGTCGGCCGGCGCGAAGCGGGCGAGGCGGGCGAGGACGGCATCCCCTTCGGCAAGAAGCCGGCGTCGGGTGGCGCCATCCTCCGCCGCGGCGCGGCGGAAGCGGATCTCCGCGGCGGCGAGAGTGGTGATGAACCACGGGTTTCCGCCGTAGTAGACGTCGTCCTCGAAGCGGCCGAGGACGATGGCGGCGCCGGGCGGCCCCTCGCGGTTGAGGGGGTAGAGCCGGGCGAACAGCGCCTCGAGCCGGGCGAGCGTCTCCGCCGTCCGCCCGTCGCGGGCGCTGTGCGGCCCCTCCGCCCGTCCGGCGTGGAGAACAGCGAGAAGGTTCGCCGCATCCAGCGTCGAGCCCGGTGCGACGGCGGTGCGGCGCGCGATGTAGGAGCCGGCCGCCGGGTCCCAGCTGGCGGCGAGCTCGGCGGCGAGCCGGTCCGCCGCGGCTCGCCACTCCACGGCCTGATCGCCGGCGAGCGCGCCTTTCCCGGCGCCTGCGGCTCGGGTCGCACCGTCCGATAGGGCGGCCCATGCACTGACATCCGTGTAGTAGTGGCGTCCCACGACCTCCTCCCAGAGGTCCTGGCACGGGTCGGCGGCATGGCGGGCGACGAAGGCGAGGTCCGCTGCGAGAAGCTGCTCCATCGCGTCCACCAGCGCCGGCGGAAGCGGCAGGGCCGACGAGAGCCAGCGCATCGTCGCCAGCGCGCGAAGGGCCGGGCCATCGTATTGCGGCCGGCCCCACGCCTTGATGTCGACCGTCCCGTCCGGATTGTAGCGCACGTCGCCAAGCACCTCCGCGCGGGGGACACGGCGGAGGTCGTCGTCCGTACGGGCGTGGACGGCCATCTCCGGGCTGACGCGCCGGCGCCAGTCACCGCCGGCGAGGCTCGCCGGGTCCAGCGTGAGGAGGTGGTGGGCAAACGCCACCATGTCGGCGACCATCGCCGTCCAGTCCGCCGACGGATCGCCCGCCTCGGCGAGCTCGCGGATGGCGTCGAGCACCACCGCGGTGTCGCGCAGCCAGTGGAAGAAATAGTCGGGCTCGGGATCGTAGTCGCCCAGCGAGACGCTCGCGACGACGGAGCCCGGCACCGGCCGGATCGTCTGCCCGAAGCCCGGCCGCTCCTTCACGATGCCGACGGCGGAGACGTGGCGCAGCAGCCCCGCGACGGCATGGCGCCGCTGCCGGGCGATCCAGGCCTCCAGTGCCTCGCCCTCCAGCGCGTCCGCGCCGCCTGCGACCGGCAGAGCCTCAGGCCACATGGCGGGCGGCGGCCGACAGGTGCGGCGAGGAGAAGCCCATGTCCTCCAGCGCGCGGCGGACCTCCGGCGCCCCCATGAAGAGACGCCACAGCAGCCCCGACCGCGCATTCTCGACCATGCCGACGATCGGCGCCTGGTCGATCGCAAGGCAGGTGCCGGAGCGCCAGCCGGCGGTGTCGTTGAAGGCGTCCATCGGCCCCCACTCCGTCCACAGCTCCGGCCGGGCACAGAACCCCCGCAGCGCAGCGAGAGACTCGGCGGGCACGTAGGGGAGCGAGGCGATCGCCGCCGTGGGCGTGATGACGCCACGATCGGTGTCCGGCGCATGGGCAAGGTAGCCGCAGTCGCTGTCCGAGGCGGTGAGGCCCCAGCAGGACGGACCGTAGCCGAGAAAGCCGCCGGGGTTTTCCACGCAGTGCCGGTAATTGACGAGGGCGTGGGTGCGGTTCTGGTGGAAATAGTCGGCGTAGCGGTCCGTCAGGCCGCGCGGGTCGAGCCCCATGAACGAGTAGTGGGTGAAGAACAGCGGCCCGCCGATGGGCGGCCCCAGCGGGAGCGTGAGGCCGTAGTAGGTGAGGCCGTTGCGGAAGTGCGGACCGTGCGCCCAGCCGGTATGATAGAGCGAGGCGGGCACGCGGCCCGACGCCACGGCGAGGACGTAGGCGACGAGGCACTCGTTCCAGCCGCGGATCTCCATGTTGACGCCGAAGCCGTGGTTCGGGCTCCAGTGCCACATCAGGACGTCGCCGCCGGGCTTCACGTGACGTGCCCAGTCGACCGCGTCCCACAACCGCGCGATGCCGGCCCGCAGTGACGCCTCCGCCGGCGCGGGGCCCGCGAAGTACTCGCGCGCGGTGAGGAGGCCCATCATCAGAAAGGCCGTCTCGACAAGGTCGGCCCCGTCATCCATGCCGCCGAACGGGATGGTTCGCCCGGTGGTGCCGTTCACGAAGTGGGCGAAGACGCCGTGGTACCGGTCCGTCTCCTCTAGGAAGGCGACCATGCGCGCCAGGCGCTCGAGAACCGCCTCCCGGGGGAGCCAGCCCCGCTCGGCGCCGACGATGAGCGCCATGATGCCCATCCCCGTCCCGCCGATGGTGATGACGTCGTTGCCGGGGTCGTGCGGCGGCGGGTTGGTCCGGTCGCGCGCGAGGCCGGAGACGGGGTGCCCGAAATCCCAGAAGAAGCGGAGCGTGTCGCGCTGCACGGTGTCGAGCAGCGCCTCGTCGGCGGCGGTGAAGGACGCTGAGGCGGTCACGGCTTGGCTCCGACGAGATCGGCCGGGCGGCGCGCCAGGGCGGGCGCTGCGCGCGGGGAGGCGGGGGTGACGTCGGGCGGCGGCGGCTTTTGGGCCACGCGCTCGGACGACTCGCCGGGGAGGCGGCGCAGGTGGATCATGCGGTCATAGAGGCCGTCCGTCGACGGCGTGCGGGCAAGCCCGATCACCGAGATGTCGGCGAGCTCCTCGTTGAGGACGGCGAGCATCTTGTGCCGGTCGTCGATGATCGAGGCGCTCGTCGCCTCGTCGAGGAGGAGCCACCGTGGCCGGTGCAGGAGGATGCGGGCGAAGGTGAGCCGCTCCTGCTGCTCGATGGTGAGCTCGCGGTCCCAGCGCTTGACGACGTCGAGCGAGGCCGCGAGGTCCGCGAGGCCGACGCGCGACAGGGCGGTCATCATCGCCGCGTCGTCCCACCGGGTGGCGCTGCCGGGGTAGGCGAGCGCGGCGCGCAGGCTGCCGAGCGGCAGGTACGGCTTCTGCGACAGGAACATCACGTCCTCCTGCGGCGGGACGAGGATCGCGCCCTCGCCCCACGGCCACAGGCCCGCCATGGCGCGGAACAGCATCCCCTTGCCGGCGCCATGCTCGCCGATGATGAGGACGCGCTCGCCCTGCCGGATGGTCTCGACCTCGTGGTCGAACACGGCGACACCCGTCTGCAGGCGGACACGCACGTGGTCGAATACGAGGTTGCCGGTGGGCGAGGGAAGAACGGCGATCCTCTCGTCCTCGTCCCGCACGACGTCCACCGAGTCAACGGCGCGGCTGAACTCGGTCACGCGGCGCCGCGTCGCCCGCCAGTCGGCGATGGTGGCGTAGTTGTCGACGAACCAGCGCAGCGACTGCTGCACCTGGTGGAAGGCGCCGACCACCATCATCAGCTGACCGAAATTGAGGTCGCCGGCGAAGTAGGCGGGCGCTGCGACCACGACGGGCGCGACGATCACCAGCCAGCCGTAGCCCGACGTGACCCAGGTGACGCGGGCGGTGGCGCCGGCGAGCCCCATCATGACCGCCGCGACGCGGTTGAAGAGGGCGTCGATGGAGGCCCGCTCGCGCCCCTCACCGCGGTAGAAGGCGATCTCCTGCGCCGATTCCGACACGCGCACGATCGCGAACCGCAGCTCCGCCTCCCGCGCATAACGCTGCTGGTGGAGGCGGACGAGCGGAGCGCCGACGATGTAGGTGAGGGCGGAGCCGGCGAGCGAGAAGAGGAGGGTGCCCCACAGCATCAGCCCGTGGATCACGATCGTGGTGCCGAACAGCGTCATCGGCACCGGGGTCGACAGCGCCCACAGCACGCCGACGAACGTGAGGAGGAGGAGCATGTGCTGCACCAGCCCGGCCGCGAGCCCGACGCCGAGCTCGGACAGGTGCTTCACGTCCTCCTGCAGCCGCTGGTCCGGGTTCTGGCCGACGTCGCCGGCGAGGTTCAGCTCGAAGGCGCGGCGGGGGAGGAGCCAGCGGTCGAGCAGCGAGCGCGTCACCCGCTCGCGGAGGCGGACCTTGGCGACCTCCTGCAGGAACGTCTGTCCGACGACGAAGACGAGGAGGATGCCGGCGAGGACGAGGAAGATGCCGAGCTGCTCGAGGAAGGCGCCGAAGTCGCGCCGCTCGAGCGCGCCGTAGAAAGCGCCGTACCAGGCGTTGAGCCGCACCTGAGTGACGGTGTTGAGGCCGATCACGAGGACGATGCCCGCGGACACTGCCGCGAGCGGTCGGCTGCGCATCGCGTGAGCGATAAAGGAAAAAGTCCTCAAGAGACAACTCCTGCCCCGGGACTCATGAGGGTGACACAAAGATCTGCGAAAGGTTGCCAATCTTTGGTCGCAAAGCTAACTTCTGCGCAGGAATAGGTTGGGCTAGACTGCCCAAGATTTCCTCGGTCTTTGATCAGCGCTGTAGAAGTGCGCACCTGGCAGCTTCCCCTTGAGCCGAATCTCCAAGTAGATCAGGCTAGCATGCGAGCGCCCGAGGAACCAGCGAATGCCGCCAGCCCGACGCAATTTTGACGGATTTTTGACGGAGATGACGCTGGCCGAGAAACTCGGCCAGCTCACCATGGCGAGCGCAAACATGGCGACGACCGGGCCGATGCCCGGCAACCGCTGGGACACCGAGGTCCGCGACGGCACGGTCGGAAACCTCTTCAACGTGTGGCGCGTGGAGGAGACCGCCGCATTGCAGCGGATCGCGGTTGAGGAATCGCGGCTCGGAATTCCGCTGCTGTTCGGCTTCGACGTGATCCACGGCCACCGCACGATCTTCCCGATCCCGCTCGGCGAGGCCGCCGCCTTCGACCCGGATCTCTGGGAACGGACGGCTGCCGCGGCAGCTGAGGAGGCTGCGCTCGACGGCGTTAACATGACGTTTGCGCCGATGCTCGACGTGACGCGCGACCCCCGTTGGGGACGCATCTCTGAAAGTGCCGGCGAGGATCCCTTCGTGACCGCCGTCTTCGGCCGCGCGAAGGTGCGCGGCTTCCAGGGCGAGGACCTCGCCGACCCGTCCCGAGTCGCCGCGACCGCAAAGCACTACGTCGCCTATGGCGGGGTGAACGCCGGCCGCGAGTACGCGCCGGTCGACGCCTCCGACCGCACGCTGGAGGAGGTCTTCCTGCCGCCGTTCCGCGAGGCGCTGGCGGACGGCTGCGCGGCGGTGATGCCCGCCTTCACCGACCTCGCCGGCATCCCCATGACCGCGCACCGTGCGCTGATTGAGGGCCGGCTCAGGCTCGGCTGGCGGTGGGAGGGCGTCGTCGTCAGCGACTACACGGCAATCCCCGAGCTGATCCTCCACGGCGTCGCGGCGGACCGGGTTGAGGCGGCGGCGCTCGCCCTCAACGCCGGCGTCGATCTCGACATGATGGGCTTTGCCTACCTCCACGGCCTCCCGGAGGCGCTGGACCGCGGCCTCGTCACGATCGAGACGATCGACGCTGCCGTCTTGCGCGTCCTCCGCCTCAAGGAGCGGCTCGGGCTGTTCGACGATCCGTATGCCCGCGGCGGCCCGCGGCCGGAGGCGCCGCCGGCGAACCTCGTCGCCCTCTCGCGCGAGGCGGCGGCGCAGTCGGCGGTCCTCCTCCAGAACGATGGCACGCTGCCTCTCGTCCGGCCGCGCCGCGTCGCGGTCATCGGGCCGATCGCGGACGATCCGGCCGCGGTGCTCGGATCCTGGTCGGCGGCGGGCGAGCGAACCGAGGCGCGCTCCTACCTTGCGGGCCTGCGTGCCGCCCTGCCGCGAAGCGAGGTCCTCCATGCCGAGGGCGTCTCCTGCGTCGGCGAGGAAACCGGCGGCATCGGCGCCGCCGTGGCGCTCGCGCGGGAGGCGGACGTCGTCGTCCTCTGCCTCGGCGAGACGGCGGACCTCTCCGGCGAGGGCGGCAGCCGGGCGCGACCCGGTCTCCCCGGCCGACAGGCTGAGCTTCTCGCTGCGGTCGCCGCTGCCGGCCGGCCGATCGTGACAGTGCTGACCGCCGGCCGCCCGCTGATCGAGGCCGCCGTGTTCGAGCGCTCGAACGCTGTCCTGATGGCCTGGGGCCCCGGCACTGCGGGCGGCGACGCGATCGCCGACGTCATCACCGGCCGGGCCGAACCGGGCGGGCGGCTGCCGGTGACGTGGCCCGAGACGGTCGGCCAGATCCCCATCTTCTTTGGCCAGCGACCAACCGGTCGGCCGCCGGAGGAGGGCAACCGCTACACCGCGCGTTACATTGACGGACCGGTCACGCCGCGTTTTTCCTTTGGTCATGGCCTCTCCTATGCGACGTTTCGCTACGGCCCTCCGGTGCTCTCCGTCGCAACGCTTGCCCCCGGCGAGACGCTGGAGGTGACGGTGGATGTCGAGAACACGTCCGCCTTCGCGGGGCGCACGACCGTGTTTCTCTTCACCCGCGACGTGGTGGCGAGCCTCGCCCGGCCGCTCCTCGAGCTGCGCGGCTTCCGCTCGCTCGCCCTGGAGCCCGGCTCGGCTACGACCGTCCGTTTCACCCTCGCGGCGGACGACCTCGCCTTCCTCGGCGACGATCTGAAGCCGGTCTTCGAGCCGGGGCGGGTCGAGATCCTCGCCGGCCCTGCAGCGGACCGTGCTGTCCTTTCAGTCGTGACAATCGAACTCGAGCCCGCCGTGGCGCCAGCGCCGTCTCCCCGGGCCGCCTCTGCCGTGGCCTGAGCCGCCGTGCAGGTGGGGCGCGGTCGCCGCGCCCTAGCGCGGCTCCGGTGGGTGGCCCGGAACGCCCGAAAGGCGCGCGGCGGCGAGTGCCGCGCCGTCGCCGCCCGGCGCCGCGGACACGACGGAGAGGTTGCCGTTCGTCTCCAGCACAACGGCGTGCACATCGCCGAGGTCGGCCTCGCCCGCCGCCCGGATCGCCGCGAGCACCTCCGCCTCCGAGAGGCGCTGGGCGCGCATCGCGTTCCTGAGGATCGCGCCACGGTGGACCACCAGCGTCGGCTCGGCTTTCACCACCCGTCGCACGGCGCTGGACCGGGCGGACAGCGCCGCGATCAGCGCCTGTAGGGCAACGAGAACCGATAGGCCGAGGACGCCTTCGGAAACGGACACGCCGTCCGTCAGGATCGTCGAGCCGAGCATCGTCCCGAGGGCGACGGTGACGACGAAGTCGAACGCGTTCATGTCCGACAAGGTTCGCTTGCCGCCAATCCTCAGAAGGAGCACCACTGCGGCATAGGCCACCACGGCGCTAGCGGCGACTTGCGCGAGCCGGTCGGCGTCGGAATAGATGAAATCCATGCTCTGCGAACGTCGCGGGCGAGGATCGGTTCGGGAGAAGCGATGTTCGTGATCGAGTGCCCCTATTGCGGCCCGCGCGACCAGAGCGAGTTCAAGGCCGGCGGCGAGGCCCATCGGGCACGGCCCGAGGGCACGCTTTCCGACGCCGAGTGGGCGGACTTCCTCTTCATGCGCGCCAATCACAAGGGCCCGCACCGCGAGAGGTGGTGCCACGTCGCGGGCTGCGGGCGGTGGTTCAATGTCGTCCGCTCCACCGCAACGGATCGCATCTTCGGCAGCTACCGCATGGGCGAGACGCCGCCGCCGCTGCCCGACGAGCCGCGCCCGACACCCGCCGGCGAAGCCCGCGGCTCCGGCAACGACGCGGCGAAGCTCGCATGAAGGCGCACGCCCGCACCCTCGACACCCGCGCCGCCGGGACGGTCGTCGACCCCGCCGTCCGTCTGCCGTTCACCTTCGACGGCGTCGCCATGGAGGGTGTGGCCGGCGACACGATCGCCTCGGCGCTGCTCGCCAACGGAGTGCGTCTCGTGGCGCGCAGCTTCAAGCTCCACCGCCCGCGCGGCATCGTCGGCGCCGGGGCGGAGGATCCGGCCGGGCTGGTCACGGTGGGCGAAGAGGCGCGCGCGGTGCCGAACGTGCGCGCCGCCGAGGCCGACCTCGAGGCCGGCATGGTCGTGCGCAGCCAGAACGCCTGGCCGTCGCTGCGGCGCGACGCCGGCGCGGTGAACGACGTCCTTCACGCCGTCCTCCCGGCGGGCTTCTACTACAAGGCCTTTCTCCACAAGCCGCTGGCGTGGATGCGGGTGGAGCCGTTCATCCGCGCCGCCGCCGGGCTCGGCCGCGTCCCGGAGGCGCCGGACCCCGACCGCTACGAGCACGTCAACCTCCACGTCGATATCGCAGTGGTCGGCGCCGGCGCGGCCGGGCTCGCGGCGGCGACGGCCGCGGCACGGTCCGGAGCGCGCGTCCTCCTCGCCGAGACGTCCGCCCGACTCGGGGGCTGGCTCCTCTCGGCGCCTGAGACGCGGATCGACGGCGCGCCGGCCGCGGCCTTCATCGATGCCGCCGCCGCGACCCTCGCCCGCCACGGCGCGACGGTGCTGACGCGCACGACGGCCTTTGGCTACCACACCGACAACTTTCTCCTGATGGCCGAGCGGGCGTCGGCCGGCGTGCGCGAGCGGCTGTGGCGCGTGCGCGCCCGCGAGGTGGTGCTCGCGACGGGGATGCTCGGCCGCCTCGTCCCGTTTCCGGGTAACGACAGGCCGGGCGTGATGCTCGCGTCCGCCGCCGTCACCTACGCCCGCCGCTACGGCGTGCCGCCGGGCCGCCGCGCGGCGGTGCTGATGGCCGATGACACCGGGCACGACACCGCCGCCGCGCTCGCCGAGGCGGGGGTTGAGATCGCCGCCACAGTGGACCTGCGCAACGGCGAATCGATCGTCGGCACCCGCGGGCGGCACGCCCTCTCCGGCGTCACCATCCGCCGTCCCGGCTGGGAGGAGCGCGGCGATGAGCGCGTCGACTGCGACATCCTCGCCGTAGCCGGGGGCTTCGTGCCGAATGCGAGCCTCTTCGCCCAATCGCGCGGGCTCCTCGCCTTCGACCCGGCACTCCGGGCTCTCAAGCCGGCGCTGTCGCACCAGCGCGAGCGCTCGGCAGGCGGCGCGGCGGGCGTGTTCGGAATCGCTGCGGCCCTTGCGGAAGGTGCCCGTGCCGGCGCAGAGGCCGCTCGCGCCGCGGGCTACAGTGCCGCCGAGCCGCCGACGTTCGCCGTCGAGGCGGACGAGCGGGCGCCGGGGACCGTGGCGATCGTCGAGCCGCCGATCTCCCCGACGGCGTTCCTCGACCTCCAGAACGACGTCACCACCGCCGACGTCGCGCTGGCCGTCCGCGAAGGCTACGCCGCGCCCGAGCACCTGAAGCGCTACACCACCGGCGGGATGGGGACCGATCAGGGCAAGACGTCGAACCCGCTGATCGCGGCGACGCTCGCCGCGATCAGCGGGCGCGCGCCGACCGGCCTCGTCCCGACCACGGCGCGCCCGCCCTATACGCCCGTCACCTTCGGCACGCTCGCCGGCACCTTCCGGGGACGCGCCTTCGCCGCCGAGCGCACGACGCCGATGCACGACTGGCACCTCGCGAACGGCGCCGTGTTCGAGCCGGTCGGCGAGTGGCTGCGCCCGTTCGCCTACCCCCGCGCCGGCGAGAGCGTGGAGGCGGCCGTCGCCCGCGAGTCGCTCGCCGTCCGCCGCGCCGCCGGCGTCCTCGATGCGACGACGCTCGGCAAGATCGACGTGCGCGGCCCCGATGCGCGCACCTTCCTCGACCGGATCGCCATGACCAAGCTCGGCACGCTGAAGCCGGGCCGGTCGCGCTACGTCATCCTCCTCGGCGAGGACGGCATGGTGAAGGACGACGGCATCGTCACCTGCCTCGCCGACGACCACTTCCACATGACGACGACCACCGGCGGGGCCGCCGGGGTCCTCGCCCACATGGAGGACTACCTCCAGACGGAGTGGCCGCACCTCAGCGTCTTCCTCACCTCCGTCACCGAGGCGTGGGCGGTCGCGGCGGTGAGCGGGCCGGCGGCCGGCGCCGTGATCGAGCGCGTCTTAGGCGCCGTGCCGGAGGTGCCGCCCTTGGGTTTCGCGCCGGCACGGCTCGGCAATGTCCCCGTCCGCCTGTTCCGGCAGAGCTTCACCGGGGTCGACGGGTGGGAAATCAATGCCCCGGCGCCTTACGGCCTGTCGGTCTGGGAGCGCGTCGTCGCGGCCGGCGCGACGCCCTATGGCACGGAGGCGATGCACCTCCTGCGCGCCGAGGCGGGCTACCCGATCATCGGGCAGGACACCGACGGCACCGTCACCGGGCCGGACCTCGGCTTCCCCGCGAACAAGGAGACCGACTTCGTCGGCCGCCGCTCGCTGTCCCGGCCCGACACGGCGCGGACGGACCGACGCCACTTCGTCGGCCTCCGCTCCGAGGTGCCGCTCGCGGAAGGCGCGCACATCCTCGCCGGCAACCGCCTCACCCCGCCGGTGACGCCGACGGAGGGCCACGTCACCTCCGCCTACGTCTCGCCTGCGTTCGGCCGCCCGGTCTCGCTGGCGCTCCTCGCCCGCGGGCGCGAGCGGATGGGCGAGACGGTGTGGGTTTCCGTGCCGGCCGGAGGCGCGCCGGTGGCGGCGACCGTGGTGCCGATCCGCGCGCCGGAGCTCGACACGGCGACGGAGGCGGAGCCGCTGCCGCCCGCGCCGCCCGCCGGGCCGATGCTGCGACGGATGCCGATGGACGCGCTGTCGCTCGCCGGCGACACCGCGACGCTCAGGGCCGTCGATCTCGCGCCGATCGTGCTCCGCGTCGGCCGCGAGGAGGCGGCGGCTGTCGAGCAGGCCCTCGGCGTCCCGCTGCCGGAGCCGCTCGGCGCGTCGGTCGGCCGCCCCGAGCACGGACCGGCCCACGGCACGGAACTCGCGATCCTGTGGCGCGGGCCGGACGAGTGGCTGATCCTCGCCGACCCGGCGCGGCGCGAGGCGGTCTCGGGCGAACTCGACGCGGCGCTTGCGGCGGCCCACCGGCAGATCGTCGACCAGTCCGGCGCGCTCGTCGTCCTCGCGCTCGGGGGCGACGTCGAGGGCGTGCTCGCGCGCCTCATGCCGCTCGACCTCACCCAGCTCCAGCCGGGCCGGACCGCCGGCACCCTGCTCGCGCGGACGCCCGCCACGCTGCACCGGCGGAGCCCGACCGACTGCACGGTCGTGGTCCGCGCCTCCTTCGCCCGCCACGTCGCGGCCCACATCGCGGCGGCGGCGCCAGGCATGGCCGCGCCGCCCGAGCCGATCCGCCGGATGGCCCCGCTCGGCTGAGCCGCGGCGCCGAGCGGGATGCGCCGCCGATCATGACCGTCGGCGGCAGGGGA
>JAESGF010000206.1_pt1 | contig 37658 bp, 38 predicted proteins | sample 9269621 | NCBI WGS metagenome assembly JAESGF01 (sample SAMN14515066, study PRJNA621663) | algae metagenome | isolation source: Tolypothrix carrinoi HA7290-LM1 and co-occurring heterotrophs from dry rock... | place: USA: Makauwahi cave, Kauai, Hawaii | collected 2011-01-06
AAGGCAATTTAGTTGTCATCTACAGGGGATTAAAGTGCGAACTCTATCCTTTTGAGGATTACCCTATAGAGGCTAATCATCCCCCGATTTCTCGGTTTAGATTAAACGAATCGCACACAAGTTTTAGTAGACGGATACCATTGATCTATAAATATGACCCGCTTGCCTTTCTTTTTGGCAATCCACTCTAGAATTTGTATAAATTCTCCAAAAGCTAGGTCTGATATCTTGCGTCCCCTTCCTACGTTGCATTCCTTTGAGATTTAAGGTTTCAAAGCACAACACATCAAACTTATTAGTTAGGTCGTGGGCTAGCTTCCAAAACCAATCACGTCTAGCATTAGAATTAAACTCAACGAGATTGTCACCAATCCCGTTGGTCTTCAAAACCGTGCGTAACAGTTTCCCGTTACACGGCTCCTCAACGGTGCGATGCTTGTCATACATACCTATTGCCATCTCTGGCAGTTTTCTCATCGTGGCAATGTCTGTGCAGAAGTTGTAGGTTTTTATATACATCCTTTCCACCTTTCGATTTGGGGATGATATGGTCAACTTCCATTACATCATCTTCTCTAAAATACAATCCGCAATAGGCGCATTTCCCTTTTTGTTTTTTGAGTAGCAATGTTACTCTTGTTGGCAGTAAGGGGTTCTTGCCTTTTCTCTCACTCCAGTAGACTAGGTTTCCATCAAAGGGAGAGGCTTTTCCTCTTACTTTAACGTGCCTCACGATTTCTGTCTTGGCGTGTTTCAGTAGGGTTGATGTAACTTTTCCCTCTTTGGTTGATGCGAATACCCAATTGTCGTCGCCTCTTGTCTTCCAGTATTTAACTGAAATCCAATGCCCTGTTTTTCCGGGATGGCGGCGTTTTGCCCAGGATTGAAGCTTTTGAAATATTAGACGGTCAATATCTGAAAAGATTTCTTTGCTTATCACCATTGAGTAATAATTTGCCCATCCCCTGATTACAGGGTTTAGGCGCTTTATTAGAGCCTCTTGAGGGGCTGATTTATGAGCGTCGATGAGCCTACAGATTTCGTCGTAATGTCTCTTTATTGCCTTTACACTGGGTTTGATGAGTGTTTTAAATCCTAATAATTTTCCTTGTGAGGATTTTCCAGATTGGGTTTTTCCTACTTTGTACTGTCTGATATTAAATCCGAGAAAGTCGAAGCCTTCTTGGGATTTTATATTAGGTTTTTGTAGGGTGTGACCTATTCTAGTTTTATTAGGTTTTAGTTCTAGTCCCATCTTTTCTAACCACGTAGATATTTCGGCTTTGCATCTTACGATTACATCGAGGTCAGGGTGTAAAATGACAAAATCATCGGCATATCTGATGAGGGATAGTGCTTTTTGATTAGATTTCTTATTTCCTGGCAAGGATTCGGCAATCTTGTTGATTTCCTCTTCCATTCCATGTAATGCGATGTTTGCTAGTAGAGGAGATATAACCCCACCCTGTGGCGTACCTTCATCTGTTTTTGACCATTCACCGCCATCAAATACACCTGATTTTAACCATGCCTTAATTAGACGGTTTAGGGTTGGGAATGTATTGATTTTGGTTAGTAGTTTTTTGTGGTTGATTTTATCGAAGCATTTTGATATGTCGGCATCTAAAACCCATTTTGGTTTTTGTTTGATCTGACTGAATATTGCTCCGATAGCATCGTGGGCTGAACGTCCTGGTCGAAAGCCGTAGCTGTTAGGTTCAAACTTTGCTTCCCATTCTGATTCAAGTGCCAGTTTGACAAGCGCTTGTGTTGCCCTATCCTGCATTGTCGGTATCCCTAAAGGTCTTTTCTCCTCCGTTCCGGGCTTGGGAATCCAGACCCTTCTGGTGGCTTTTACCTTGTTGGTTAGCTTCAGGTTTACAATTAGGGTAATTCTTGCCTTAGATGTTAAGGATTTGACACCATCAACACCTGCGGTTTTCTTACCTTGGTTATCCTTTTGGACTTTGCGTACAGCTAGTGCTTTTGCTGACCATGACCTCATCAAGGTCTTTTGGAGTCTGCGAACTGCCTTAGTATCACCACGAACAGAGGCTTGGAAAATTCTTTTCTGAAGCTTGAACACATGACGCTCTAGCTTTCGCCAGGGTATCAAGTTCCATTCCACCATCTGATTGTTCAGTGTTTTAGACATATATACTTCTTCTAAAAGACTTTTCCTTTCACACCATCGTGAGTACGTCAGCATATCTTGACCATTACGGTCAAGCTTTCGCTTTTTACTCAATCTCTCCCACTACTGCATTCGGTTAGCACCTGCTTTGAGTGTTCGACCTCTCAAAGAGCTTAATAATGGGTTACTTCGTTCCGGGTGACAATTCTATGTATCTTTAGAGTGATGCTTTTCGCCGGGTTTATTGGGGGTGCATATTGGTCGGGACATTATCCGCCAATCCCATATCCTTTACCTTTTGGTGTAGTGATTCAGCCTGATTGCACTACTTGTACGTAACGACGATTCAAACGCATCTTTAAGCCAAGGCTTTACTCATGGATACTTTGCTCGGTGGACACTGATTTAGGCTGTCAGTGGAGCCACCTTTCATCCCCGCTTTACGGATTGATGGCTAGTCGCTACCGTAGGGGAAGGGCTTTCACTCCTGCACTTGGAGGATAGGTTTTTCACCTACATTGTCATCCAGTTATCAAGGTTCAGTACCTTGTGGCTAATCCCTCTCCACCTTTATTAGGCTTTGATTTCTAGCCAACGAATCGCACAATATCCTCATACTTGCGTACTAAATTCTTTCTAGCCCGTTCTCGATTGGATGACCCTTTTAGCTTCTTGGAATGTTGTTTACTCGCTCTGTTAATGGTATTGAGAGACTGTTTAAGAAATTGGGGAGATTTAATACCGGAGCCATCAGAGCAGGTGAGGAATGTCTTTAAGCCGAAGTCAAATCCCGCTATTCTACCAGACGTGAATTTGATTTCTGGTTCAACTACATCGTCAACTACGACAACTATAAACAACTCACCCAATGGTGTGCGTTTAATCGTTAATGTTTTAACTGTTCCCTCTATTTTTCTAGACTTCCAAAATTGATAAACTTTCTGCCCAATTTTGACCCGATTGCTACTTAAAAATTTATACCCTGCTTGCTTAAGGGTGAATGATTTGTACTTCTTAACTTTCTTAAATCCTGGCGGACGAACCCCCTTCTTATTGTGTTTAAAAAACAATTGGTATGCTTTCAAGGGTGCGTTGACAGATATCTTGCACTGCTTGAGAACCCACTAATTGCCAAAACTCTTTACGTTTCCGCAATTTGGCTATATGAGATTGAAGTTTGGCACAACGAGCGGTGTTTACCCCACATCCGGTAGTACCGACGATGAAGGGCAATACAATGATTATAAATGACCCCAGCAGTGTTAATCATCCGCTTGAGGCATCTATTGTTCCGTCTGTTGACTTGTATTTGTGAATATTTTCGATACCATTGAGGGCGATGTTAGCTAAAAGGGGACTTATCACACCGCCTTGGGGAGTTCCCTGTTCAGGAAACTCTGGGTTTGTACCCGCCTTGAGGCAGCGGAAGATACCTATTTTCATACCTGCTGGGGCTATGAGGTTATCCATGATAGAGGTGTGATTTATCCTGTCGAAGCATTTCTCAATATCAAGTTCTATGACTCGTTTATTGATTCCGTTGCAACTGGAGTTTAGGTTGCTGAATAGGATTTTCTGTGCATCATGTGCCGAACGTCCTGGTCTAAAACCATAGCTCTTTGCATGAAAGGTTGCTTCGTGTGCGGGTTCTAGTGCATATTTTGCTAGGCATTGCCAAGCTCTATCTGCGATAGTCGGGATTTTAAGCATCCTGGTAGAACCGTCCTTTTTAGGAATTGGTATACTCCGGAGTTTTCCGTGTATCCAGTTCTTCGCGGTTGCGCTTAACAGGTCTTCAAGCTCAAAGCGCTCCTTAGGAGTTAGTAGCTTTTTGCCGTCGATGCCTGCTGTCTTTTTACCTGCGTTTAGCTGAGTTACTTGACGGATTGCCAAAAATCTAGCCGCTTTGGACTTCAGAATAAGTCGTTGTAGAGACATCGCTTTCCGCTTGTCTCCTACTCGAATAGCTTTAAACACTCGACGTTGTAGGCGGAATAGGTTCTTCCGAAATTTCTTCCAGTTGAGGTTCTTCCAAGATTCGCTATAGTTTTCTATGCGTCCAATCATGCTCTGACTCTGTTAAGTGTTTTCTGAATACCTTGCAGCAATTACGCCGCATCCTACCCGAATTAAAGGAATTCCGTATCTCGTCTTACCTACTTTGGGGTTCGACTATCCCAAGACCTTTAATTCGTTTTTATTCGTTCCCTCAGATGATTGGTTGTTCCGTTAGGTAGTGCCAATTTAACCATCAGACCCCCAGGTTCTTGCCGTTATTAACTAGACATTCGGCGGGGATTACTCTGATATAGTCGGGGTTACAAGATATGACCCGCTAAAGGCTGGGTTACTTTTCTAGGCATCTGTTTTACCGTGGGAACTCCCTATTAGCACCAGTGTCCACCCATAACGGTAGTCTGATTGTGCCCTGTCCCCAGCTTCACTCTACAAGTAACGAGCTTGTTCGGTGTGGGCAGATAAGGAGTCAAGCATGAACCTTGCTGGCAGGGCTTTCACCTGCATCAACCTGAGAGTTTAACTCCGTAGAGTTAGTTAGTATATGTACGGACTGGATACCGTGATTCTACTAACAACGAATCGCACCTAGTCTGCCTTTAATAATCGCAAAATTTTTGATAGCCTCAGAAATTCCCTGAAAAATCAACAATATACAGGCGACAATAATCATCGCTTTAATCGGGTAACGCGGCAATCCACCCGGATCGGGCGACGTTTCCAGAATTTGCCACGAAGCAGCGATCGTATCCCAAGAAAAAATAATTACCATGATGCAGAAGGGAATCAGAAAAAATATTGTTCCCAGCAAATCTGCAACTGCCTTACGCTTAGGCTGCCAATTATTGTAAAAAATATCAACGCGGACGTGTTCGTTATGTTTGAGCGTGTAAGCCGCTCCTAACAAAAAAACTAAATCAAATATATACCATTGCGCCTCAATGTAAGCATTAGAGGTAAGATTGCTGCCGATAATTCGCCCCAAGTATCGCCCAACAACATTCCACACGCCAAGTATGACCATGACTAGCACCAGCCAACTAGTAAGTCTACCAATGCGATCGTTACAAGCATCAATAATTCTAGAAATTTTTAACAGTTTTTCCAATGTTCTCTACCCTCTTCAATAGTCGTAAATGTAGTTTACAACCGAACTGAGCAAGCTTATAAAAACTAGCAATAATTGCCAAACTCACACATTTCTACCTCCTACTTAATATACGGCAGTCCTAAATAGCTTTTGAACACCTACTTTTCTTTCTTATCTTGGCGTACTTGGTATCTTCTCCTGTCGGAGACGCTGCGCTAAGGCGGTTCGTTATGAATTTTTTGTTGACAATCAACTATATATAGTAATCCGTGCAGGAGTTATGATATAGCAATTCTCACTTGCGTCAAATACCCAAACTGATAGTAGGGACAATTCATGAATTGTCCAAGAGTGCGTATTGTTGTGTATTGCATCTAACTGAAAACCGCTATATTCTTTTAAACGTAGAGGCGTTGGCGGTAGCCTGCGGCAAGCCGCAGGCTAGCCTCAAGGGAGAGAAGCGGCTTGCACTTCTGCTACCGCAAAGACGTTCGCCTTGGTCTCCAACAAAAGAAGAAAAAAAGATGCAGAGACTTTTCCTAAATGATTTATAACTGCTATATTTTAATAAAAAAGACCCATAAATAATCGTTTTTGTGTGAGATTATTTATGGGTTATCGATGTCTTGACATAGAAGAATATTATCTCTCTTCTTCTCTCACAAAAATATTCCTCAAAACCCATTTACTCCAGTCTTTACCATTAAGTTTGGTTTGCCAAGCTTGATATAACTTTTGACCGTAACCGACTCCAAATATCGTCAATCTACCATCCTGATTTTGGCTAACTTTAAGATTCTTACTAATTTGCTCGGTAAAATCTTGCCATTTGCCCCATTTACCATTAGGTTCAGTTTGTGCAACTCGATATGCTTTTTTATCAGTACTAATTGCAAAAGCTTCTAGTCTACCATCTGGATTTTGAGCTACTGCTAAAGTTTTCGCAACTCCACGAGAAAGATTGTCCCATTTACTCCAATTGTTACTATTGATTGTGGTTTGCCAAATATGATATGCCTTATCATCAGTACCAACTACAAAAACTTCTAATCTGCCATCTTTGTTTGGAGCTACTGTTACACTTTTAGCAGTTCCATCAGCAAGACTGTCCCATTTACTCCAATCCTTACTATTAAGTGTAGTTTGCCAAGCATGATAGACTTTGTTATCAGTACCAATTGCAAAAACTTCTAGTACAGGGTGGCGGAAATAAACCGACCATTTTTGTGAGAGACTAAGTAAGAAGGGTGAAAACTTTTATAGATAGTTTTTAAGGAATCAGGGTGTGGCAAGGTTAGCTCCAAAATCATTAGAATTGCTGTGTGGTGAACGGGACGAACTGGAACATTTACTCAAAAGGCACAGTACACCACAGCAAATCGGACTACGAGCAAAAATTATTCTACTTGCTTGGGAGGGCAAAAATAACCGTGACATTGCTCGAACGTTGAATATTAGTAGAGATATGGCTCGGACGTGGCGAAACCGATGGTTAGAATTAGGCGATCGCCAATTACCAGTGATGAAAAAATTGAGCGATGCAGAACGGGGTGGGGCACCTGCAAAATTTAGTATGGAGCAAGTAATTGAGTTGTTCGCGCTTGCATGTTCGCTACCCGAAGACTATGGACGACCAATAAGTCATTGGACAGCAAGAGAACTGGCGGACGAAATCATCAAACAAGGCATTATTGAAAGCATATCAGTCCGTCATGTTAAAAGATTATTAGAAGAAGCAGAACTTAAACCCCACTCCTCGTCGCTACTGGTTAACACTGAACTGAGGACGAAGAATTTGACGCAAAAGTTGAAGATATTACTAGTTTGTACATCAGTGCAATTGAACGTTACAAAAACGGAGAGCGTACAATGTCCATTGATGAAATGACGGGTATTCAAGCTACTGAGCGTCTAGAAAAAGACTTACCGATACGACCAGGTAAGGTTGAAAAAAGAGAGTTTGAGTACATTCGTCACGGTACACAAAGCTTAATTACCAGCTTCGATGTTGCCACTGGTCAAATTGTTGAACCCAAATGTGGAGATTCAAGAACAGAAGTTGATTTTGTCCTTCATGTTCGTCGAGTTCTAGACAGTGACCTTCATGCGATAAAATGGCATTTAATTATGGACTGTCTTAACACTCATCAGTCTGAGTCCTTAGTTCGTCTTGTTGCTGAAAAAGAAGGTTTAGACATCGACCTTGGCATTAAGGGTGAAAGTGGCATCCTCAAATCGATGAAATCTCGTGCAGCTTTTTTGAGTGACCCAACACACCGAATCGTTTTTCATTACACGCCCAAGCATTCTTCTTGGCTCAACCAAATTGAGATTTGGTTCAGTATTTTGGTTCGCAAGTTACTTAAGCGTGCCAGCTTCAAGAGTCAGAATGATCTGAAAACTCGAATCCTTGATTTTATTGACTATTTTAACAAAACAATGGCTAAACCTTTTAAGTGGACGTATAAGGGTAAAGTATTGGCTATTTAATAGTTGGCTTATTTACGCCGTGCCGTACTAGTCTGCCATCTTGATTGGGAACTAATGTTAGGTTATCAGCAATGCCACGAGAAAGATCGTCCCATTTACTCCATTCTTCGCTGTTGGGTTTAGTTTGGTGAGCGTAATAAACCTTATCATCAGTACCGATCGCCACAACTTCTAATCTACCATCTTTATTTGCAGCTACTGCCAAACTTTTCGCAATCCCACTCCTAAGGCTTTTTAATGGACTCCAATCTTTGCCATTAACCGTGGTTTGCCGAGCATGGTAAACTTTTTTATCGTTACCAATTGTAAAAACTTCTAGTCTACCATCTTGATTAGAAGCTACTGTCAGACTTTTAGCAGTTTGATTTGAAAGACTTTGCCAATCACTCCAATCTTCGCCATTCGGTGTATTTTGCCAAGCATGATGAATATTATCATCAGTGTCAATTACAAAAGCTTCTAATCTACCATCTTGATTTTGACTAATTGCTAGGCTACCTGTGACGCGATTTAAGTCTAACTGAGTAAAAATCGTATTTGCTTGAGTAGATTCTTGTAGATTCGCCATTTAAACCTCCTAAATCTCTATTAAATGAGAGATGAATAAATAAAGAATGACAATTTTTATCTCTGCCTTTTATTTAATAGGCTTAATCGCAATCAAATTATGCAGTTTATCGTAGCGTCCACCTTTGCATCTATCTAAAGTAGTTTTTTGCATGAAACGCGCTGCAAACAAGATCCCCCCATCTCTAATAAAAGCGATCGCTTGTGCTTTCAACGCGATAAAATTCTCAAGCACAACGCACTCCACAGCTATGCAAATCAACTGGGAAACTGCCAAAACCTACGAAGATATTCTTTATCACAAAGCCGACGGTATCGCCAAAATCACCATCAATCGTCCCCACAAACGCAATGCTTTTCGTCCAAAAACCGTCTTTGAACTTTACAACGCTTTTTCTGATGTCCGTGAAGATACTACTATCGGTGTTGTACTATTTACTGGCGCAGGACCCCACACAGATGGGAAATACGCCTTTTGTGCTGGCGGCGATCAAAGTGTGCGAGGGCACGCCGGTTATGTAGATGATGATGGTGTACCTCGTTTGAATGTGCTGGATTTACAACGCCTGATTCGTTCGATGCCGAAAGTAGTAATTGCTTTGGTTGCTGGATATGCGATCGGTGGTGGACACGTTTTACACTTGATTTGCGATCTCACCATCGCTGCCGATAACGCCATTTTCGGACAAACTGGTCCCAAAGTCGGCAGTTTTGACGGTGGTTTTGGCGCTAGTTATCTCGCTCGCATCGTCGGACAAAAAAAAGCCCGAGAAATTTGGTTTCTCTGCCGCCAATATACTGCACAACAAGCCGAGGAAATGGGTTTAGTTAATTGTGTTGTACCAGTAGAACAACTAGAAAAAGAAGGAATTCAGTGGGCACAAGAAATATTAGAAAAAAGTCCCATCGCTATTCGCTGTCTCAAAGCCGCATTCAACGCCGATTGTGATGGACAAGCTGGTTTGCAAGAACTTGCAGGTAATGCCACTTTACTTTATTACATGACCCAAGAAGGTTCCGAAGGCAAACAAGCTTTTCTCGAAAAGCGTCCGCCAAATTTTCGCGACTTTCCCTGGCTTCCGTGAACTACCCACACTGACCCAGAGTACCGGGTACAGTGTCGGCTTCTGTACTCAATGGCGAGTGCCTCAGATGCGACTTTCGCCCCATCTTTGGTCTTACCTCCCCTCCTACAGCAGGGACGGCTGAACCATCCGCCCTTAGCATTCTGATTCCTTCTGCTCTAATGTTGATGGCTGCATTACCATCTCTGTCATGATGAGTGCCGCAATGAGGGCAAGTCCATTCCCTCACATCTAGTGGCATTTCACTTACTTGATAGAAACAATTAGAGCAAAGCTTGGAACTGGGGAACCATCTATCTATCTCAACCAACTTTGCACCTTTGCGTTCTAGCTTGTAGGCTAAAAAGTTGGTGAATGTTCCCCATCCACAATCAGATACCGCTTTTGCCAATTTATGATTACGAACCATGCCCTTGACATGAAGGTTTTCTACCATGACAGCTTGGCTATCGCTGACCAACTTATAACTTGCGTTTGTGTAGAAAATCTTGCCGCGAATTGCTAACTCGTTCGTACACCTTGGCAACAACTTTTCTATATCTATGCCGCGAATTACTTCCTTTTTGTTTACGAGCTAATTTTTGTTGTTTGCGTTTTAGATTTTTTTCGTGTTTAGCAAAATGTTTAGGATTGTCGTACTTTGACACTTTTTCGCCGTCAGTGACGACTGCAAAATGCTTTAGTCCTAAATCAATCCCATAAATCTTGCCTTCTGTCGCAGCCGGGTTTTCCCCTTCTATTTCGGTCAGAATGGATGCAAAATACTTGCCTGATGGAGTCTTGCTAACAGTAACAGTTTTAATTTTCCCCGAAATTGGTCTATGTATCTTGGCTTTGACTATCCCAATATTGCCTGGAAGTTTGACAAGGGAGCCATCCACGATTTTGACTTTTGAGGATACTGAATAGACTGCCTACCGTGCTTAGACTTGAACCGAGGAAAGCCTGCGCGTTTATCAAAAAAGTTTTTGTATGCTGTGGTCAGGTTAAGTGTTGTAGCTTGTAAAACTTGGCTATAACAATCAGACAGCCATGCAGTATTTTCTGCTTTTTTGAGTGCTGGAAGAAGTGCATTGAGTGCTGAACGTCCAAGTCCTTTGCCAGTTTGCTTGTAAGTCTCAATAGATTTATTTAGCGCATAGTTCCACCACCAGCGGGCAGAACCAAACGTTTGGGCTAAGAGTATTTGTTGCTCTTTGGATGGATATAAACGAACTTGTACAACTTTGTGCAACACTCAATATCACCTCCTTGATTTTTTATTTTATCGCAATATACAGTTATTGATAAAAATGTTCCGGACAAATTTGGCAATTCCTCGCGACGTGTACGTCTGAGTGAGTATTCTGTCCGTCGAACCGTCGCTATCGACCAACATTCCTAATTGAACTGTGTTCAATGTCGGTCGTTGGTCAATTCGTCATTGCCCACCTTATATCCCGCCACTGCCGATCAAAGACGGAATACAGTGGGGGACGAGGGCGTGTGAGAGTTAAAACTCAAAAATCGCACCTTTGCTTAAAGATGCGATTTTTGAAGATGTGAAGATTCTTTACAGATTAATAAGTATTAAAACCAAATTTACTTTGGGCAGATTAATTTTGCGAGTTGGTAACAATCAGCCCCTAAATTAAAATTGCCTGAGCTTGTGCCTGTTCAGAAGTGCAGACGGCTGTTTGGCTAACAGAAGCAACTGCAATTTTATCTAAACTAGAACCTAAAGAACTAGAAGCCAAAACTGGTGTTGCATTAGGCAAACTCCAAACATCTTCCAAACTTTCCCAGCTAGGTGCAAACGGTGGGAGCGCGAAAGAGCAAGCCTTCCAACTTCCGAGAACTGGCGCTCCCAACTGTTGGCAAAGTCCGCCACGGCGTCCTTCCGGCTTGTAATGACGACAATATCGACAGGCAGAAGTCAAGAATTTAATGGGTTTCATCTGGGTTCATCTTAAATCCCGTTAGGGCTGATTTCTAGCTTCAATTCTGCTCTACATATAAATACCTATTTAAGCCAGAAACCCATTATTCTGTATATGTTCTAGCGATCCCGATGAAATTATTAACTTTATAAAATTTTTATATTTGTGTCATATTTGGCAATAATCCAACTACCGTAACTATAGCAATATCAGGCTCAAAAGCATTAGGGATCAAGGTTAAGCCTTATGTTTTGGATTTAGTCAGCGTGTTAAATTCACCTCAAAAAATGTCACATAACATAGCTGGCATAAATTTAGGGGGAAATTAGGAGAAATTTTGATAAGTATATCTACAGGGATACTACCTGAGAAATATAATTTTTCTCTCGTTGAGAGTAAAATATTAAATCATAAATAAGGTTTTTCCTTTGCGTCAGCACTCGTGTGTGCTGTAAATAGGCGCTATCCACGCCTACTACGTTCATCTATTTTTTGTTGTCTTCAAATATTAGAAAACTGCTTGGTAGCACAGATAGAACAGACACCCCAACGCTGGATTTCGCCTGGTGGGGTGGGAGATTGACATTGAGGACAAATAGGTAAATTATGCGATCGCCTTTGCATCTTTTTAGCCCAATTTTCAAAAGCAGCATTCGCATTCTTAGTGGGTGCGCGATCGCGCTCTTTCCTTGTCTCATCACCAAGGTAACTGGGATGTTCGCACGGCGAAAGCGTTTTTTGCTGGTTTGCTTTATCTTGGGGACGCTTCCAACCAGCAGTAGAGAAGTGAATATCTACTAAAGGATCGGGCAGTTTTTCATTTAACTTTACAAGCAGTCGCTGGCGCTCGAAAGTTAAGTTTTGCGCCCAAGCTGCGCTAGAAGTTGCCACCCGCAATACATCGCGCTGAATCGACAATGGTTGAGTATGAGCGGCGATCGCACTTCCTACCACTTCAGCCCAACACTTGAGCAAGCGAGGAAATGGCTGCTGGTGCAGTAATATCTGAATTTCCGGAAGACTTAAAATATCATTAACTGATTTCAAAGACATCTCGCGTAAACCTTGAGCAAAAATTTTAACTTGCTACAAAAACCATAAATCTATTCAAAGAATTTTCGTTAGGATTGGCACACATGTATTTTAAGTTAATCCAGTAATCTACTTTTGAGGCAGACAGGCTATGAGTCAAGACCCCCGACATTTGGGTACTCAATCGTCGAAAACACCTGGGTTGAAGCCAGCACTAGCGTCAGCACTATCTTGTTTAGAAGTGCAACTAGATCAAGAGTTAGCCCGCTATCGACGTACACGAACCGGATACAACATACCTAACCAAAGCCGCGTCAGTAGTAACGCACCTCAATTGCAGCAGACTGCGATCGCGGCGTTGGACGGAGTGCTTGCCGCAGGCATCGCGCCCAAAAAAGCCGTACCAACTCCAACTTTGTTACAAGATGCGACCGTTCTGCAAGCGAATACCCCGTCCGCATCTGTTGAAGTTGAAACTCCTCAGTCAATGCCAGCGGCGACAACGGTAAATACTGAGATACAAAATCCTCCAAAGGTTGAGGTTATAGATAAAACAGATACACCTAATAAGGAAAATGGCAGTATTGTGCCTGCGGTTGTCAAATCTGATAAAACAGAAAATACCCCATCAGATGACACCCCCAAGCAGCCAGACGATTATTTAGAATCATCTGAAGCACTGCTGCGAAGTTTGACAGAAGAACAACCACAAAAAAGAAAGCCAAGTAACAGCGACAATCTGCTATCACCTTTGGGGATTGGCTCAATGTTATTGCTATTAGTAGCTAGTTTAACCTTGGGATACGTAATTTTTAATCCGAAAAGCTTGTCTGTGTTTGGCTTTGGTGGCAAGTCTCAGCCAAATTCGCCACCAACGGCATCGACAACTAATGTAAAAAATACTGAGAAAACGAAACCGGAAACACCGACTACGCCCATACCTAAGTATCCGAATCTCGCCACCGATGAATTTCCAGAGGTGAACGATCCTAATGACGTAGTTGGCTTAAAACCCAAACCGAAACCGACTCCTACAGCAATACCAAGCCCTGTGGCGGCAAGAATTCCGGCAAATCCACTCTTGGCGCCAATACAACAAGCGCAACCCTTGCCAGGACAAATGCCAACACCAAAGGCGACAACTTCGCCCAAACCAGAATTGCCGCTAACAGAAGTGAAACCGTCAGCGGATGGATTTTATCATATTGTCATAGATAATCAAGGCGCGAACGCTTTCGCCTCTGCACGGGTAGTAGTTCCCGATGCTTATTTCTCACCTGATGGAAAATTGATTTATCTGGGTGCCCTGAAAACCAAAGAACAAGTAAAACAACAGATGCAACTACTACAGTCAAAAGGAATTAAAGCGCGGGTGCAGCAACCTTAAGGAGCGAAAATCTACGATACCATGAAAAAAACATCTACTTAATCTCTAGCTGTTGACACTGTGAGCTAATCGCTATGTGCGAGCAAAAAGTGAATGGAGAGCCGAAATGGAACTGATGAAGCGTATCCAACGGGTGATTCGCGCTAATCTCAATAGTATGACGGGCAGTGCGTCAGATCCAGAAAAGATTCTGGAGCAAGCCGTTATGGAGATGCAAACTAATTTGGTGCAATTGCGACAAGCTGTAGCACAAGCGATCGCTACTCAAAAACGCACTGAACGACAAACCGCTCAGGCTAAGTCAACAGCTATTGAATGGTATCGTCGCGCTCAACTAGCGCTACAAGCCAATAATGAACCTCTCGCAAAAGAAGCGCTCACTAAACGTCGTGCTTATCAAGAAACAGAAAAAGCTCTTGCAGCTCAAATGGAGCAGCAAAACAGTCTGATAGTTAAAATGAAACAAGATATGCGATCGCTAGAATTTAAAATTAGCGAGGCGAAAACCAAAAAAGATATGTACATCGCTCGCGCTCGTTCTGCTGAAGCGTCTTACCGACTTCAGGAAATGTTGAGCAATTCATCTACCACTAACAGCTTAAACGCTTTTGAACGGATGGAAGAAAAAGTTTTGCAACTCGAAGCCAAATCAGAAGCAATAGCTCAACTCGACAGCGATGACTTAGAGCAGCAATTTCTGATGAAAGAATCTAACAATAGTATTGATGGGGAATTAGCAGCGATGAAGGTGCAGCTTTTAAGTGGGACAGATAATGTACCACACCCAAGCAATAATTTCAATTCTGAAAGCGGAAATACCTAAACTCACGAATCGTAAAGATTGGGCAATTAAGGAAAACTAAAGCATATCTTAGAAATTAAGGGTTGTGTGAAGCTACCAATCCTCATCGAAAAGATTAAATTGAAATAGGTAGCTATTAAACAGTAAAAAAGCTAGTGTATCCGTTCAAAGCGCGTAAATCGCAAAAGGAAAAACAAAGTTATGGGATTATTTGATCGCATTAGACGAGTAGTTGGTGCTAACCTTAATGACCTGGTAAGTAAAGCCGAAGATCCAGAAAAAATGCTGGAACAAGCCATCCTGGAAATGCAGGAAGACTTAGTACAGCTGCGTCAGGGAGTCGCTCAGGCGATCGCTGCTCAAAAACGTACAGAAAAACAGTATAATGATGCCCAAAATGAAATAAATAAGTGGCAACGTAATGCCCAGCTAGCGCTGCAAAAAGGTGATGAAAACCTAGCACGTCAAGCACTAGAGCGGAAAAAAACTTACACCGACACCGGCACTGCGCTCAAAACCAGCCTGGATCAGCAAAGTACCCAGGTAGATACTCTCAAGCGCAACTTAATCCAGCTAGAGAGCAAAATTTCTGAGGCAAAAACCAAGAAAGAAATGCTCAAAGCGCGGATCACCACTGCCAAAGCTCAAGAGCAACTTCAAGGCATGGTGCGCGGTATGAATACCAGCAGCGCAATGGCAGCTTTCGAGCGGATGGAAGAGAAAGTCTTGATGCAAGAAGCTCGCGCTCAGTCAGCAGGAGAGTTAGCAGGTGCCGATTTAGAAAGCCAATTTGCCAAATTGGAAGCAGGTAGCGATGTTGACGATGAATTGGAAGCTTTGAAAGCGCAGATGACACTAGGACCTGCTGCCACACCAACTCAATCGTTACCCCCAGGACAAACCACCACTCCCAAAACTAATCAGCAACCGGAAGTGGTTGATGCCGAAATCGAATCGCTACGCAAGCAATTGGATCAAATGTAACATTATCATCAAAATCCTCTTTCCCTAGTCCCACGCCTTTTGGTCGTGGGATTTCGCGTCAAAATGTAGAGACGCGATATATCGCGTCTGTACGAGTCAATTAAATTCAAACTCTAGATCGTTGACTTTGGACTATTGACGACTTTGAGATAGAGTATTTTGTGTGCCAATATAAATCGTGCCACCAGATGGAGACTGCAATGAGTAAGGGTGTAAGCACTATAACTGATGCTGAGTTTGAAACCGAAGTTTTGAAAGCCGAGCAGCCAGTATTAGTTTACTTTTGGGCTTCTTGGTGCGGACCTTGTAAATTGATGTCACCACTAATCAACTCAGCTGCCAATACGTACAGCGATCGCCTGAAAATAGTCAAAATGGAAGTAGATCCTAACCCACAGACTGTTAAGGAATATCAAGTTGAAGGTGTACCCGCTCTCCGGCTATTTCAAGGAAACACAGTCTTAGCTTCCAGTGAGGGAGTCATCGGTAAAGATAAATTACTCGACTTCCTGGAAACTCATTTAAACAATAATTAGTCCAAACTTCTCTGACTCCCCGTACAGACGTTCCGTCGGAACGTCTCTACCTAACTTTTAATTCCCAACTCCTAACTCCTAACTCCTAACTCCTAACTCCTAACTCCTAACTCCTAACTCCTAACTAAAATGCAGTTTGCGAAACGTTTACAACCCCTGCAATTCAATGTATTTGCTGAAATGGACAGAGCTAAAGCAATAGCTAAGGCTGCTGGGCAACAGTTGATAGATTTGTCGCTGGGGTCTTCTGATTTACCAGCCGAAGCGCATGTTATTGAGGCGATCGCTTCTTCTCTTGGCGATCGAAGTACTCACGGCTACTTGCTGTTTAACGGTACGAGGGCGTTTCGCTCTGCCGCAGCTAATTGGTACGAGCAAAAGTTTGGCATAAAAGTTGACCCAGAAACGGAAGTGTTACCCCTGATTGGTTCTCAAGAAGGAACGGCACATTTACCTCTAGCAGTGCTGAATCCTGGAGATTTTGCCTTATTGCTCGATCCGGGCTATCCTTCTCATGCAGGCGGAGTGTACTTAGCCAGCGGTCAAATTTACCCGATGTCACTCCGGGAAGAAAACAATTTTTTACCAGTATTTAGCGAGATTCCCGCCCCTGTTTTGGCACAGTCGCGGATGATGGTATTGAGCTATCCTCACAATCCTACCAGCGCGATCGCCCCATTATCTTTCTTTCAAGAAGCTGTAGCGTTTTGTCAACAACATAATCTCGTCCTCGTTCACGATTTCCCCTACGTAGATTTAGTGTTTGACGAGACTGGGGGACAAGGGGGACAGGGGGGACAGGGAGGACAAGGGGGACAAGGGGGACAGGGGCGACAGGGAGGACAAGGAGGACAAGGAGGAAAAATTTCTCCCTTGTCTTCCCCCTCTCCCTTGTCTTCCCCCTCTCCCTTGTCTTCCCCATCCCCCCATCCCCCCCTCCCCCCCTCTCCCCATCCCCCCCTCCCCTCCTCCCCTCTCGCTCCTTCAATTTTCCAAGCTGACCCGGATAAAAGCGTCTCGATTGAGTTTTTCACTTTGTCCAAGTCATATAATATGGGTGGCTTCCGTATTGGCTACGCTATTGGTAATGCTGAGTTGATTCACGCTTTACGTCAGGTAAAGGCAGCTGTTGATTTTAATCAGTATCGGGGAATTTTAAATGGGGCGATCGCTGCTCTTACCGGTCCTCAAGCTGGGGTAAATGCTGCTGTTGCTACCTTCAAACAACGTCGAGATGCTTTTATTAACGCTTTACACCGCATTGGTTGGCAGGTTCCTACTCCCCAAGCAACAATGTATATTTGGGCAAAGTTGCCAGCACATTGGAGTCAAAATTCTATAGAATTTTGTACTGAGTTAGTCGAACAAACTGGTGTTGCGGCTTCCCCTGGTGCAGGCTTTGGTAAATTTGGGGAAGGGTATGTTCGCTTTGCTTTAGTCCATGAGCCAACTATATTAACCACCGCTGTGGAGAGAATAGCTAAGTTTTTGTAAGCAATTTATAAACTCTTCATCTCTAATTAACGATAAATTTATCGTTTCCGCCTTGACTACCTGCATTTTCTCTGGAAGGTACAGGTAAAATTACATAGTACATAATACTAAAAATTACTATAAAAAAGTATATTTAGTCCGTGTTGAGCTAAAATCGTAGCTTCAAAAGTCAAAAAGAAGGGTGTAGGGGATAGGGTGTAGGGTGTAGGGGGAAGAGCGTGTTCGCAAGTACCCACCACTAATTTAAGACCACCAAATCGGAGATTTTGGGGGAACGCAAGTACCCTATTCGTTCCGTTCTGGGGTGTACATAAAGCCCTGTTTTTTCTTCTTTCCCCAAACCCTACACCCCACACCCTACACCCTAGTTTTGGTCAAGGACGCGGCTAACATGACAGTAACTAAGCAATTCAAAACTACCAAGCTTATAAGCGCTAAAAGCAGACGCTCAAACTTATCTCAAAATTCGACATTGAAAATGGTTCCGTGCCAATTTAAGCTAGCACTGTGGCTAGTACAGACACGATTCATGGCGATTTTTGTTGCCGTTGTTGGATTGACGATCGCTGCTACCCCTGCGTCAGCTTTCTCATCTAAAGCTGACAGCTTCATCAAAAATCGTTCAGTAAATTTATTGAATGATAATCACACCAGCTTGAATTTGGAACTGGATTTGACTCAAACAAAATTTACTAGTAACGAAGCTATAGATGAGTTGAACTTAAATCAAGTTCAACCATACGATTTTGATACACAGAGAATTTTGACAACTGGTAATCAAGTTTCGCAATTGCTGCAAAAAGCAGAAAGCAATATAGAAGAAATTATTCAAGCTAGTGAAGTGTCAAGTGAGACAATAGACGGCAAAACTTTCTATAAATATCAGCTTGGGGATACAAAGTCTAAAACCAAAGAAACGCTTACATATACTAATACTTGGAAAGCACCTGCGTCTCCTCCTAAAAGAAGGATACCAGAACCCTCAACAATATTAGGGCTAATAGCGATCGCTAGTTTGTTTGTCACCCAGCGTCAAAAGATGAAAATACGCTAAGGGTAAGAATCATTTTCATCATCGTCTAATCCAATTTTTCACTTAATTCATCATATTTATGTATTATTGCCTTGTTTCATGGCAATATTTTTTTGTGTTTTATATTAGACGATAGATAGAAATGACAGCAAGATTCTTTAAGAGACAGCAGTTTCAATTACATCAGTCTAAACGAATTTTGCTAATTGAAGATAATGATGTTAATAGAATATTGCTTGATGATTATCTAAATTATTGTGGTTATGATGTCCGAAGTTTATCAGAGGCTTCTACTTTTTTCTCAACTATAAAACAATTCCAACCCAAGTTAATTTTATTAGACTTAAAATTGCCAGATATTGATGGTTATACCCTGCTAGAACAAATGCATAATAAACCAGATTATGTTAACATACCTGTTATTGTAGTTTCAGCTTTAGCTTTTAAAGCAGATCAACAACGAGCTTTAGATTTAGGTGCTTGTCGCTATTTTGTTAAACCCGTAAATTTAATTGATTTAATTCAAGCAATTGAAGAAGAATTGGCTTTGAACAGTAAATAAACTTTCGTGCTTGGTGTGAGTTTATTCAGATTTTTGGCTGGCAATGAACTCTTCAACAATCTGACTCAGGTTTTGCACATTATTACCAATTTCGGAAATTTTACGTTGAGCTTGTGCTATAAGCAACATTGCTGTTTGCAGTTCGTTGAGTGTTTCATCCATAGAGTTACGATATTGAGATTCAAAATCTTGCAGGTTCATTGTTTTTCTCGCGTCTGAAATCCTATCGTTTACAGTTTCAATCGTAATCAATATGCTGAAATTGCTAAATCCGTTAATTCGCTTAATGTTTGACGCTTTAGTTAAACTCCGGAATCTTGCTTATTAATTAATGAATAATATAACAACTTTATATAAAAATACCCAATACAAGTATTGATATAGTGAAATAAGTAATAAAAAGGCTGGCAAAAATGGTCAAGTAAAATAATAGCCGAGTAATGAAAAAGTAATTTGGCTTGAAAATAAAGAAGAGAATGATAATTTAGAAAATATGTAGTAGATATATGAATTTATAAAATATTTTCACACATGCAAAGACTAAAAGTTGTCTGCGTGCTTAATATTTTCTTGATAAATAATCTATGAAATCAACACATTTATATGAATTTTTATTAAAATAGAGATAGGTATATTTGTGAAACTACTTAATAGTTGTGACAACATCTGCTCAAATAGTACCACTGCTTAAAGATCCAGAACGTCTGGAAAACCGTCTGGTGGAAATTCCCCCGGAACCTGGGGTTTATTTCATGCGCGACGGAAGCGATCGCATAATCTATATAGGTAAATCGCGAAAATTGCGATCGCGTGTCCGTTCATATTTCCGCGATTCGCAAAAACTAAGCGAACGCATCGCGACAATGGTAAAGCAGGTGACGGAAATCGAATTTATCGTCACCGATACCGAAGCTGAAGCTTTAGCGCTAGAAGCAAACTTAATCAAGCAGCACCAGCCATACTTCAATGTGCTGCTAAAGGATGATAAAAAATATCCTTACGTATGCATCACTTGGTCTGAAGAATATCCGCGTATTTTTATCACCCGCAAACGTAAAAGCGGTAACGAAAAAGATAAGTTTTACGGACCTTATACTGATTCTCACCTGTTACGGGAAATATTACGCATATCTAAACGCATCTTCGCACTCAAACAACGACCCCAACCACTTTTTAAAGACCGTCCTTGCCTAAATTACGATTTAGGTCGCTGTCCGGGTGTGTGTCAAAAACTGATTTCACCAGAAGAATACCGCAAAACTGTGCAAAAAGTGGCGATGGTGTTTCAAGGTCGAAGTCAGGAACTAATTGATATCTTGACACAACAGATGCAGAAATCGGCGGAAGCGCTAAATTTTGAGTCTGCTGCACGAATTCGCGATCAAATCGCTGGGTTGAAGTCGTTGAATGCAAATCAAAAAGTTGCCTTACCGGATGATACCGTTTCGCGGGATGCGATCGCTCTCGCGGGTAATGATAAACACGCTTGTATTCAATTATTCCAAATTCGCGCAGGGCAACTTGTCGGACGTTTGGGTTTCGTTGCCGATACTCACGCTGAACCTGGAGCCATTTTACAACGAGTGTTGGAGGAACATTATCAAACCGCCGACGCGGTGGAAATTCCCGCAGAAATTTTGGTACAGCACGAGTTACCAGATGCAGAAATATTAGCCGATGTCTTAACTCAACGCAAACAACGAAAAGTCACGATTTTGGCTCCGCAGCGGCAAACTAAGGCAGAATTAATTGAGATGGTCGAGCGAAATGCTCAGTTTGAATTGCAAAGAATGCAAAAATTGGGCGATCGCAATCACCAAGCTATGCAAGATTTAGCCGCGATTCTCGATTTACCCGATTTACCTCACCGCATCGAAGGTTACGACATTTCACACATCCAAGGTTCAAATGCAGTAGCTTCCCAAGTCGTGTTTATCGACGGAATCAGCGCTAACCAGCATTATCGTCACTACAAAATCAAAAATCCCACAGTGACTGCCGGACATTCAGATGATTTTGCGAGTTTGGCTGAAGTTATTCAGCGTCGCTTTCGTAAGTATGCTGAAGATCCGGAGTTATTAAGACAGGGTAATCCAGATTTTCCCGATCTAATTATGATTGATGGCGGTAAAGGTCAATTATCTTCAGTTGTCGCTGTCTTGCAAGAGATGAACTTGTTAGAGGACTTGCGAGTCGTCAGTTTAGCAAAGCAGCGAGAAGAGATTTTTCTTCCGGGAGAATCCGCACCATTGCAAACTGAAGCTGAACAACCAGGAGTGCAGTTGTTACGACGTTTGCGGGATGAAGCGCATAGATTTGCAGTTAGTTTTCATCGTCAGCAGCGCAGTGATAAATTAAGGCGATCGCGTTTAGATGAAATTCCCGGTTTGGGACACCATCGACAAAAGCAGCTTTTAGGACATTTTCGCTCTGTTGATTATATCCGACAAGCGACACCCGCACAACTAGCTGAGGTTGCGGGAATTGGTCCGCGTTTAGCGCAAGAGATTTACGATTATTTTCATCCCTCTTAAGAGGCATTATCTAAGATATGGCTAATTGATAATTGGGAAAATCCATTAGTCATTACCAATAAAGAAATTTAGCTAAAATAGCTCATGCTGTTAATTTACAGTATGAGCATTTTTAATTAAAGTTAAAACCGAAACTGTAAGCGAACCACCTAGTTTGTAATTCGTCCAAAATAAGCATAAATTACAAAGCCGCATCGAAAACCTGTTGGGCGGTAAGGTTCAGTTTGGGGAAAGTTGGAGAGACTATTGGAGTGTTGCCCCGGAACAATGTTCTGACATATTCACCATCCACAAGTTCGCACACAAAAAGAGCGGGCTGTTTGGGATTGCCGAGAAAATCGCGTCCGCCCAATGCTGCATAATCCGCTATCCAATATTCGGGGATGCCCATCTCTTCATAATCGGCAAACTTTTTGTGGTAGTCGTCGCGCCAGTTTGTTGAGACAACTTCAATTACTAAAGGAATTGATGCTCCTTGGGTAACAGTTGACTCTTTTTCCCATAAAGGTTCATTAGGGAGATTATCAGAATTTACCAACAAAACATCAGGGAAGTATCCCGAATCTTTTTCAGCAGGTTTGACTAATGCAGTTTTGGGAAGTAGATAGGGAACCCCCATCCTAACTTGCACGGCTAGCTCTAAGGTTAAAAAGCTTGTGACTTTTTCGTGTTTCCCCGTTGGCTGCAACATTTCAACAATCACTTTATCATGTAGCTCGTAACGCTTACCGTCGTTGGGGAGCCACTCGATAAATTTTTCATAGGTTACGAGTTTGGGTAAGGTTTGGGTCATAGTAACGCCTCCACATATATTTGACTTTACCAGCCTATAAAAGAGGTTTGCGTGCAATCTATTTATTTATTTGAAAATCGCGATCAATTTATCTTCAAAATTAATTCTCAATCTACTACCCAAAGCTTAAGTAAATCTTAAGATATTTTTTTTGTGACTAAAAATACAGTTATTTGGTAATTTTAACTTTTTACTGCAAATACTACTTATGCTGAAAGTTGATGTCTGATGTCACCAATTTTGCTCTTAAAAAAATGGGGAGGGTTTGAAGCCCCATGATTAATCGTGGGGTCTACTAGACTGTTTGTAGAAACCCGACGCTCGATGACTCGCTACCGCTCCGCTATCCCCATTTTTTCTAGCATCGCTCGGTAACAGGAAAAAAAAGTTTAAATAACTGCAAATTACTTAATCTCAAGGCTTTATTGATGGGGATCAGCGGATATAGAAGCGTTATGCATTTGACAAAATTAATTTATATGTCTAAAGTTGGATGTGTTGAGTACGTAATGATTAAGATAATAAAACCACAAGAACATTTTATGAATTAAAACTTTTGTTGAAGATGATGACAGAATATAGTCGCTTTTGTTAGATTGTGTCAAATCAGAAGCTTTACTGGTTGAATGGACACTTTTTTCTCATTTGCCTTAAGTCAGAAAATTTTCTGGTTTAATTGACGGTTTTTATCCATAAAAAATTACTACATCAAGGGATTTTAAAATGCAAATAGTACAAAAAATTCGTTGCCCAAACTGCGGTAGCGAGGGTGAAAGGCATTATCTTTCTCATAGTCAATTGACTCGCACACAATGCCCGACTTGTGACTACTTAATGATATCTTGCACCCGCACTGGTAGAGTGATTGAGGCTTATGCCCCAGGTATTCTTGCTAGAAGGTAAATGAGGCGCGGTAGAGACGTTCCACTGGAACGTCTGTACGAAAGTTGAGAAAAAATTGCTCACTGTTAATTACTTTTTACTTGTTCTTAGTTGTCCACAAGCTGCATCAGCTTCTAAGCCACGAGAATAGCGGACGCTAACAGCAATATTTTGCTGTTTGAGAACTGTAAGGAAAGCTTGTATGCGATCGCTATTTGGGCGTTTGTAATCGACTTCGCTGATAGGATTGTAGGGAATCAAATTAACGTGACTTTGAAAGCCTCGCATACATTTCGCTAATTGTAATGCGTGTTCTGGTAAGTCGTTCACCCCAGCCAAAAGAACGTATTCAAAACTAACGCGACGTCCGGTGATTTCTACATATTCGCGACATTCGGCAAGTAAATCTTCAATTTTGTAAGAATGTGCGCTGGGGATGAGTTGTTCTCGCAGTGGTTGGTTAGGTGCGTGGAGACTAACAGCGAGAGTAACTTGCAGATGGTGTTGAGCTAGTTGACGAATGCGATCGCGTATTCCCACAGTAGATAAAGTAAGCGATCGCTGTCCAATTCCCACATCTTTATTTAAAGATTTGATCGCACCTAAAACATTATCTACATTCAACAACGGTTCGCCCATACCCATAAATACTACATGGCTAACACGTTGCTGAAAATCTTCTTGGACAGTTAAAACTTGATCGACAATTTCATGGCGTGCTAAATTGCGCTTATATCCACCCTTCCCAGTAGCGCAGAAATCACAAGCCATCGGACAACCCACTTGCGTAGAAACGCAAACAGTCAACCTTTCAAGTGATTGGCTACTTTCTCCTCCCCCAAGTCCTCCTTGTCCTCCTTGTCCCCCAAGTCCTCCTTGCCCCCCTGTCCCCTTATCTCCCCACCGAAAAGTGGGAATACCAACGGTTTCAATAATCTGACCATCTGCTAATCGCAAAAGATACTTGACAGTGCCATCAGGGGCGACAGAGCGGTAATGTAAAGTTGAGCGTCCAATGGGGATTTCTGCAACTTCGGCACGCCATTGTTTAGAAAAGACAGAGATATCGTTAAGCGATCGCACGCCTTTGTTATATATCCAATCATGCAGCTGCTTTCCTCTGTAAGCGGGTTGTTTTTGTTGCTGAACCCAAACCGTCAATTCCTCCAAAGAAGCGCCTAATAGTGGCGGAATCGAGATTTGTGCTTGGGGTGTGGTGATTGTGGCAGAGTTAGCAGACATAACATTTAGGAATTGGCATCGGATCTATATGGTAGGCGATCGCCGCTGCTAGTGTCTGGAATTATTACTTTAAGTAAGGTAGTGAGCGGTGAGCCAGCGCGGTCTTGGGGGTTTCCCCCATGAGCGACTGGCGAACCCGAAGGGTTCACCGCTCAATTGCAAGACTTTTCTGCCGGATGGGAATTTCAATGCAAAACTCTGCACCAAATCCTGGCTGGGAAATACACTCTATTTTGCCCTTATGTTTATCCACGACAATTTGATAGCTAATTGATAATCCTAAACCGGTACCTTGTCCCACAGGTTTAGTTGTGAAGAAAGGGTCAAATAATCTTTGCCTAACACTTTCGCTCATCCCCCCTCCATTATCTTTAATCGAAATAGCCACAAAATCGGAATTTAATAATTTAGTAGAGATAATAATTGTACTTAGGTTATTTTTTACTTCCGCTTTTGTTCTTTGATTGTAATCATCCAGTGCATCAATACTATTACTCAAAATGTTCATAAACACTTGATTAAGTTGTCCGGCATAACATTGAACTTGAGGTAAATCACCATATTCTTTGATAATTTCAATCGGTGGATGATCGGACTTTGCCTTCAAACGACTTTGCAAAATTAATAATGTGCTATCAATACCTTCATGAATATTGACAGGTTTCATATCAGATTCGTCAAGACGCGAGAAATTGCGTAAGGTAAGGACAATTTCGCGAATTCGCTGAGTGCCAACTCTCATTGAAGAAAAAGTTTTGGGCATATCTTGCATCAAAAAATCAAGGTCAATTTCGTCGATAAAATCATTAATTTCTTCTGTGGTTTGGGGATAATTGTTTTGATAAAGCTTAATTAAAGCGATCAAATCTTGAATGTAGCTATCAATATGAGTCAAGTTGCCGTGGATGAAGTTGACTGGGTTATTGATTTCGTGTGCGACACCAGCAACAAGTTGACCGAGGCTGGACATTTTCTCAGTTTGAATTAACTGCGCTTGGGTGCGCTGCAAATCTTGGATAGCAAGTTTTAATTTAGCCGCTTGTGCAGTAGCAGTTGCAGCTAATTCTTCCTTGATTTGCAAAGCTTGACGAAGTTCGGCTTCAGCTTGCTTGCGTTGTGTGATGTCGCGCAGAATAACAATATATTCTTGAATATTTTGATTGACTCTAGTGGAAATTGCCACATCAAGAATGCGAGAATGGCGCTTGAGAATTTGTTCGCTACGGGTAGACCAATTTTCCGGTTGATTAGGCAAATCAAAAAGTAAATTACTCATATGCAATTCTTGCAAATGATTGGTATCCATCTCCAAAAGCTGCAAAGCTGCTTTATTTGCCTTGCGAACAATGCCATTTTCATCTAGTAATAAAACGGCATCAAGAACCGTGTCTAGGGCAATTCTAAATAAATGTTCTGCCTCATCCCGCGCTTCGACAATCGAAGTAACTTGTAGCAAACTTGTCCAGGATGCGATCGCAATTCCCACAAAAGCGATTGACATCACCAAAATAGCCAACAAATTCGTACTAATTTCAATGGGAGCATCATCTAACCTAGCTCGGATCAGCCAACCGATCGCCGTCGCACCAGAAATCAATACGAGCAGAATGGATACTTGCAGCACGACAACATCTTTTTTGAGATCGTTGTCAAACAGCGATCGCCGACGTTTGATCCACCATGCAGGATGCATGAAAGCAAAGCTGACGCGGCGGATAACCGCATCTGCTGCCAAAATAGTTAGGGGAAACAGAATGCTAATCAGCCAATCTCTCTTGCCTAGAGACAAACCCCCAACTATCAAGACAAGCAATTCTACCAGAAAAAAGCCCCCAGACCACCAACCCCATCGGACTTCTGGTCGTCCTCGCTGTAGCCAAAAAGCTAAATGGGTGATGGCGATCGCTGCAAAGTACCCCGTCCCACCCACCATCACGACTTGAGTTACATTACCCCAACATAAGAATACCAGACTAATTAAAAATGTAAATATTAAAGCAGGTGTAAGCACGCCACGGCGAGACACAACCCCAAACACAGGTGCCATGTGTCCATCTAGCGCCAATTGAGACAACACGCGGGGACACAGAGCAACCGCAGTCGCCAAACCCAGAAGGTTGCCACAGGCAATCAACAGTCTCGCCAGAAACGAGGCTGTGTTACCCCAGAATGGTTTAGCAGTTGCTAACAGATTCAAAAAAGTATTTTCGCCTAGTGCCGGTGTTGCCAACCGCATCAGTACCCAGGAACTACCTAGAAAGAAAATCGGCATCAGCCAAGCAGTCCATGAGAGAAACTTCAAAGTTTTTTGCGGTTTTCGGCTATCAGCAACAAAAGCAGCAGCGCTTTCACAGCTATACACAATGTAGGTAGCGATGAAGTAATACTTCGCCCAATCGCTCAAATTTAGAGACGTTGCATCAAAAGCGAGGTTAGAAGGGATAAGTCCAGGGCTATTTGGCGACAAAGCTAACCAACCGATACCTTCAACGCTGTAAGTGAAAGCGATCGCTCCTGCTGGAATCACTAAAAACATGTGCAGCAGCGCTAAAGCACGAGTGCCACTAAAAGCCACAATAAAAGGCAGAACCGTAAAGCCAATTTTTAACAGCATTTCCGGACAAGCAATCCCCAAAGGCTTTAGGTTTGTTTGAATCAGATCCGTTAGCAAAATACCATTCATCGCCGGTCCTGAAGCCCAGCCGATAAAGTATCCAATGGCTGCATAGCGACCCAAACCAGGATAGTTTTTCAACAACTTAGTGGTATAATTAGGCGTTCCCCCGGACATCTCTGGGAAATGCATCGCCATGCGTTTGACTTGCAAATTCAGCAGCATTCCCACGATGACGCACGGTAGCACCACAAAGATTGCTTTCGTTCCCAGCGCTGCATTGATCGGAACTGCAACACCTATCCAAGTAAGCGGGCTAGTCATGCTAAAGCCCCAAGTTTCCAAAGAACTGAGGCTGCGCGGAAGACGCATTTTCCGGTCCGGAAACATTATTGATGTTTCTAATTTGCTGTTATCTGTCTGTTTGAACACAATTTTTATTTTTAGAGGTGATTAAACGAGGTCGCCAACTCAAGAAAATCGCTCTTAAGTTGCCGCGTGTTCTCCTATCCAATGTTTTGGAGAGTGGTTAAAAATGAAGTTTTGACGTGCAACTTCGTATTAGTATTCCCTTGGTTGTTTACTCGCTAACAACTTAGATAAATTTACATAGGGTTTTCAGTATTTACCGACAAACATGAAAAAACCGGGTTTTTGACCAATTTTCATCAATCAACCCGGTTTATGCATAAATCTTAGTTTTTATCAATGACAGCAATTTGTGGCATTAATACTTGCTACAGTCTAAGGCTACTTCTTGACAAAGAAATTAACCAAAAGTTGAGCCATTCCAGCCCCACATATAACCTTTAGCATCCGCAAACTCAATATAAGTGCGATTTTTCGGTACACCTAACGCAGAGTTAATTTCTTGGCAAAAATCCTGACTCATAGCTTGAGTTTGCTCTGATTTCATTGTACCGACGCTCTTTATTTCAATGTAGCAAACTGGGTCTGTACTGCCAGCGAAGGTCATGGGAATTTCACCTTCAAAAGCTGTCATAATATAAGATTCTGGTTTGCCTGTATGCTTGGCTAACTTAGCTGATAAGCTTTTGAGCATTGCTTCAACTTCAGCTTTTGCCGGCGCAGATACAGAAGTTTGTACTTTAATTAAAGGCATGGATTTGTTGGTGGTTAGTGGTTAGTTGTTAGTGGTTAGTTATTAGTGGTTAGTTGTTAGTTGTTAGTTGTTAGTTGTTAGTGGTGAGCCAGTGCGTTGGGGAGGCAGTGCGGTCTTGGGGTTCCCCCCGTTGTAGCACCTGCCGTCGGCTCTGCCGACAGTCACGCAACTGGCGAACCCGAAGGGTTGGTGGTTGGTGGTTGGTGGTTGGTGGGAACGTGGTTGGTAGTTAGTGGTTAGTCGTTGTTAAAAATACTACTCACCCTGTCCCCCTTGTCCACGCCAGTCGCACGCCAGGTGCTACAACGGAGGGAACCTCCGCAACGCACTGGCTCCTCAACGGAGGGAACCTCCGCACGGCGCTGGCTCCCCTTGTCCCCTTGTCTCCTTGTCCCCCTTGTCCCCTTGTCCCCCTCTCCCCCCCTCTCCCCCTCTCCCCCTTCCCTCCTCACTGCAAAGACGAGCGAAACAGATGATTGTGTTCGGGATGATATAAATGCGATCGCTTTGCGACTCCTTCGGAGTATCGCGTTCCCACACTTTCCGAAAGTGCAGGACTAATTACGTATAATGTAGTACGAATCAGATTTTCTTCGATGGTACAATCTGCCATTTTGTCAAGGGGAACAACCAGAATTTTTTCATCTTGCCAGCCGATTCGATAGCAAATTGCTACTAGCGTATCATTTGGGTAGTGTTCTAGTAGTTTGGCTTGGGAAGACGCTACATGACGCGCACTCAGATACAAGCAAAGACTAGCTTGGTGTTGTGCGAGGGTGGCTAATTCTTCTGTGGGGGGGACTTGTGTACGTCCGCTGATGCGGGTGAGGATGATAGTTTGAACTAAACCAGGAATAGTTAACTCAACTTTAAGTTTAGCGGCAGCGGCTTGAAAAGCGCTGATACCTGGTATAACTTCAAAGGGAATATCTGACGAAGCCAAAAGCTGCATTTGTTCGTGGATGGCACTATAGAGACTCGGATCGCCAGAATGAAGACGAACGACTTTTTTATGCGATCGCACTCGTTCTATCATGATTGGCAAAATCTCTTCTAAAGTCTTATTCGCCGTTTGAATAATTTCCGCATCTTCGCGGCAAAGTTCTAAAATCTCTTCAGGAATTAAAGAATCTGCAAATAAAATCACATCAGCACACTTCAGCAGTTTCTGCGCCTTTACCGTTAGTAAATCAGGATCGCCAGGACCTGCTCCCACAATATACACTGCTGGTTCTAACAAATGACCATACTCTTTTTTACTTAAATTTGCAGTATAATCACTCATAAATAAGCACACGATAATTTAGCAAAAAATTTTTTTTGGGCATTTTTTCAGTATCCTTCCGGATAAATACTCTTTGCCTAGTAGAGATGAATGGTAGATGCACCCTGGTTAAGCCCTAGAGAAAACTCTGGGGCATTTTTTATTTTTGTTAGTGGTTAATAAATAGTGGTTAGTGGATAGTGGTTAGTGGATAGTTGGAGCGTGGATAGTGGATAGTAGGAGCGTGGTTAACAGCCAGTCCCCCTTGTCCCCCTTGTCCCCCTTGTCCCCCTTGTCCCCCTTGTCCCCCTTGTCCCCCCATCCCCCCATCCCCCCATCCCCCCATCCCCCTACCTCCCCATCTCCTCATCTCCATTGGGCGGGGAAACTACATCAGGTAAAGGACGTTTAGCTAAGTAAAGCCAAGCTAGCCCAGCTAATCCTAAGAGAATTCCGGTTAAACTTACCAATTGTGCGATTCTTAGTGGTCCTAGCATCAAGCTATCAGTCCTTAGACCTTCGATCCAAAAGCGTCCTAAGCTGTAAGCTACCCAGTAAACCATAAATAGCGTACCTACTTTTAGGCGTGGTTGCGATCGCAAACTCCGAAAAAACAAAGTCATCAGCAAAGCGAAAACCATTAAATCCCACAGAGATTCGTAGAGAAAGGTGGGATGGTAGTACTCAAAACTAGCCAACTCTGGAGGACGGCGTTCTGGTGGAATGTATAGCTTCCAGGGTAAATTGGTAGGACTGCCAAAAGCTTCAGAGTTGAAGAAATTGCCCCAACGCCCGATCGCTTGTCCTAAAATCAGCGAAGGTGCTACTAAATCTGCTAATTGCCAAAAAGAAACCTGTTTAAGTTTCGCAAAAATTAACGCCGCTATAACCCCACCAATAATTGCACCATGAATCGCAATACCTCCTTGCCAAATGGCAATAATGCGTTCTGGGTGCTGGACATATTCTGCCCACTGAAACAAAACGTAATATATCCGGGCAGCGGGAATTGCGCCAATTACCAGCCAAATTGACAAATCACTCAGCAATTCTGGATTAACATTACGGCGCTTTGCCAAGTACTGAGAGAGGCTAACGCCAATTAACACGGCTGAGGCAATCAATAAGCCATACCAGCGAATAGTTAAAAATCCGATTTTAACCAGAATCGGTCCTGGAGAAGTAAATTGAAACGCCAAAGGCAAGGCGGAAAAATCCAGTGCCATGCAAAAGTACCTAAAAAATGATAATAATCAGTGGTGCAGATTCAGGCGAGGCTTGAGTTTCATCTGCCTCTCGTTAACTAAAGAATATATTTTTCCTTTTGCTATCCCTCAATTGATGAGCATTTATATACCGGAGGTTGACGTAACATACAAGCATTCTGGTCTCATCCATAGGATTGATTTTAAGTCGCCTTGGGTTGAGAACAGAGGATAGACAATTCATGAAAGCAAAACTAAGTTTGAGTTTGCCCTGGCGCTTGAAGTTTAATGTCGGGTTTGGGATATTTATTGTTTCATCAGACTTCTAGTCTAAGGGTCTAAGGCGCAAAATTATCACCTTTCTTTCTAAAGTAAAAATAGCGGTTCGCGATCTATCAATCGAGTTTCGATATAATCACCTAAACAACTGTGAGGCATCTAAAATTGTGATTGCCATTTATCCAGGTAGTTTCGACCCCATTACCTTAGGACACCTTGACTTGATCCAACGTGGTAGCAGGTTGTTTGAGAAGGTGATTGTGGCTGTGCTGCGTAACCCGAACAAAACGCCACTGTTTAGCGTGCAACAACGCCAACAACAGATTCGTCTTTCAACAGCACATCTACCTAATGTAGAAGTAGACAGCTTTGATGGTCTAACCGTCAATTATGCCCAAATGCAACAAGCACAAGTTTTGTTACGGGGTTTACGGGCGGTTTCGGACTTTGAAGTAGAGCTACAAATGGCGCATACTAATAAAACCCTTTCTACTCAAATAGAAACTGTTTTTCTGGCTACGTCAAACGAGTATAGTTTTTTAAGTAGTAGTGTAGTAAAAGAGATTGCAAGGTTTGGTGGCTCTATCGATCATCTTGTTCCCCCGCACGTCGCTCTAGATATATACCAATGCTACGCTCACCAACAGACAGTATCGAACCCAATCAAAACGGAAGCAACCCAGAACCTCAGGAGTTTGCCGACCCAAACTCCTATGGAGACGTTTCCGGAATGGGAAGTGTAGAAATTCAGCAGGAACTCAACCGCTTAGAGGAAATGATTCTTTCTAGTTTCCACATTCCCCTGACGCGACGCACGTTAGTCGATGAAGAAAAGCTGCTGGATCAGCTTGATTTTATTCGAGTTTCTTTGCCATTTGTTTTTCAAGAAGCTGCCGCGATTATCGAACAGAAGCAGGAAATTCTGCTGGAAGCGGAAGAGTATGGACAGCAAGTTGTAGAGGCAGCGCAAGCGAAAAGAGCGCAGATTCTAGCTGAAAGTGACATTATCCGACAAGCACAAACAGAAGCGCTTCTTCTTCGGCAAGAAGTGCAGCTTGAATGTGATGCGATGATGGAAGACACCCTGGCAGAAATTGAGCGCAAGCGTCGTGCTTGTCAGCAAGAGTTAGAGGAAATTCGCACTCAAGCGATCGCCCAAGCTCAAGAAATTGAAAATGGCGCCGATACTTATGCTGATAGCGTCTTAGAAAATATCGAGCAAAACCTCACCGATATGTTACGAGTTATCCGCAACGGACGCGAACAACTGTATCCAGACACGCCACCACATAACAATTCATCTGCCGGTAAGAAGAAATAAACGAGTAAGTTCATAAAAGTATTTAGATCCTTACCACAATTGGCTTTAATTAAACAGGATTCTTCATAAATGTTTACTTTACCCCAAGTTAATATTGGATTAAATCTAGGAATTATTTATGTTTTATTGGGTGCAGCTTACTTAATTTTAATGGTATTTTTTCTAGTTCAAAGAGCAACTAGATTAACTAATTGGGCTTTATCACTTTATATTATCCAAGCGATATTTATACCAGTTTTAATGTTATTATGCGGGTTGATTTTGATTTTTCAAGGTTGGCGCTTAGATCCAGTTCTTCAGTTTGGGCAATTTTTGTCATTTTTAATAATTATTTATTTCTCTATTAAAGACATTGTAATTAACGCAGTTTATAGAAATAGATAATATCACCCGTAGAGACGTTCCAATGGAACGTCTCTACAATTTTGCACGAAACAATTAAAGAGTATAAGTAAAATCTTCTACCAACATACCAGGAACCATACTACCTCCGAGTTGCCGACTTTCGTATGTTCCGACTTCAGGAATGAATTCTTGAAAATTCGTGAAGTCTATCAAATTTTCTCCCCAAAAGCGATAGAGACTGTCATCAAAACGGAGATTTTCAATTGGGGCGATGATTTCTCCTTTTTCCACCCAAAAACAAGCATAACGAGTCATACCTGTGATTCTACCAGTTGGGCGATCGCTCCAATTCAAGTAATGTAAATTCGATACATATAACCCTGTATCTAAACTTGGCAAAATCTCCTCAAATGCTAAGTTTCCCACACTTACTTCTGGCGCACGTAATGACTCATTTCCATTAGCACCATTCGCATTTTTTTCATATTCCTTTGCCGTGCGAGAATTCACCAAGGTATTTACTAACATCCCTTTTTCAATTATCGGAATTTCCTTAGCTGCCATTTCTCCCCATTCATTAAATCGCGGCACAAAAGCGCGTTGAAAGTTTTCTTTCAAATTAAATAACCGAGAAAGTTGCTTTTCTTGACGCGATATTGCAGCCAAAGCACTATTTCCTTGTTGAATATCAGCTTCGCTGACACCACCCCAAGAAAGCATCATTAATAAATCAGAAACAGCCGCCGGCGCAAAATAAGTTTTGTAATTTCCGCGTGGCAATTCTTTCGGCGAATGTGAAAGCAGTTCTATTTGCCTTTTCGCATCGCTGATTTTCGCTGTATACGCAGTTGAATCCCAATCACTTCCGGCAAAAGTGCCTTTGACAGCTTGTCCGGAAGTCGTGAAAATAGAATAATCTAAAGTAAAAGTATCGGTTGCAAATAAATGTTTTTGACCGCTAGAATCACCATAACCTTGAATTACCGAACCCCCAGCATATATCCCAGCAAAATCTAATTCGGCAACTTGTTCTAGTACGGTTGGTACTACCGCTTCTGCTGCCAACAATTTCCCCGAATGTGTTTCCCGACTGGTATTTGTTCCTGATGGCAATACGAGATACGGATCGGCAGGTAAATAAGGCAGTTCTTCCCTTAGTTCTTTGAAAGCGTTGTATGCTGCTTGCCAATCTATTTCCCAATTGCCTGTAAAGGGAAACTGTCGAAAACTATTGCGCCGGTCTTGCATCAAATTCAGTTCGATCCAACCATCAGCAACACAACCAGTTTGTCGCACTTTAGCGTGATTGAACCGCGTAAATTGACTGCGTTCGCTGTGTAGTTTTATCGTGAAGTGTTCGCTATCTGCTTTTTTATTTAGCAGAGTTTCAATTAATCGATTAAAGCTAATTTCTAAACTTGATAATTCGTCAATTTTCATCGTTTCCTTGTCCCCTTGTCTCCTTGTCCCCTTGTCTCCCTTGTCCCCCCTCTCCCTCTTAAACACCTCCGCCAAAGACTTCGACGTTAGCAAATAGACAAATGGGTGAACCATGTCCTACGGAAATCGCTTGATTTGGTTCTCCTTTGCCACAGTAAGCTGTGCCGTACATTTGCCAGTTAGAGGAGTTTCCTAGTTTAATTAAGCTGTGCCAAAATTCGGGTGTGGTGGCTCGATAATTGGGATTGCGGAGGGTTTTGGTGAGTTTGCCGTTTTCAATTAATTTGGCGTACTCGCAGCCAAACTGAAATTTATAACGTTGGTCATCAATTGACCAAGAGCGGTTAGATTCCATGTAAACGCCGTGTTCTATGTCGGCGATGATTTCGTCAAAGCTGGCGTTTCCTGGCTCTAAATTCAAGTTTGCCATGCGATCGATTGCTGGTCGATTCCAAGAACATGCACGCGCACACGCAACTCCTGGTACACCAGCTCTAGCTTGGCTTTCTAAACTGCCTACACCGCGCTGAAGTACGCCTTCTTTAATTAAGTACTCTCGTGTTGCCACTGCCCCAGTATCATCAAAGTTATAGCTGGCAAACTCTCCGGGTACGGTGGGGTCAAAGGTGATGTTCATTAACTCAGAACCGTATACTAAGTTCCCAAAGTCACTTTTGTTGACAAAGCTGCCGCCGGCGTAGTTGCGCTCATCTCCTAAAATGCGATCGATTTCTAAGGGATGTCCGACACTTTCATGAATTTGTAGCATCATTTGGTCGGGTGCTAAAACTAAGTTGGTGCGTGTGGACGGGCATTCGTCCGCTGTCAATAGTTCTACTGCTTGTTCGCCAATTTGCTGCACCCGTTGCCATAATTCTTCTTCTCTTAACAGTTCCATGCCACCTTGGTAACAGTGTGCTTGCCAGCCGTTGTTACTGCGCTGCTGCACGATCGCTCCATCTTGTGCTGTGGCTCCGTAATGAGTGCCTAATGACAATATTTTTTGATACACTTCCGAACCATTGCTGCTGATAAACCACGTTTCTTTTTCAGTAGTGGTAGTGGTTGCCGTGGTTTGAACTATCTTGTCGTCAACTTTTAAAGTTTTGCAAATGCGGATAAGTATATCGTTTATTTCTCTCGGACTCAGTGCATCTAACGGTTTGATAAATGGGGAGATATATTCCCCAACGACTTTCGGGCGTTCTTTTCCACTGAAGGGATATATCCACCATTCGCTGGCGGCTAGTGCCTGTTTATACGCTTTTTCCGCAGCAGCTTGCAAGCTGGCAAGATCCAGGGAATTGGTAGCAGCGTAACCGAGACAACCATTAACCAAAACTTCCAGCATCACCCCGATAGTAGAGGATTTGCCGTTTGTTTGCGGTAAGGCATCTCGAACATAACAATTATAGTTGTTTTCCTTTACGGCTCTAATACCAATCCAATCAGCCGGGATGTTTAGAGAAGCGATGATGTTGGTTAATTCAGACCACATAATTAAAGTTGGTAATTGGTAATTGGTAATTGGTAATTGGTAATTGGTAATTGGGAATTGGGAATTGGTAATTGGTAATTGGTAATGATTTTCCATTACCCATTCCCCATTACCTATTACCCATTACCAGTTTTCCTAATTTCGGTGCCAGCGGGTTCCTTCACGGCTATCAATTAGGGTAATTCCTTGAGAAAGCAGTTCATTGCGAATGCGATCGCTCATTTCAAAATTCTTCGCAAGACGTGCTTGTTGTCTTTGGTGAATTTTCGCTTCAATTTCGGCATCGCTTAAACCGTCACTCACAGATTTTTCCGCTTCCATCTCGGCTTCTAAACCCAAAACTCCAGCTAAAGTGACAAGTGTATGCCATTGTTTGAATAACTCATCCGGTGATATTTCGGTTTTACCTTCATGGACAAAAATATTACCCTCTCGTTCTAGTTCCTTGGCTAATTTAAACAAAATCACCAACCCACCAGGGAAATTAAAGTCATTATTTACAGCTTCGATGAAACGTTCAACAATTTCAGGGAGTAGGGAGTGGGGAGGAGCCAGCGCCGTGGACGGGTCTCCCGGCTTGAGGCGACTGGCGTTGGGGAGTGGGGAGAGTGGGGGAGGGGGGGAGGAGGAGATGGGGGGAAAGATGTTTCCCATGTTCTGTGTGTCCCCTTGTCCTCCTTGTCCTCCTTGTCCTCCTTGTCCTCCTTGTCTTCCTTGTCCTCCTTGTCCCCATCCCAATTGATATCCAAAGAGCAAACCTTTTTTCAGGGTGTTCCAACCGTTTGTTGCTGCCTGAATTGCTTCGTCAGTAAAATCGATTGGTGTGCGATATTGTGCCATCAGCACAAATAACCGCACTGCCATTGGGTCAACGCCTCGATTCAGTAAGTCGCGAATCGTGGTAAAATTACCTAAAGATTTGGACATTTTTTCGCCATCCACCTTCACCATACCGTTATGCATCCAGTATCGAGATAACGGTTTGCCTGTCACTGCTTCAGATTGGGCAATTTCATTTTCATGATGGGGGAAAATTAAATCTTCACCGCCGGCGTGAATGTCGATGGTTTCGCCAAGGCGATCGCGTACCATTGCACTACATTCAATATGCCATCCCGGACGACCTTTACCCCAAGGTGATTCCCAAGCGGGTTCTCCCGGTCTTGCAGCTTTCCACAAAGCAAAATCAGCCGAATCTTTTTTGCGCTGATACTCTGGATCTTCTAAATCAACTCGTCCACTTGCACCTGCTTGCGAATCTTCTAATTTACGTCCAGAAAGCTTGCCATACTCAGGAAACTGACGCACCGCATAGTAAACATCACCGTTACTTGGGTAAGCGTAACCTTTGTTTTCTAACTCGTGAATTAGTCGAGTTATGCCATTCATTGTATGGGTAGCGCGGGGATATTCTGAAGCTTCTTTGACATTCAGCCGCGCCATATCCTCAAAATATGCTTTGATAAAGCGATCGGCTACAGTTTCCATCGTTGAGTGTTCTTGCCGCGCTCGATTCAAAATCTTATCATCAACATCAGTAAAATTCTGGACATAGCGCACTTCATAGCCGAGAAATTGTAAGTATCGACGCACTACATCCCAAACTATACAAGCTCTGGCATGACCCAAATGGCAATAATCGTAAACCGTCACGCCGCAGTAATACATCTTAACCTTTTTGGGTTCGACAGTTTCAAAGAGTTCTTGGCGACGGGTGAGGGTATTGTAAACAGTTAGGGTCATTCTGAGAACTTAAGAAATAAAGTGCATCTATTAAGCCATTGTAGATTTTCTAGTCTTTAGCATATCAACTGCTGTTAAATAAATCACACCTGGGGATGATTTTTAGGATTTCTTCTCATACTAACCCAAGTTGCGGGTTATCGATTGATACGGCTTGTGATCACTCAATTCATGCGATCGCGTACAACAAAGTGGCGTTGGTGCGTAGCGCCAACGTGCCGATGCCGTTGTTACCAGTATTCAG
>JAESGF010000207.1_pt1 | contig 37260 bp, 31 predicted proteins | sample 9269621 | NCBI WGS metagenome assembly JAESGF01 (sample SAMN14515066, study PRJNA621663) | algae metagenome | isolation source: Tolypothrix carrinoi HA7290-LM1 and co-occurring heterotrophs from dry rock... | place: USA: Makauwahi cave, Kauai, Hawaii | collected 2011-01-06
ATTAAAGAGTGGAGGATGTTTTCAATCTTCTCAAAAACTTTAGTGAAAAAAGAGAGCGTCTCCAAACTCTCCTGGAAATATATGGTTACAATTGCTTATATTTGCCTATGCTAAAGTTAACTATTACCTGAAGCGAATGCTTAATACCGAGGTTATATCTGAAGAGGTCGTAGAGCGCATCAAATCGAAGGATGTTGTCTTGTACTGGGACGGGATGATGCTTTTGACTGACTTTTGTAATTCTACTGGCATCGCCCCGTATGGCTGGGGGCAACCCAGCTTTGGGTGGAATCCAGACTATATGAGGACTTGGTGTTTACTGCACTGGGATAAGTTTTCGCTCTGGTGTGCCGACAAAAAAGAGTCCACTTAATGATTTGTGATTATTGCAAATACAACAATAGGTGACTTTTTAAACGAATAAGTCGGGGTGAGTTGAACAAACCTGCTCAAGTTACGAAACCAGTCTATACCCAGCGCGGGCTTCTCACTGCCATTTGTAGAGTGTTTGCTGGGTATAAATTTAGTCATATGATTACACATTCAGATATTAATTAACTTTTCTTAGTTACCGTAACGTTACGCTAACTAGAGATTTTTCGCGAATTAGGGGGGAAGTGTTTTCGCCCCTCGCCGACAATAAAGAAGGGTGCGGCTATACAAACGCTCGTCCTAGGACTTACGCAAAAATCCTCTCACACCCTTGCAGAAAATTGCTGTTTTTTCACCACAACCAAGTTTTAAGGACAAAACTCATGCAATTATGTCTTTAAGTAATTTTTATCCACAAAAACGCTATGGATTATAAATAAATATAAACTCTAGACCGCTGATATTTTTTCTTTGATTATAAACCTGGAGACAAAATTCCTTTAGTTATGTCTTATCTACTCTTTTCAGCTATTGAATTCACATTTCATATCGCAGAAGATAGATTCAAGAGTTAAGCAAATAAAAGCTTAATTCCTACACAAATTACTTATACCAGGTACAACAATCATGTCTAGAATCACAATTTCCGACTTGGCGATCGACTCCAATTCCTTCATCAATGAAGTTGCTGAAACTGAAGCTGCATTTGTTAACGGTGGTGGTTTCAATTTTGATTTCTTTGGAGCTGCTCTTGCAGGATTGGGAGATTTTGCGAAGTTTTTCATCAAAGCAGCTTTCGCGGCTAGCTTGTTTGACTAACAAGATAATAGCCAATTTAGTTGCATAAAATTATACTATTTGGCGATTCAACTTAGAGATTTGCTTATCTTTTAATTTATTGGCATTCTCTAAGTCCCTCGTAGGGTGCGTTATGGCTTTAGCCGTAACGCACCATTCATTAGACATCTCCAGAAATTAAATATGTGTTATCCAGAACTTTATAAAGACGCGAGGAACATCACGTCTCTACATTCTTTTTCGGAGATGTCTATTTTATAAATGACATTGTAACCAGATGTCATATTGAGCATCTGGTTAATAAACATATAAAATCAAAAGTTTATTAAGCTAACGTGAGTTCGACGGGATTTTAAGTCGTAATCTTCGTCAATATCGGGCGATCTCATTGGCAGTTAATTGGTGTTTTTAGGGCGAAAAATCTCTGTTAACTCCTCTTTAGTCATGTTATAAGGGAAAGGATAGGTTTTAGCGTTAGGACTGCGACGATTGATAAACAATTCTCTAATTGCCTCATCGTCAGTGGGGTGTTGTATAATATAAGTTTTTAATTCTTTACGAGTCATTTGGGTAAAATCAGGCTTGGTCATCTTCGTAAAACTCCCAGTTTCCATCTTGAAAAATGATGATTTCTATCCCCTCATTAATACCAGCTAATATAAAAATATATTTATAGGATGCATCATATCTAAACAAGTGGATAGGCTGTAACATGTCTGAAAGAGATTGACTAACGCAGACTGAGGCGATCGCCTGCTCATAAGTTGGCATTTACCAAAATATTTTTACAATACCTTTCAATCATAACGAAAATAACACACCGCTTTGGGGATTCCTGCCGGTGTGCCATCCAAACCAGCCAAACCCCAAAGACTTACCTGCACTACCTCCTGCTGTTTTTTAACTTCGTCGAACTCACGTTAAGCTATCTTCAACAAATCCTGAACTGGTTGAGAATAGGAATCTGATTCAAAATGGGGAATAATTTCGACTTGCGCGATTTGTTGCTTTAACCAATCAGAAAACAACTGACTCATAATCTTCAACCGCAACTGCTGGTCTAATTTTGGCTGGATGATTTCCTCAACCCAAATTAGATGAACTTTTTGTGCGATCGCAATAGGTTTAAGTAACTCAGGAGGATGAGCAACAAAGACCGCAGCAGCAATATCTGGTTTAAACTCGTGACGATGTTTGATACCACGATATCCACCAGCGCGACGAAGTTCTAGATTTTGAATATGTTGACGAGTAACATCTTGGAAAGTGATTTCACCTTCAGTGACTGCATAAAACAGTTCCCAAGCTAAATCTTCATCTTCTAAGACAACTTCATAGGTGACTGCTGCTAGATAATCTAGTTGATTTTCATAAAAACATGGCTCGATTTTGTCTGCAAATAAGTGTTGCGCTAACTTGACAGATATCAAGTTCATTTCTGCTAATTGTTCAAAATCTTCCACAGAAAGATAATGTTTTTCAAGCCATGTCCAAGTATCTTCGGCTTTGATTAGTCTGTTGGCTGCTCGCAAAGCATCAGCCGCTTGTTGAAGTTCTTCTAATTCTACTTTAATACCTGCTTCTTTGGCTGCATCAGCAATAATTTTACGAGTAGCGATCGCCTCTAATAAACCAGGAATTTTGCAGGAGAGTTTAAGTTGGTCAATTATCTCTTTTTGAGACACATTTATTACTTTTAACATTTTTTCCTCACAGAATTTGAATCAATTTTATTGACTACCTACTAAAGGTCTAAACCACCTTTTTGCAGCTTCTTAAACGGATCTAAAATGAAATCAATCACGCGCCGCTGACGAACAATCACCTCTGCCGTTGCTGTTTGACCAGGCGTTAAGGGAATAGATTTGTTACCAGATTGATTCAGAGATATTTCCATCTCAAAAACTTCTATTTTTCCTTGGGGTGTTTCCAGTATTTTGGAGTCTGGTGACACCTGAATCACCTTCCCTGTAACTACTCCATAATCTTGAAATGGATAGGCATCAAACTTAACTTTCGCTGCCATTCCTACCTTCAAAAAACCACTTTCTTGGCTTGGCATATTCGCTTTAAGGACAAACGGAATTTTCTTGGGAGCAATTTGGGCGATCGTCTGACCAGTTTGGACAACTACACCAGGCTTTTTGATGGGCAAGTTGAAAATTACACCATCAATGGGTGATTTCATTAATCGTTGCGTTAATTGTAGTTTTATAGCAGCTATCTGGCTTTTAGTTTGAGCAATTTCTGATGACAAGCTGGTAATTTGTGTTTGCATATCTTTCAGTTGTTCCTGATTTTTCAACACAGATATTTCACCAGCATGAACTACACTTTTATAACTGCTTTTCTGTTCTTGCAATCTGAGTTTTGCTTGTTCAATATCTGCCTGCGCTTGGCGCATAATTGATTGATAGCGGTTTTGTTCTTCTTGAAAGCGTAGCTTTGCCTGTTTGATATCAGATTGTGTTTGCTCGTTTAGTCTTTGACTTTCTTCTGCAATTTTTTCTAGTTCCACAACTTTAATTTGAGGAACAGCACCCTTTTGCCAAAGTAGACGATAGCGCTTAGTTTCTGTTAAATCTCTATTCCAACGGCTTTTAGCTAACTTATAGGCAGTCTGAGTAGAACTCAGATTTTGTTTTGCCTGATCGACTAAAGCCAATTTTTCCAATTTTTGTAAGTTATAAGTACTCTGTTTCGCATCTAGATTTTGCTGTACCTGATTAACTTGGGAAATTTTTTCTAATTCTTGAGATTGGTTTTGTTGTTCTTGAACACTAATTGCTAGTCGTAATTGGTTTTTAAGTAGTTCTAGTTGTGCTAGTCGATTTATTAGTCCATCTAGCTTTGCCTGTGCTTGTTGTAAATCGGTTCGCAGTACATTCGACTCTAGTTCTACTAATAACTGCCCAGCTTTGACGGTTTCACCTTCTTTCACCTTGACAGCAATAATATTGCCACCAACTGGAGTGTCTAATCTTTGGGTTTCTCCTAGTGGTTCAATACGACCTCTAGCGCTTCCTGTCTCATCGACTTGCGACAGCATCGACCAAGGCAAAGCGATCGCACTAAAAATTACCAAAAAGTACAGCAAAGAACGTGTCCAACGTCTTGGTAATGCATCTAGTAGTTCTTCTGTACCGTAATACCAATCGTGAGAATTTGCTGAAGAGGCATGATTTTCTTCAACTGGATTAGTTATATTGCTGATTGCTTGCTCATCATTAGTTGGGGTTGATACCGATGTTGAATTACTAACTCTATTAGGCATAGTTGAGTGATAAGTTATGAATTCTAAATGATGAGTTTAGGACTTACGCAAAATCTCTCTCAACCTCTCATTCCTCTGTGTTCTCTGTGTTCTCTGTGGTTCGTTTTCCGTTATTGTTGCGTAAGTCCTAGAGTTATGAGTAAAGTACTGTAGGGTGTGTTACGGCTTCCGTAACGCACCACGCTTTATGTTTTGGTGCGTTAGCCTACGGCATAACACACCCTACGTGTATTTCAAAAATCAAATATGAGTCCTATAGTTGAGTGATAAGTTCTGAATGAGAAATGATGAGTTATGAGTGAACAACTTCTCACAGCTAACTCTTAAATCAACTTGCTTGAGCGAGTTGTTGTTGATTGAGGTAGTAGTAATGACCTTTTTTAGTAATTAATTCTTCATGAGTACCGCTTTCTATCAATAAGCCGCGATCTAACACCAAAATCAAGTCAGCATTGCGGATGGTAGAGAGTCGATGGGCAATAATTAAGCTGGTACGTCCTTGGAGAATTGTTTTGAAATTGTTTTGAATGATGCGTTCTGATTCTGCATCTAGGTGACTAGTAGCTTCGTCGAAAATCAGTAAGCGAGGATTACCAAGCATTGCACGAGCAATTGCTAGACGTTGGCGTTGTCCACCAGAAAGCATACCGCCACCTTCGCCAATTTGGGTTTCATAACCCATTGGTAATTGTTGAATAAATTCATCTGCACCAGCTAAACGCGCTACCTCGATAATCTCTTTTAAGGAGGCTTCTGGGAGAGCAATGCTAATGTTTTCTCGAATTGTACCGCCAAATAAGAAAGTATCTTGATCGACAACACCGATTTGGGAACGAAGCGATCGCAAAGAAAGACTCGTTACATCATGACCATCAATCAAAATTTTGCCATCTGTTGGGGTATATAAACCTAAAATCATTTTGGCAAGGGTAGTTTTTCCCGAACCACTACGTCCTACAAGTGCTACCGTTTGAAGAGGGTGAATTTCAAAATTCAGATTTTCTAGGACGTTAATATCACTATCTGGATGATAGCGGAAGGTTATATTTTCAAAGCGAATATGACCGCTAATTCTCGCTAAAGATTGACGTGGTTGATGCTGTAAGTCTTCTTCTGGTTCGGCTTCGATAACATCATTAATCCGTTCAGTGGAAATAATCACTTCTTGCACTTGATTCCACAGTACTGTCAGCCGTTTGAAAGGATTAATAACGTTACCTAATAACATATTAAAAGCAACTAGTTGCCCAATCGTTAGTTGATTTTGAATTACTAACCATGCTCCATACCACAGTAATGCTGTAGTTGCTAGAGATTCAATAATAGAACTAAAAATTTGCATTTGGTTGCCAATTACCTGTCCACCAAACATTTTTTTAGTCAAATTATTCAGCAGTTCTTCCCAACGCCAGCGCACTGTCTGCTCAATTGCCATCGAACGAATTGAGCGAATGCCTGAAAGTGATTGAATTAAATAACTATTCTCTTTAGCTAAGGCATTAAAAACTTCACGGCTGACCCGGCGAAAGAATGGTGTAGCAACCAGTGCCAAAATCAAAAATGGCGGTACAATTGCCAAGGCTAGCATTGCCATTTGCCAGCTATACCAAAACATCAATCCCACATAGATAAATACTGTCATTAAATCCAGAATGATGGACAGTGCTTCACCTGTGAGAAAGCGCTGAATTTTCTGATTTTCTTGAACGCGAGAAATAATATCACCGACATAACGCGACTCAAAAAAGGCTAGGGGTAGGAGGAAAGTATGTTTGATAAAACCTACCATCAGCGCTACTCCGATTCGGTTTGCCGTGTGATCTAGTAGATATTGTCGCAGTCCGTTAAGAGCGACGCGGAATAAGCTAAAAATCAACAAACCAAACCCAACCGCGTTTAAAGTGAGAGTACTACCCTGGACAATTACTCTGTCTAAAAGTAACTGAGTAAATAGAGGCATAATCAATCCAAACAACTGGATAAATACCGAAGCGATGAATACTTCTAGTAGTACTTGCCAATGTGGTTTGACTAATTCAAATAACTGCCAGAATGGTGTACTTGCTTGTTCGCTTTCTTTCAGGATGGCGGTAGGTTGCGATAATAAAGCGTAACCAGTCCACCCGGCTTGGAATTGATGATGAGTGAGGGTACGTTGACCGATCGCCGGATCGCCGACAATCACCTGTTTTTTGGTAATTTCATAGACGACGATGTAATGATTACCTTCCCAATGGGCGATCGCGGGTAGGGGTTGCTGTGCTAATTTGTCCAGGCTGGCTTTGACTGGACGGCTAGCAAAACCAATACTTTCGGCTGCGGTGGCTAATCCTCGCAGAGAAACCCCGATGCGATTGACGTTGGCTAAATCCCGCAATCTGTTGATGCTAAAGCGCTTACCCCAATAGCGACCAATCATGACTAGGCAAGCGACACCACAATCTGAAGCGCTTTGTTGTTCAAAGAAGGGATAGCGTTTAGTTAGCTGTGCCCATATATGTCTTGCTTTTACTTGAGGAGTTGGAAAATAAGCACGTCGTTGCTTCTTTTTTGGGGTAGCGTTTGTGGGAAAGGGAATGACGTTGGCAATTGAAGATTGGCGATTGTCTTCCCCATGAGTATTGGGCTGTTGCTTTATCAGCAAATCCCAACATTCTGCACGCTTCAATAGGCGATCGCAGATTTTGGGGTATTTATCCATCAAAGTCTGCAATACATCTATGTTGAGATAACAGAGTTTTAAGTTAGATGAAGCCCTCGCAGCATAAAGGCTAAAGTCTTCTTCTGCAAACAAGGTCATTTCACCAAATGATGACCCTGCTGTTAGGGTGGAGATTAAGTTGCCAGAACTATCTAGTAATCTGACTTTACCCCTAAGAACTAAATAAATTCCCTTTCGGGCATCTTTTGATTGCCAGAACAGTTTTGCTACTGGTGGTTCAACAATTTCAATTTTTGCCCAACAATTCTGTAATTCCCTATCTGAAAGCTTCTCACCCAAGGTGGTGGTCAGTAGTCTCTCTAGTTCTTCTTGGGACAATATTGATGGCATTCCCTCTCCTTTATCCCAAGTTTAGTTATTAATTTGAATTAGATTGAATGACTGATATAAACTAGGATCGCTGTGAGATTGTAAGTCACAGATTCTAACGCCAGTTGCCTTTGTGTCTTGAATTGCTGCTTGTTTTGATAAGCGTTTTTTTTGTGTAGCTAGACCCATTTCTTTGAGTAATCGATTAATGTGGCGATTGCTGATTTCAATTCCAAATTCAGTTGCCAAATGTTTGCTCAACCATTGAGATGTCCAACTACTAAATGCGTAGCCATACTTCCGTGGGCTATGACTGAGCAATTCTTTTAATCTCTGGATATATTGTTCATTTACAGTTTTAGGTCTGCAAGAGCGTTCGTTGCTGCCATTGCTCGACTAAACCTGCTTTGGCAATAGTAATCCAATAACGTGCCATTTCCTGAGAACAACCTAAAATTTGGCAGATTTCGGTTTGCGATTTCCCCATATCTGCCAGCAACATAATTTCTAGCCGCCGACGGTATTCTGGTTGCAAATTAGCTTGCAAATTCTTCAATAAATCTTTGTGCTGATGAGGCGTTAAAAATTTACTTTCATTGTCTTGAAAGGAATTTCGTGACATAAAATTGATTGCTAAATCAAAAATCAAAATTTTGTCTAAATGCATCCATTGTGCTGCAATGAAGGTTTTACGAATCCTTTAGTAATACCTAAGAGGATTGTTTTAAAAGTCAAAACTAATACCCAAATGTCATTCTGAGTGGAGCGATCGCTGCTACATACCCTTCAGGTTCTGCAAAGCAATACAGCACAGGCATTATAGATACTTTCACTCGCATCCTCTAATCTTGACTTTATCCATTTTCCAAAAAACGCGGTGGAATTTAGGCTTTGACTTTTCCGATTTTGGCAAAACTAGTGACGTAGGAAAAGTTTTTTGTCACAAAGCTAGAAATGAATGCCTTGCGGAAAAGAGTTGCCTTATTTGATTTGGATAAAGTAGAGCGATCAAGTTTAGAAGTAATCACCAATCGCTAATTACCACTGCAAGCTGTATATCAAGTTATTAACTGGACTTGATATAATTATCCCTGGTGATGCAGTAGACTAATTAGATTAAGCAAGTTTTTATCAGCAGATTTTCATAAATCAGAAGCGAGCTGAAAACCAAGTTAATCATGGAAGCAACAATGCATAAAACTGTGTATTCACGCACTGTATTGTTTTAGTCGCTAACCCTAGATGATATCAAGACTTGCTCAATTAAAAAGCAAATTTTTAACTAAAACTTATCTTAACTTCTCAATTAAATATCAAGGAAAACTTATTCTTTCCGCATCTATCTAAAGATATAAATTTCTCCAAAGAATATTTGGTATTAATTTTTACTGTCGAATCATAAATTATTTGTCGTCGTCACAAATTAATTAAGACTTACGCAACTGACACTAAGTTGCATTCCGTTGTAGTAGTTTGGAGTTGGTGAGCGCACAACGCCTCAGGCATAAGAGGTGAAGGCTAATGCAAAAGCACTCAACACGCCCTAGAGCGTGTTGAGTGCTCCTATTCATTTAGCTTTTTAACTTTTTAGATCCACCATTATCCACGCCACTTGCGCGTCTGCCGGGAAACCCGCATATAGCGCAGTGGCTCCCCTTAAAAAGGGGGACTTTAAGAGACTCTTAGCCCCCCTTTTTAAGGGGAGCCAGCGCTGTGCGGAGGTCACGAACGTTGAGGAGCCAGTGCGTTGCGGTGAGACCAGCGAGAAAGGGAGGGTTTCCCTCGTGCCGGCAAGGCGCGAACCCGAAGGGAGGTCACGAACGTTGTAGCACCTGGCGTGCGACTGGCGTGGGTTGGGGGGATCTAAGACTTTGAAAACACGCCCTAGCCCCTCTTTTCACTTCAAATCGAGTAATCCTTCTTCTTTCAACTTAGGATTAAAGCGAATTTGAAGACGCAAACCACGCGCTTGCAACACTTCTAAAATTTCAGCTTCTACTCGTCGCGCCACATTTTTAATAATTTTCACTTGCGCCATATCATCTATTAGTGGATTTTGATAATTTGCCTGTTCTTCAGGTGTCATTACCGCTTTAGCATCAATAGGCTGCGTCCATTTTTCTTTTTGTTCGGCATTTCCCAAAGGAACACTGTTATTTTCGGCAATCCACGCATTTTCAATGTTTTCTAAAACGGCGCGGCTAGGACGCTCAATGGTTTGGACTTTTACCCAATAGCAATTTTGAGGTTGACGTACTAAATGCTGTTTCAGACTGAGATATACATCGCGAGAATAGCCAACAAATTGCAGCACTTTTTCACGATCAAAAATTGCATAAACTCCTATTTTAGTTTGAAATTGTTCGGGTAACTGACCGTTATCGTCAATGTAAGCAATATATTCCAGAGTTGCTAAAGAAGAAATATTTGTTTCAGTTGTCATAAATCAAAATTAAAAATTAATACTTGGTAATTGATTTGGAAGCGAGTACAGCGCTTACTACGAATTAATTTTCATGTAAATTGCACAGAGGCGACTGGGTTTGAATATTTTGGCATTAAACATGAAGTTTGGCGGGACGTTAATAATTGCGTATTCGCTATTATCATGATATTTTTCAAATTCGGCTGGCATCCCTTTGGGAGTAGTTAAGCTATAAGGAACTGGTTGAAAAAGCAATTTTGTAAATTCAACTTTTTCGCAGTTTAGTTGTTGACAAACTTGCTTTAAAAAGGCTTCGCTAGTCAACAAGCTGAAAAGGCTTTTTTGAAGCTCAGGTTCCAGAGTGAAACTGCTATCAAAGTTTTGGACGATTTTAAAAGGCATTTTTATTAGAGATATTTATTAGCGATTGAGTGATGAGCTTGACCCTCCGGGGAGTGTCAGTTCGCAATCGACGGGAACCGCCTTCGCTTTTAGCGTCTCCCCGAACCCTTGAAGACTGCGACTGACTCACCAAGTGCGGGTATATTAAGAGCGATCGCTTCTTTAAAAGTTGGGCGCACGGAAACCGTGACGCACCCACTTTTCACTTCTTTAAAACAGCCTATTAGATTGTGTGACTTCTGTCAGCCACTAAGTAAGTGGGCGAAACTAAACGTAATAGGACTTACGCAAAAAACCTTGCCCTCACCGCTCTCTCTTCACGTTATTTAGTCCTAAAAGCGTAAGTCCTAAAGTAAAAAAATAAAAAACCCTCCCAAGTGGGAGGGACGAATGTTGGAATGGTAAAAGAAATTTTACCCTTTACCTTTTATATTTCCTCGTCGAAGTCGTCTTCTTCGTCTTCCTCGTCTTCCTCAAAATCGTCTTCTTCAACAAGGTCGCTAACTTCATCAGCAATCATCAAATCATCCTCATCATCTAAGATTGACGACGATTCTGTACGTCTACCGCCAAATCCTTCTGCCCCAAGTCCAGGAGAATCCAAATTATAAGCGCGAGCTGTGCGGTCATCTAGCACCATATCCATCGGGTCATCGACTTCATCCAACACGCTGCTGCTGTCTGCGCTTCCATAGTCATCAACTATACCGGTTTCTTCATAGGCGTTATACCCAGTACCGGCAGGAATCAATCGCCCGATAATTACGTTTTCTTTCAAACCGCGCAGCCAGTCAGATTTACCTTCAATTGCCGCTTCCGTCAACACCCGCGTCGTCTCTTGGAATGATGCAGCCGAGATAAAGCTGTCGGTATTCAATGATGCTTTGGTAATCCCCAATAATACTGGGGTATACTGCGCCCTCGCACCCCCCGTAATGCTCATCGCCTCATTCACCTGCTCAATTTGCCGCAGTTCTACCAACTCTCCCGGCAACATGGTTGTGTCACCCCCATCATCTACCCGCACCTTCGCGGTCATCTGCCGCACAATCACTTCAATGTGCTTGTCGGCAATATCAATTCCTTGAGATTGATACACCATTTGCACTTCGTTCACCAAGAAAGTCTGCACCTTCTGCAAAGCAAGACTTGCACAAGCATACACCCCATCTGATGAACCAAGACTAAAGAACACCTCCAAAATTTCGTGCGGATTGGCAGGACCGTCACTCAACGGCTCTCCTGCTGCGACGGTAGCACCATCTGTCAGCACCAAATTTTGCCCAGGTCCTAAAGGGTAATCGGTGACAACACCATTCGGCTCGATGACTTTAGCAGCGATCGCCTCATCACCATCACCATATACAACTGATACTTCCCCGGCTCTCTTTGCCAAAATACACGCCTCTTTTGGCTTGCGTGCTTCTAGCAATTCCTCAATACGAGGCAAACCTTGAATAATGTCTCCCGTCTTGGCGCGTTCAAACACCAACAACACCAAATTATCACCGCGTTGCACCAAATCCCCATCCTCTATCTGCAACACCGCTCCCGGCGAAACTCGATAAGGACGACCAATGCGAATCGACACAGTGTAAGAAGAGGGGGGAGACAAGGGGGAGGGGGAAGACAAGGAGGAAATTTCTCCAACTTGTCCCCCTTGTCCCCCTTGTCCCCCTTGTCCCCCTTGTCCCCCTGTCCCCTTCTGAACTTCCAGCACTTGCCCAGACAAAGGAGCAAATACTCCTGGGGCAATTTCTGAACCCTCTACCAGCAAGTCCCCCTTCTTCACCTTCGGCGCTGTGCCAGTGTTCACCGTCACCATGTCCGTATGACGCAACACCAAACAGCGACGCACTGTTTCGCTTCCTTTTTGCACTCCCCGGACAATACCCCCCTCCTTACACAAAATTTGGGTACGGGCAACTACAGCACCTGGGGCAATCGTAGCTTGTGCTTCCACCTCCAAACTCGTAGTCGTGCTACCTTGAGTCGCATCGGCGGTAATGTCGCGACGCACTATCAAAGATTCCAAAATCACCAATTGCAAACGAGAAGTTTCCGAACCCTCACCATCACTCAGCAACTCAATATCTGCTGCTAATGGCGAAGCGTTGTGGTCCGCATCACCCTCCGTCTCAATTTCCAACACTAGTTGCGTCCGCAGCAACTCCACACCTTCCACCGACTTAACCCGCTCAGAATCTTTATAAGGCAGTCGTTGCACCGCCCGCAACTCAATGCTGCGCCCCGTCTGCTGACTAACCGATGTCGTTGAAGGCACATCCGGATTATTCGGCACCGCGAACTCTTCTACCGGACGACTCAGCAGCGCTGGACCTTCTGGCGACTCTATATATTGGATGTAGCGCAGTTCGGTCACGACTTGCCCCAATAACTCCTCACCCGGTTGAACAAAAGTATTATCTCGTCCAATCACCGCTTCGGGATCGTCCACCATCAGCAGTTCTCCGGGCTTAATCACCACCTCCCTCAAAATGTCGTTTTTCTGGGTGACTTCGACCACGCCGTTGTTTGATGCGAATATATCCTTAACAACTTCTGTGCCAGCTTCCACATACTGACCGTCTTCCACCAACAGCAGCGATATATCTTTATTTACCTCATGAGTTTCTTCCGGAATCCACAATAATGTGCCTCCTTGAACTACCTCATAACCCAACTTCGCCTTGCCTTTTTTCTGCACCTCCACGCCGGCGTATTTCAACAACCCACCTGTATTGGTGCGATAGCGATCGTCAATTAACTCCGCCACAACTTGACCATTTTGCACCTTTGTGCCTGGAGTTGCTCTGAGGTTAAAGACTTGGTTGTGAGCAGTGGAAATAAGGTAATTATTGCGACCTTGGGAACTTTGCACCGTCACCGTTGCCTGATCCAAAACCACACTAGCGGTGATAATCTCAATTTCCCTAGTACTCTTACCCACTTGCGCTTCTGGCAAGCGGACTATACCGCCATGTAAAGTAGTTAACTTGGTTTCTGCCAAGACACCATTTGTCTCAATTGCATCACCATTATTCACTACCAACTCCGCTCCAGGTGGCAAGTTATACACTTCCCCAGACAAAATCCAAATCAAACCACCCCGCGCCGCTGTGGTCGTTGTGTTGCCTTGACGGTCTGTTTTTTGCTCTGGTACTACTTCCGCAAACTGCACTTCCCCAGCCAAATCACTGGCTACATCTTTAACGGCTTTTTCAGTATTTGCCCGAGTTGTCCGTCCGCCGAGCGCCACTTCTGCCAGCAACTGACCAAGCTTTACTTGCTGCCCATCGACTATATATAGTGTCGAACCTTGGGTAACGGCAATTTCAATTGAACCAGATGTCGTTTCCAACGAAAGCGTACCGTTTGCTTCCACAAACAGCGAATCTTCCCCGTGTCGAGTGCGATATGCTCTGGTTTTCAACTTGCGCGGCAGGCGAATCGTACCATCTTTTTCGGCACGCACTTGTTTTGCTACTTCCCCGGTGAATACACCACCAGTGTGGAAAGTCCGCATCGTTAGCTGCGTCCCCGGTTCGCCGATACTTTGAGCGGCAATAATTCCTACCGCTTCACCCAAATCTACCATCTTCGCGTGTGCCAAACTCCAGCCATAGCAGTGTTGGCAAACCGAACGCGCTGCTTCACAAGTTAAAGGCGATCGCACCACCACCGATTGCACGCCGCTAAATTGAATCAAGTGTGCTAACTCGTTACTAATTGGCGTATTGCGCGGGGCGATTATTTGTTTGGTGGTGGGATGCACCACATCTTCTGCCACTACCCGTCCCATCAAGCGCGTGCCGATGGGAATCAGGATTTTGCCACCTTCTATCATCGCTCCGAGGGTAAGTCCCCTGGTAGTGCCGCAGTCAAATTCCCGCACAATCACATCTTGGGATACATCCACCAAACGACGGGTGAGATATCCAGAGTCAGCAGTTCTTAACGCTGTATCTACCAATCCCTTACGAGCGCCGTAAGAAGAGATAATATATTCGGTAACGGTCAATCCTTCACGGAAGTTGGTTTTAATCGGCAAGTCGATAATTTCCCCTTGCGGATCTGCCATCAACCCGCGCATCCCTACCAATTGGCGCACCTGGGAGATGTTACCCCTAGCACCAGAAAACGCCATCATATATACTGAGTTCAGCGGGTTAGTACTCTTAAAGTGCTTCACCACTTCATCTTTCAGCGCTTCCGATGTAGAGTTCCAAGTATCAATTACTTTTTGGAAACGCTCTACTTCCGTAATTTCACCGCGTTGATAGCGTTCTTCCGTGGCGCGAATTTCTTCTTCTGCGGCATCGAGGAGCGATCGCTTGCTTGGCGGCACCATCAAATCATCTACACTAATCGAAACTCCGGCTTTGGTGGCATAGCGGAAGCCTAAGTCTTTTAACTTATCCGCCATCACCGCCGTTCGCGCCGTGCCACAATTGGTGAACGCCCAAGAAATTAAATTTCTCAGTTGACCTTTGTCAACGATGCGATTGCGAAAAATCAGTTTTTCAGTCATTGATAATTGGGAAAAAGGTAATTGGTAATTGATAATTGGGAAAAAGGTAATTGGGAAAAAGGTAGTTGGTAATTGGGAAGGTAATTGTTTTTTCCATTACCCCTTCGGGTTCGCCAGTCGCCTGCGGAGGGAAACCCTCCCGCAGCGCTGGACTCACCATTACCCATTACCCATTACCCATTCCCCATTACCCATTCCCCATGCCCCACTAACTAGCTAACGCTTCTTGGATCGCCTTGTTATAAATAACGCGACCGGGAGTTGTGCGTATATATTGAGAAATCAAATTCCCTGACTTGTCTTGTCTGACACGACGGAATTTATACAGCAACGTCCGAGTCCCATCGGTGTTTTCTTCAACCTTCACAGGTTCGGTATCTGCCACATCAGTTTCTACTTCGCCATCAAACCGCACAAATACATAAGCGTGCAAATCAACTTGCTGCTGTTCGTAAGCCATAATCGCGTCATCCAAAGAACCGAAGTATTTTCCTGCGCCCTTTGTCGCATCCGGATTTTCCGCAGTTAAATAATACGCCCCCAATACCATATCTTGGCTGGGTGTAATAATTGGCTTACCGGTTGCCGGCGACAATATATTGTTAGAGGCAAGCATCAACAACCGCGCTTCTGCCTGAGATTCCAGCGATAAAGGTACGTGTACTGCCATTTGGTCGCCGTCAAAGTCAGCGTTAAATGCCGGACACACCAAAGGATGCAATTGAATTGCTCTACCTTCTACCAAAATCGGCTCAAAAGCTTGAATCCCCAAACGGTGCAGCGTCGGTGCCCGATTTAACATCACCGGATGCCCCTCAATCACTTCTTCCAACACATCCCACACACTAGGGTCGTTGCGAGAAATCAGCTTTTTCGCGGCTTTGATGTTATTCACCATACCAGAGCGAATCAAGCGATTAATCACAAACGGTTGAAATAGCTCGATCGCCATTTCTCTCGGCAAACCGCATTGATGGATTTGTAACTTTGGTCCAACGACAATTACAGATCGACCCGAATAGTCAACTCGCTTACCCAACAAATTCTGCCGAAAACGTCCTTGCTTACCCTCAATAATGTCAGACAAAGACTTCAGCGGTCGGTTATTTGCCCCTACCACCGTCCGTCCCCGACGACCATTGTCAATCAAAGCATCCACCGCTTCTTGCAGCATCCGCTTTTCGTTTCTGACAATAATTTCCGGTGCCAAAATTTCTTGCAACCGCGCCAAACGGTTATTGCGGTTAATCACCCGACGATACAAATCATTTAAATCGCTCGTGGCAAAGCGTCCTCCATCCAACTGCACCATCGGGCGCAAATCTGGAGGGATTACTGGAATTACCGCCATTACCATCCACTCTGGTAATGAACCAGTAGCGATGAAGTTATCAATCACCCGCAACCGCTTAATCAGCTTCGCCCGTTTTTGTCCTTTGGCGCTACCAATTTCTTCGCGCAAATTTTCCGCTTCTTGCTCCAAATTGATATCAGCAAGCAACCGCAGCAGCGCTTCTGCGCCAATTCCTACCTCTACACCTTGAAGTTGAGAATCTTCGGCATAAATCTGGTCTTCAATTTCCAGCCACTGGTCTTCACTCAATAGCTGTTTATAAGTTAAAGTTTCCGCGTTGCCTTTGCTGAGGACAACATAAGAGTTGAAATAAACTATCTGCTCCACATCCCGCAAAGGCATATCCAGCAAAATAGAAATGTAACTGGGGATACCCTTGAGATACCAAACGTGCGCTACTGGTGCCGCCAGTTTGATATAACCCATGCGGTGACGGCGCACTCGCGATTCGGTGACTTCCACCCCACAGCGTTCGCAGACAATACCGCGATGGCGCACTCTCTTATATTTACCGCAGTGACATTCCCAGTCTTTCGCCGGTCCAAAGATGCGCTCGCAAAAAAGCCCGTCCATCTCCGGCTTCAAAGTTCGATAATTAATCGTCTCTGGCTTAGTGACTTCACCTACCACCTGACCGTTAGGCAAAGTTCGCTCGCCCCAAGTCCGAATCCGTTCTGGGGAAGCCAAGCCGATTTTCACATAGTCAAACTGATTAGTTTGTGCGTTTCTCATATTATTAAATGGGCAATTGTTTAATGGGCATTGGGCATTGGGCATTGGGCAATGGGTAATGGGCAATGGGCAATTGTTTAATGGGCAATTGTTTAATGGGCAATTGTTTAATGGGCATTGGGCAATTGTTTAATGGGCATTGGTAATTGTCTCCCTTGTCCCCCTTGTCCCCCTTGTCCCCCTGCCCCATGCCCCATGCCCCATGCCCCATGCCCCATGCCCCATGCCCCATGCCCCATGCCCCATGCCCTATTCGTCGTCTTCCATCGATTCCCGCGATAGAGATTCGTAAGTTGGACGAGGGGGAGTGCGACGCGTTCCTTGGTCTGCCATCAAATCAACTTCTACATCCAAAGAACTACCGTCAGCTTGGGTTTCGACTTTATGCACGGCTATGTCTAACCCCAACGATTGCAATTCGCGCATCAACACTTTAAATGATTCCGGTGTCCCCGGTCGCGGAATTGCTTTGCCCTTAACGATCGCATTCAACGCTTCATTCCGTCCTTGCATGTCGTCAGATTTCACAGTCAGCAACTCTTGCAATGTATACGCCGCACCAAATGCCTCCAGCGCCCATACTTCCATTTCCCCAAATCGCTGACCGCCTTGTTGTGCTTTACCACCCAACGGTTGCTGCGTCACCAATGAGTATGGACCTGTCGAACGAGCGTGAATCTTATCATCCACCAAATGCACCAGCTTCAACATATACGCCACCCCAATCGTCACCGGTCTATCAAAAGGCTCTCCAGTCCGCCCATCAAACACCATGATTTTGCCAGGGTCATCCGGGTTATATACCCAGTTTCTCCCCGTCTCATCTCGTGCTTCTTGCAACTTACCATGCACAATCCGGCGCGATGACTCCTCCCCATACATTTCGTCAAAAGGCGTAATCTTAAAGCGCACTCCTAAGGTGTGACCAGCCCAACCCAGCAAACACTCAAACACCTGCCCCACATTCATCCGGCTGGGCACCCCCAACGGATTAAGTACAATATCCACCGGCGACCCATCCGGCAAATAAGGCATATCTTCCAACGGGAGGATGCGGGAAATAATTCCCTTATTCCCGTGCCGCCCTGCCATTTTGTCGCCAACTTGGATTTTGCGCTTTTGTGCTACATACACTCGCACTACCATGTTTGCTCCGGGTGGCAACTCGTCGCCTTGTTCGCGGGTAAATAACCGCACATCCACCACGCGACCTTTTTCACCATTCGGCACTCGCAATGAGTTATCGCGCACATCCCGCGCTTTTTCACCGAAAATTGCCCGCAGCAGCTTTTCTTCTGGTGGTTGGTCAGATTCACCTTTGGGGGTAACTTTTCCGACTAATATATCCCCCGCATCTACCCAGGCTCCAATGCGAATAATTCCCTGTTCATCCAAAGAGCGCAAAGCATCTTCCCCGACGTTGGGAATTTCTCTGGTGATTTCCTCAGGTCCTAGCTTCGTTTGTCTTGCCTCAATTTCATATTTTTCAATGTGAACCGAGGTATAAACATCTTCCTGCACCAACCGCTCAGAAATCAAAATCGCATCTTCGTAGTTGTAACCTTCCCAAGGCATGTAAGCGACGACAATATTTTGTCCCAGCGCTAATTCTCCACCTTCAGTAGAAGATCCATCCGCCAACACTTGACCTGCTACCACTTTCTCACCCATCCGCACCAGCGGTTTTTGGTTCAAACAAGTGTCTTGGTTAGAACGTTGATACTTAGAAATCTTGTATTTAATTTCGTTTTGGTTCGCTTTCGGACGAACGCGAATTTCTGTGGCATCTACATAAGTTACATCCCCATCAGTCCGCGATACAATCACCATCCCAGAGTCACGAGCCGCTTGCGCTTCCAGTCCCGTACCGACCAAAGGACGTTCTGGCTTCAACAACGGTACTGCCTGCCGTTGCATGTTCGACCCCATCAGCGCTCGGTTGGCGTCGTCATGCTCCAAAAAGGGAATCATCGACGTAGCAACCGACACAATTTGCACTGGGGAAACTGCTACATAGTCAACTTGCTCCGGTGTTGTCGTTGCCCAATCTTGGCGATAGCGCACCGGCACTTGTGGTCCAATAATGTAACCGTTTTCATCTAAGGGGATATCCCCCGTCGCAGTCCGCAAATCGTCTTCTTCATCAGCCGTCATATAAACCGGCTGCACGTCAAACCGCACTTTGCCGTTTTCTACCGGACGAAATGGTGTTTCCAAAAAGCCATATTGATTCACCCTGGCATGAGTTGCCAAAGAACCAATCAAACCGGCGTTGGGACCTTCTGGTGTCTCAATCGGGCAAATGCGTCCGTAGTGGCTGGGGTGAATATCTCGCACCGCAAAACCAGCGCGTTCTCTGGTTAATCCCCCAGGACCAAGTGCCGATAAGCGGCGTTTGTGAGTCAGTTCTGCCAAAGGATTGGTTTGATCCATAAACTGACTTAGCTGGGAGGAACCAAAGAATTCTTTGATTGCCGCAACCAACGGTTTCGGGTTAACTAAAGATGCCGGTGTCAGCACTTCCGCATCGGATACCGTCATGCGTTCGCGAATAATCCGCTCTAAGCGGTTTAAACCCACACGCACTTGGTTTTGCAGCAATTCACCCACACTTCTAACTCGGCGATTTCCCAGGTGGTCGATGTCGTCGGTGTTACCAATATCAAATTCCAGGTTGATTAAATAATCTACCGCCGCTAAAATGTCAACCGACGTTAATACGCGAGTTGTTTCTGGAACTTGCAAACGTAACTTTTTGTTAAGTTTGTAGCGTCCCACCCGACCCAAGTCGTAGCGTTTGGCATCAAAAAAGCGCGAATCGAGTAACTGCTGTCCGCCCAATACTGTGGGGGGTTCACCAGGACGCAGTTTGCGATACAACTCCATCAAGGCATCTTCTTCGGAAAATTGCCCTTCTTTTTCGATGGTTTTTTGAAAGTATTCTGGGTGACGCAGCGCGTCAAATATTTCGTTGTCTGACAACGAGAGTGCTTTCAGCAGCACTTGCGCCGACAATTTGCGGGTTTTGTCGATGCGTACCCAAACTAAATCGTTACGGTCTGTTTCAAATTTCAGCCACGCCCCCCGGTTGGGGATCAAACTAGCAGAGTAAGTGCGGCGTCCGTTTTTATCAATTTCTGATTTGTAGTATACGCCTGGGGAGCGGACGATTTGATTGACAATTACCCGCTCGGCGCCGTTGATGATGAAAGTTCCGCGATCGGTCATCAAAGGCAAGTCGCCGATAAATACTTCCTGCTCTTTAATTTCCCCAGTTTCTTTGTTAATTAATCTTGTCGGTACATACATTTGTACCGCGTAGCTACTATCCCGCCTTTTGGCTTCTTCTACACTGTACTTGGGTTGCTTAAGTCTGTAGTTCTGACCCAAAAAGTGCAGTTCTAGTTTGCCAGTGTAGTCTGTAATCGGACTAAAGGAGTTAAGTTCTTCTATTAGCCCTTCTTCTAAAAACCAGCGAAAGCTTGAACGCTGGATTTCAATTAAGTCGGGTAATAAAAAGGCGGGTTCCATATATGTTTCTTTAGTCATGCCTCTACCTTTATCAATTGTGAATTATCGCTCGTACACTGCACAAGGGCGTTCGCACATGAAGGAGCCTCTCGTAGAGAAGCCTCTAGGAGAGCGCAAGCGTCTTTCTTTGGGAGAAGAGAAGCGCGTCTTTGCAGGAGAAGGTTATCATCGAAGCGCCGATTTCCGTATTGGAAACTTATTTTTATACCAATTGACTGGCTATAAGTGCCGACAAAAGCACAGTAAGCTTTAAGAACTGATGACTTCAGCGGGCGATCGCCCCGATTAAAGTCAATTACGGCAAAAATCCTGCTTTTGCGTTGGAGCAATTGCAGATGAAAGATATCTTGTTGATTTTTATTTGCTTTCCTCACTTCCACTTCCATTAAAGCGCGTCAATTAGCGCACGAGTGCGCTCTACACTGTTCTGTCTTTTATACACGCACAGCCTTTTTCAAAGGGTGATGTTAAGAGACTGAAGCAACGCTCCGCTTTTATAAGCTCTAATCAGTATGGCTTTCTCTTGTTGGGTATTAATCACAAGTCAATTAACGGTTAACAATTTTTATAGATTAAATACAGATCTGCTTTCAAAGGACAAAATTTTAGCTTTAACGTAGTTGTTTTTGCAGGATGGTCGTGTATTTTTCGCATCCGCATGTAGAGAGAGGATGAAAAAGTGATGAAGCGTGAAACTTCAGTTTACTAATTTTTAGTTCCTTCCTTAACCATTATGGCGCAAGAAAAACATTTTGGAGGCAATAATACTAGCATATTTTTGCGCTCCTCGATTTTTATTTTTTTGCCGATTGAGGTGAGCCACTGCGTTGCGTATTTTATCGCCTATGAGCGCATGTGGCGTTAGAGTCAAAGTGGCGAAACAATCTTAGGGTGATGTATCCGGCTCACTTGAGCTAGAGTACTAACCCAAATAGTTTACAGGCATTCTCAGTAGTTTGAGTAGCGATCGCCTCTAGACTTTCCCCACGCAAACGAGCTATAGCTTCTGCTACATAACGCACGTAAGCTGGCTCATTGCGCTTTTCTTTTCGTTTCGGAACCGGTGCTAAAAAAGGACAGTCTGTTTCAATTAACAAGCGATCTGACCGAACCAACACAGCTGATTGTTGAATGTCTATGGCGTTTTTGAAGGTGACGGTGCCACTAAAGCTGATATAAAACCCCAAGTCGATAAACCATTGAACTTCTTGTGGTTTTCCACCCCAGCAGTGCATGACACCTCGGATATTGTCTCCTTTAAGATTCCTCCATTTTTGCAATATGTCTCTCAGTTCTGATGCAGCATTCCGGCAGTGGATAATCACTGGTAAGTTGAGTTCACATGCGATCGCTAATTGAGCTTCAAACACCATACGCTGCCCGTCGTAGTTATCTGCTTTATAAAAATCCAGCCCCATTTCTCCGATTGCTACCACTTTGGCATCAGAGGTAGCCAAAGATAATATTTCCTTTTCTGTTTGGCTATTCCATTTATGGGCATCTAAAGGATGTAACCCTACAGCAAAGCTGATTTCGGGACATGTGTGAGCTATCGCTTGAATGCTGGAAAACTCTGATGGCTCGACGCACGAATGTACTAGACGTACTACACCGGTTTCTTGCCATCGCGATCGCACTGCTGCTAAATCCGGTTGAAAAAGGTCAAAGTTGAGATGAACATGGGTATCAATCAGCTGCATTGAGGGGTCCAAGAGTCCTTTGTCCTTTTTCAAAGCATGAGTCCTGATGACGAACGAACTCATGACTGTTAACAGTTATGCTGATACGGTAGAGCTTTTTAGTTTTTTCGCCAATTTTGACTTTTTCCTCGCTCCATTGTTCGGATGAAGTACACCCCGCTTTACAGCTTTATCGATTTTGCTGTACGCCTCCGACATGCGATCGTCTACATCTTTCTTTGATTCTGAGCTAGGATTAGCTGCATAGGTTGCTACAGCCGAAAGGTATTTTTTCATCAGCGTTTTCACGGCTGATTTATAAGCTTTGTTACGCAAGCGATTGCGTTCTGCGATCTTGGCGCGTTTCAGAGCAGACTTTGTATTCGCCACTGTCAATCCCAAAAATACTATTATTTATGTACACACACTACTAGGCTTACTAATATAGCATCTTTTTTGCCAATGTTATAATTCGGGCGAAAAAAATATCATAACTAAAATTATTTTAATTTTTACGGCAAGCAGAAAAAAAGACGTTAACTCACCTTATGAGCATATGACGACAACTAAAGAAATGCGTTAAAATTAGGTACTCCAGTAAATAAGGACTTCTCGCCACCTGTTACCAAGCGCTCAGACCGCCTTTGTGAAAATGTGTTGCTAAAGGCAAGAATCTATGAACGGTTAAAGTTCAGCGGTGGAAATGTAGAGACACGATACTAAGCGCGTATCTACAAAATCAAGCTAATAAATGATAAAATAGACAAAAATTATACTCAAAGCTTACCTAAATTGCCAAAAAAAGGCAAGATGTTCAAACAAAACACCTCCACCGTTTGAGGTTAGAAAGCATGCTTTCGCTGCGCGATCGCAACCCAAGTGCGATATGAAGCCTTGGGAGTATCAAAAAAATACAGGTTAAGCTAGAGAAGAGAATTAGGGTAAGCTTTGCGCCTAATTAGGTAAAGGGCAAAACTGATTCTCGGCGGGAATATTCGTTCATTTTGGCACTTTCCTTACTCCATGCTGCGAATTATTACTCAGCAGGCAGACGTCAGAGCAGAACTGCAACGTATCTGCGATCGCACCCATGATGAACAGGTGCATCACAAAGAAGCAACCGTGCGGGAAGTGTTGCAAGCAGTGAAGCGCCAAGGCGACAAAGCTGTATTGCACTACACTGCCGAATTTGACCACCAAACCCTCAATTCCGGTGAACTGCGCGTTTCCGGTTCCGAACTGGATACGGCTTATCAACAGGTGTCAAAGGACTTGCTAGAGGCAATTCGGCTCGCTAGCCGACAAATTGAAGCGTTTCATCGTCAGCGAGTACCGAAAAGCTGGGTACACTTTGGCGATGATGATGTAGTGCTGGGTAAGCGCTACACTCCTGTAGACCGAGCGGGATTATATATTCCTGGTGGTCGAGCTGCTTATCCAAGTACGGTGCTGATGAATGCTATTCCAGCGAGGGTGGCTAATGTCCCCCGTGTGGTGATGGTAACGCCACCGGGAGCGCACAAAGCGATTAACCCAGCAGTGTTGGTAGCTGCCCAAGAAGCTGGGGTACAAGAAATTTATCGTGTCGGAGGCGCCCAAGCGATCGCCGCTTTAGCCTACGGTACAGAAACGATTCCGAAAGTAAATGTGATTACAGGTCCAGGTAACATTTATGTCACCCTAGCAAAAAAACTCGTATACGGTACTGTGGGCATTGATTCTTTAGCAGGACCAAGTGAAGTGCTAATTATTGCCGACGAAACCGCAAATCCCGTACATGTGGCGGCGGATTTGTTAGCACAAGCCGAACACGATCCGATGGCAGCAGCAATATTGTTGACAACGGATACAAGTTTGGCGAAGAACGTGCAAGTCGCTGTGGAAAGACAGCTAATAGATCACCCTAGAAGAATAGATACAGAAAAAGCGATCGCTCACTATGGCTTAATCGTCGTTGTCGAATCTCTAGAAGCCGCAGCTCAATTCTCAAATGAGTTTGCCCCCGAACACTTAGAATTAGAAGTCGAAGATCCTTGGGCATTAATTCAACATATTCGCCATGCAGGGGCAATCTTCTTAGGGCATTCTACACCAGAAGCTGTGGGAGACTATTTAGCTGGACCAAATCACACTTTGCCTACTTCCGGTGCTGCTCATTATGCTTCGGCATTGGGTGTGGAAACTTTCTTGAAACATTCGAGTATCATCCAATACTCCGAAACTGCCCTGCAAAAAGTGGCTGGCGCAATTGACGTACTAGCGACAGCGGAAGGCTTGCCTTCTCATGCTGATTCAGTTAGACGCCGAGTTCAAGAAGATGAATAATTACAAATTCTTAATTTTTTCTTAAACTTTTGGCAAAAGTTACCTAGTGGCTACAAACTGAAAGTTTAAACGGCATTCGCAAGCCAGGTGTTACAACGGAGGGCAACCTCCGAAGTACAGCAAATCGCGATGCTATTTACGCAGGGCGTAGCTTCCACGACAAAGGCACGTCCTTAGCTGCTCTTATTGTTGGTGTAACCGCCAACACATAAAGCAGGTAATAATGTGAAATGTCTACCTTGAGGAGACTACAGCGGTGCTAAATACTATTTTGGTAGCTCTGGACGGTTCAGAAATTGCAGAACGTGTAATTCAGACTTTACAGGAATTGGTGCTGCTAAAAGAAAGCAAAATAATTCTCTGTCATGTGTTTCCCACCCCAGAGTCGGAAATGGAACTATCGGCAGATCGTCCTCAAGGAGAGTCACCAACACTTTCTTATTTTCATGTAGAAAAACAACTGCAATCCTATCAGGAACAGTTGCCAGTCAACAGTGAATTAGAATTAGTAACTGGCGATCCGGCAGAAGAAATTATTCGTCTTGCCAATATTTACCAAGCTGACTTGATTATTATTGGCAGTCGCGGGTTAACTGGGATGAAGCGAATTGTTCAGGGTTCAGTTAGCAGTCAAGTAGTGGAAGAAGCTAATTGTTCAGTCTTGGTGGTGAAGTTGAATTAAAATCAGGTAAGGCAAATCAGATAATGCCATGACTACAACTCCAGCAGTCACTAAACGATTTACCTTTGAAGAGTATCTGGCTTATGATGATGGTACTGATACACGCTACGAATTGGTTGATGGAGAACTAATTCCCATGAGTTTGGGAAGTGGGCAACATGGAGGGGTAGCAGAATTTATCAATGTTTGCTTTCGAGAAGAAATTCTCCGATTAAAGTTAGATTGGACATCTAAACAAATGGTTGTCGGTGTTCGTTCTCCCCGCGCTGGCAGATGGGATACATCAAGAATTCCCGATGTAGTTGTGCTTTTATTGCCCCAATGGCGAGAATTGAGAAACCGAGAAGCAGTTATTGAACTTAATGAACCACCTCCCTTACTTGTGGTAGAAGTTGTGAGCGAGTCAACAAAAACCGTAGATTATCGAGCCAAGCGAGTTGAATATAATATTTTAAATATTCCAGAGTATTGGATTGTCGATTTATTAAGTAATAAAGTAACTGTCTTCACATTAATTGAAGAATTATACGAACCAGCAGAGTTTGTTGGTAGCGAGCAAATTCAATCTCAAATCTTTCCAGAATTAAAATTAACGGTTGAGCAAGTTTTAACAGCCGAAAATTAGAGAACAGATTTCAAGACTTATTAATTACTAAATAATGCCTATACTCTCTTTTTTGAGCTTTATGAGTAAACACATAATCTGATATATTATGTAATTTTATATACACTAAACTGACTAGTTTTCTGACGATATTCCCGGATAATTGTAAGGATTACACCACCGATTCTAATAGTGAAATAGAATATATGTTTTCTTGGTTATTAACTTTCGTCTTTATAAACCTTGCTACGATGTCCAATTTATACAACAGTCAGCAATAAAATATCATCGATAATATCGTATAAAATGCGATAATCACCTACTCTAATTCGATAACCATACTCTCTATTTTTTAACTTTTTAACTTCGTTGGGACGGGGTTCTGTAGCTAAATCATCAATTTTAAGTTGTATGCGTTCTTGAAGTTCAGACGATAATTTTTTAAGTTGTTTTGATGCACCCTTTGAGATTTCAACTTTATAACTCACACTACTTCCTTTTTCACTTATTTTTTAACTTCTTCCCATGACATTGTGCCGTTAATCCGTATATCTTCCTTGGCTTCATCATAGGCTTTGAGATCGTCTTGTTCCTCTTCTTCATCTATACGTTTTAGTAATGCGAAAATCTCATCTAAAGTGCTATCGTCAGCTTGATTTAGCAGTACGTTGATAGCTTTGATTATCTCTTCTCTGTCTTGTTCGGTTTTCATTTTTATTTCTCACTTTCGGTTTTTAAGTCTAGTGTAGACGGGTTAATCATTCTTTAAAACTTATTTAATTTGAAACATTTCACCTATGTCTACCTGGAAATAACTACATAATTTAATAGCGACTTGGCAATCTATCCAGCTAAAACTATTTTTTAAATAACCTCTTATAGCGTTTTCACTCACCAAAGACGGCTTCGGTTGCCCATCCCACGGCTGGGGTGGGAGGAATCGCCGTCCGCCGTCTTGGGCATAGGGCAAGGGGCAAGGCTCGCGAAAACCAATGCCCAATGACGGCAGGTGCTACAACGCGGGGAACCCGCGCAACGCACTGCCTCCCCAATTCCCAATGCCCGCGAAATCAAGAGTGCGCGACTCCGGGGGATGAGCTTAATTCTAGTTTTTGAACTTTATAAGTAAACACATCATCAAATCGGTTACACCATTTCTCAAAGCACGGAGGCATGGCTGCGGGCATTGTCTCTTTCATCGAAAGTCACTTTGATGTGAAAACTATGCTGGTAGAGCATTATACCCTTTTTTATTCTTCTTTTTGTTTAAGTCCCACTAATGACTTTAAAAGCTAACGTAGGTAGGCTTTGTACGCGCAACCCCGCACACTTGAGTCTAATACGAAGTTGCATTGTCATTGGTAGTAAGGAAGTCCGAAGCGACGTTCAAAGTAGCGTCTGGTGACAGGAGAAGGAAGCAATAGAAATGGACTTTGAGCTACCACGAACTTAACGCAACTTGGTATTGTCAAGTTCAGCGGTAAGCGGATCAAGCGTGGGTTGTACAAGTCCTCATGTGGTATCAAATTCAACTCAGATATCAATGGCAGTTACAACATCATGCGAAAAGTAGTCCCAAACGCATTTTGCAATGGGATAAAGGGTGTAGTAGTTCATCCAACCAAGGTCACACTTGCAAACTAATTCTATATTTTTCTATGGAATTAGGAACTATAAGTCTCGTTATCTTTATGAGTGCAAGAGGTCTAATAATTTAAGGATTTATTAAGGCTTTCCCACGTTGTACCTCAAAACAAGGGAAAACGAGGGAAAAAGCGATCGCATTCCGTTTTACTTACCCTGTTGTTCGAGCCAAGTTACCAAATCTCCTACCTCAGAGAAATCTAACAAAGCCTCACTTAAATCTTCCAAGCGATCGGTGGAAGAGGAGCGAATACGTCCTTGTAAATCAGCGTCGAGTGTACCGAACAACCGTGTCAGTAGACGCATAATCATTACTAACGCTTCTTCCTGTCTTCCCTCTTCTAAAATTTCTTGGAAAATGACTGACTCACGCATAATTCTTTCTCTGATAAGGTTACCAATCAAATTCTTGTTAAACCGTAGCCCAGCTAGTAGCTGAGTACAAGTCACAATTTCCCGACGCTGTTGTGATTCTTCTATGTTATTCAATTCTTGGGCTACCCGACTGAGCAATTGTGTAGAATTCTTTGCAGCACACAGGGGTGCTAAAGGTAGCAGTGCGGGTTCCTGTAACAGTGGTTCTGGGGATTGCTCCCACATACGAATGACTTGATAGCCATGTCTGGTAGATTCCAGTTGGAATTCATTCTCAAAGACAGCTGTATTAGTTGTTGGTTTCAACCATATCAGCACTTGAGTTACTGGTAGTCCATATTGCCAATGCAATCGCACCCAATAATTTAACATTCGCAACGGCATAGATTTGCCAGTAGGCACTTGAACTTGAAATTCTAAATGCACTCATTTGCTTTTGGGTGCGTAAAAATGTTACAGAATCAGCTTCGCCACTTCGACGGGACCCAAACCGACACCGCGCCCGTGGACTCACCGCAACGCAGTGGCTTGGGAACCCCCCAACTCTAGAGCCACTACGAATAGACGGTACAGGCAACCGCGCCCGTGGACTCACCGCAACGCGCTGCCTTGACGAGTGCGTGAGATTATTATCCGTCTGGACTCACGGCTTTTGAGTTGCCAAGAAGGTTCGCAAGCTTAACAAACTCAAGCTTTGCCCCAAATTCAACGGCAAAATTGATACTCCTTCCAAGCGAGACTGTACCCAACCTTCACCCCAGTACCATTCATGAAAGCCGTCGATACCTTGACTGAGTAGCAAGCGCAAACAGTTGGGTTTTGCCACATCCACTTGATGATGAATCTTAATTAGTCCTATTGAGCTAGTAAACTGAAATCCTGAATGTAATTCTTCAGGCATTCCGGGGGAAAAACGTTGCCCGATGAGCCATTTTTCTTGTTGCACAGGACGCAGCAGACTGTCTTTGATTGTAGCGGCTGATGCTTCAACTTCTATACGTAGTTGACTTTGTTGAAAATTACCGAACATTTTGAGATCGATCGCATTTTCTTTTAGTATGACAAATGTGGTTCATCAGATACGGGCTTGTTCAAAGGAAAATGAAAATTTCATTACACGACGGGCACGTTGAAATATTTCTTCAAAATTCCCTACTTTCTACAAGCGCGGAAAACCGCTTCTTTTCATACGGACATCCTTAACCATTGTTCGTTTGTTTGGTCACTTTTCTACGAGCTGATGAACTTAAAATAGAAACAGTGAACTTGTTAAGAAATGTAAGGTTATTCATGGCGGATCAGTTAATTCGCGCCACAGCGGCTGATGGTGGAATTCGTGCAGTCGGTGTGATTACCACACGTCTGACAGAAGAAGCAAGGACTAGACACAAGCTTTCTTATGTAGCAACCGCAGCCTTGGGTCGAACGATGGCAGCTGGCTTATTGATGGCTTCTAATATGAAGCGAGAAGGCTCTAGAGTCAATGTCCGAATTAAAGGCGATGGTCCTTTGGGTGGTATCTTGGTAGATGCTGGCTTAGATGGAACAGTACGCGGCTATGTAGAAAATCCGGCGATCGAATTGCCTCCCAATGCCAAAGGAAAACTTGACGTTGGTGGCGCAGTTGGTAATGGCTACCTTTACGTCGTTCGGGATGTGGGTTACGGCTATCCTTACTCTAGTACGGTAGAACTCGTTTCTGGGGAAATTGGGGACGATATAGCTCATTACCTGGTAAACTCAGAACAAACACCTTCTGCTGTAGTTTTAGGTGTGTTCGTGGGTGCTAATGGGGTGACTGCTGCTGGAGGCTTACTCGTACAAGTGTTGCCAAAAGCCGCTAGAGATGAAGCTTTAGTCGCAAAGTTGGAATCACGAGTGGCAAGTTTAGCTGGATTTACGCCATTGTTGCAAGCAGGCAAAACATTGCCAGAAATCTTTCAAGACTTGCTGGGTGATATGAATTTGGTGATTTTCCCAGAAACTCAAATGCTACGCTTTCATTGTGGTTGCTCTTTTAACCGCGTACTCGGAGCATTAAAAATTTTAGGAGAAGCTGAACTGCAAGACATGATTGCTAAAGATGATGGAGCTGAGGCAACTTGTGATTTTTGCGGGTCAGTATATCACGCAAGTAGCGACCAGCTAGCGCAATTAATTGACGATTTGCAGGCGGAATCTTCCGTTTGCAGATAAGTATAAAAAGATACCTTTATTTCATTGCGTTAATGATATCTGTGGAGAGAGATAATTGAGACTAGCTTTTTCATGACGAGAAAGTTACTATGGCAACAAAGAAATTATCGATCCATTACAGATCGCTGTGAACTTATTTTGGTGTGAGAGATGACAGAGCGGGATATTCCAGAGAGTTGGTCATCAGCCAGAGCAACAGAGCCAGATGAAATAACCAGATTATCACGATCGCTCCCAATCGGCGATCGCGTGTCTGGTGTCCCAGCTAATGGTTCTACCTCAAAGTCAGTGAAGCGCCGAAAAAAACGCAATTCTGATAAAGAACAAGGGACAGCCAGCACTCCTTATGGTCAAATGCCCAACTGGATGAAAAGCTGGGTGTTATGGACAGTTTTATTAGCGTTGATTCCTGGCAGTATCGGCTTTATTTCGATGGCGATGCTGCTAAAGTTGCCATCGGCGCCAAACTGTCCATCGATTTTTTGGCCCCTTGCTAGTGCATCGGTGCGACTGCACTGCGCTCAATTGGCTGCTTCTAAGCAAACGGTGAATGACTTGTTACAAGCGATCGCCTTAGTCAAGCAACTGCCAGAAAATCACCCACTACGGGCAGAAATTAATCGCAACCTAGAAGAGTGGTCGCGTTCGATTTTACAGCTAGCCGATCAAAGTTTTCAATCAGGGAAGTTAGACGAAGCGATCGCAACAGCACACAAAATTCCTCAAAACCTCTCGGCTGATAAATTAGTAGATGAGCAAATCACCAAATGGCAGTCAATTTGGTCTAAGGGAGAAAACATTTACCAAAAAGCGGAAAACGAACTACGCCAAGCACATTGGCAATCCGCTTTTATGGTGGCATCTAAATTGCTGCGGGTAGATAATAAATACTGGCAAACAGCTAAGTACGATCAATTAAATCGCTTGATTGTCTCAGCGCGAGAAGATGGCGAGAAGTTAGCAAAAGCCAACGGTTTGGCTGAAGACTCTGGAGTAGATAATTTACTAAAAGCCATCAAAGTAGCTGAGTCAATTGGGCAAGATAGTTACGTTTATCAAAAAGCGCAGGCAACAATTCCAGTGTTTGGACGGAAAATCCTGGCATTAGCACAGAAAAAGCTAGATCGCCGGGATGCGGATGAAGCGCTGGAAATTGTCGGCAAAATTCCGGCAAGTACAGGGCTAAAGTTAGAAATCGAAGACTTTACAGCTATAGCTGATGCCCAAAGAAATGCATGGATCGGCACTGTTTCTGGTTTAGAAACAGCGATCGCCCAAGCACAACAAATTGACCCCTCAAGACCAGTTTACGACAAGGCACAAAAACTGATTGCCCGTTGGCAGCTAGAAATTGAAGATGTTGCCAATTTAGAAAAAGCCCGTACACTGGCAAGTCAGGGAACAGTTAGCGATTTGAATGCAGCGATCGCTCAAGCGCGTCTTATCCCGGCTAATAATCCTCGTGGTTCTGAAGCTAGGCAAGCGATGGGACGCTGGCGTGCCGAAGCTGAGACAATCGAAGATAAACCTTATTTGGAACGCGCTGAACAGATAAGTTTTATAGAGGATGTTAACTCATTGCAAGCAGCGATCGCCGAAGCAAGTCAAATTCGTAACGGTCGGGCATTATATCCAGAAGCACGCCGAAAAATTCGCACTTGGACGGCGAAAATTCAGCGAATTGAAGACCAGCCATACTTAGATCAAGCGCGAGATATTGCTCGTACTGGCGATCTAGCCTCTGCGATTAAAGCTGCCGAACAAATTGCCTCGTCAGGACGCGCACTTTCTGGTGAAGCACAAGCGTCTATAGACGATTGGCGAGGGCAAATCCGCGCTAGAGAAAATTGGCGGAAAGCGCGGGAAGTGGCACTTGCTGGCACTCCAGAAGCTTTGTCAGAGGCAATACAACTAGCGGATCGAGTGCCAAGTCGTAGTTTGTTACGCAATGACGTGAATCCGGCTATTGACCAATGGAGTCAGCAATTATTAGACATAGCCCGCTCTTTGAGTGAGTCTGATATCACCCAAGGTATTGAAACTGCAAAACTGGTTCCCCAAGGTTCTGCTGCTTACAGCGCAGCGCGAGAGCAAATCAGGAATTGGCGCGAGTTGCTCAAGCCAGAACCTGAGCCAGAACCTCAACCAGAGCAATCTCCTGAGGAATCGACAACGACACCTGAGCAGCAGTAATATCAAATCTGGTTGTGAGATATTGATTGAGCTGCATTACCCGCCAGAGATTAAAATCTCTGGCTAATAGCTAAAGTCATCTTTAGATGACTAAATGAATCTTGGTCAAGCTTTTGAGTTTATTTTAATGGAATGTCGCGCTATTAGCATTACCCACCAGAGATTAAAATCTCTGGCTAATAGCTAAAGTCATCTCAAGATGACTAAATGAATCTTGGTCAAGCTTTTGAGTTTATTTTAATGAAATGCGCGCTATTAGCATTACCCGCCATAGGTTAAAACCTATGGCTAATAGCCAAAGTCATCTTCAGATGACTAAATGAATCCTAGTCAAGCTTTTCAGTCCATTTTAATGGAATACGCGCTATTAGCCATGAACTAAAGTTCATGGCGGGATAAATGGTTAATTGAGAATAGTGCATTTCGCTCAGTTTAAATCAACAATAATTCTCATAAGGGTACAGCATTGCTGTACCCTTAATTGTTTGTGTATATCGATGCCAATTGTTTGCAGATGAATTTTCAACATCAAGATTGTGACTCTGAGGAATAATGTTGCACAATATTGAGGTTCCACTCAGCGTAGGCACTCTCCGGCTGATGTCGTATTCCGTGTTTGTCGCAATCTAATATTATGGCGAAAATTAACAACAATTTCCTTAAGCTCAAAGCAGGCTATTTGTTTCCAGAAATTGCTCGACGAGTCAATGCTTTCGCGGAGGCAAACAGTGATGCAAATATCATTCGGTTAGGTATTGGTGATGTCACCGAACCTTTACCTGAAGCTTGTCGCACAGCTATGATTAAAGCTGTCGAAGAAATGGGCGATCGCTCTACGTTCAAAGGCTATGGTCCAGACCAAGGTTATGCTTGGTTGCGAGAGAAAATTGCTTTACATGACTTTCAATCTCGCGGATGTGAGGTTGATGCATCGGAAATTTTCATTTCTGACGGTTCTAAGTGCGACACGGGCAATATTCTGGATATCTTTGGTAATGATAATGCGATCGCTGTCACCGATCCTGTTTATCCGGTGTATGTAGATACCAATGTGATGGCTGGACATACCGGAGCGGCTAATGATAAAGGTGAGTTTGAGGGTTTGGTATATTTGCCAATTACCGCAGAGAATAACTTTACTGCCGAAATTCCTGACAGGAAAATCGATTTAATTTATCTGTGTTTCCCCAATAATCCCACCGGCGCAACTGCTAGCAAAGAACATCTCAAGGCTTGGGTAGATTATGCTAAGTCTCATAACTCGATTATTTTCTTTGATGCGGCTTACGAAGCTTTTATCACCGATTCCGAGATTCCGCACTCGATTTATGAAATTGAAGGGGCAAGAGATTGTGCGATCGAGTTTCGCTCCTTTTCCAAAAATGCCGGCTTTACCGGTACTCGTTGTGCCTTAACGGTTGTGCCGAAGACACTGAAAGCGAAAGCTGCTGATAATTCTGATGTGGAACTGTGGAAGCTGTGGAATCGCCGCCAATCTACCAAGTTTAATGGAGTGTCTTACATCGTCCAACGCGGAGCGGAGGCAATTTACTCTGAGGAAGGTATAGCACAAACTCAGGCACTTGTCAACTTTTATATGGAAAATGCGAAAATAATTACGGAGCAACTGACAGCAGCGGGATTGCAGGTATATGGGGGCGTAAATGCGCCTTACGTCTGGGTGAAAACGCCTAATAATTTGTCGAGTTGGGATTTCTTCGATAAATTGTTGCAAACCGTCAACGTTGTGGGAACACCCGGTTCTGGTTTTGGTGCTGCGGGTGAAGGTTACTTTCGGATTTCCGCATTTAATAGCCGGGAGAATGTGGAAGAAGCGATGAAACGGATTACCGAGAAATTTAAAGTGTAGATTGGGGTGGGCGATCGCTCCCAATACCTAATTAGTTCTCCGCCGCCTCTACCGCGAGCGGTAGAGGCGGCGGAAAATTTTAATATCTAGCATATAATAGCCAGGTTTTGAATTATCTGGTAAATCAATACTCTTGACATTCGGATTAGGGTCTAAATTCTTCTCCTTATGCCGTTAGTTATTTTTTCTAACAAAGACTCAATTAAGGAGATGACAAATACCCGATGTCCGAAGCCTCTCCCCAGGCAGTCAATCGGCTGCTAGCAGGTTTACCAGATGCAGAGTACCAGCGCCTTGTTCCCCACCTAAAGCATGTCCAGCTTTCTCACAAGCAAGTTGTTCACGAGGTTGGTGAACCAATCGAATACGTCTATTTTCCCCTTCGGTCAATAGTTTCTTTGCTCTCCACTATGAATGATGGCTCGATGGTCGAAGCTGGCTTAGTGGGTAATGAGGGGATAACGGGTATCCCCGCAGCTTTGGGAGACAACATCGCGACCACAACCGGGATCGTGCAGGTTGCTGACTCTGCCATGAGAATGAAGGCAAGCTTGCTGAAAACCGAGTTTCAGCAGGGTGGTTCACTGCAAAGCCTGCTGCTGCGGTACATGCAAGCGCTGTACGCCCAAGTCTCTCAAGGGGCTGCCTGCAACCGCCTCCATCGTTTGGATGAGAGACTTGCCCGTTGGCTACTGCTCGTCTGTGACCGTATAGAGTCAAACGAGTTGCCGCTGACTCAAGAATTTATGTCCCAGATGTTGGGTGTACGACGTGCTGGGGTCACGGAGGCAGCTAACAGCCTTCAACAAGCAGGACTGATTCGCTACACCCGTGGCAAAATTACCATCCTAAATCGGCAGGAATTGCAAGCTGCTTCCTGTGAGTGTTATGAAATCATCAAAGGCGAGTACGCTAGGTTGCTAGGCAATAAACACAGTTGAAAGCTCTTGTCAAGTAGAGAGGCGATCGGCGCTTTGCAGCAGTCTTAATTCTCCGCCGCCTCTACCGCGAGCGGTAGAGGCGGCGGCAAATGTCAATTCTCTAGTATATAAGAGCTAGCTTTTCAGTTCCTGCTAGATTAACATCTTTTAACATTTGGATTGGGGTATAAATTCTTCTCCTTATGCTGTCAGTTGTTTTTTTGCAACGACTCAACGCGAAGAAATTCCTAATACCTTATGTCCGAAGCCTCCCCCCAAGCAGTCAATCGACTGCTAGCCGCTCTGCCAGATGTAGAGTACCAGCGCCTTGTTCCCCATCTAGAGCGCGTCCCGCTTTCTTTCAAGCAAGTCCTTCACAAAGCTGGTGAATCAATCGAATACGTCTATTTTCCCCTTCGCGCAGTAGTTTCTTTGATTTCCACTTCCGAAGAAGGTTCGATGGTCGAAGTCGGCTTAGTGGGTAATGAGGGGATAGTGGGTATCCCCGCAGTTTTGGGAGACAACATCGCGATCGCAACCGCGATCGTGCAGGTAGCAGGCTTTGGCATGAGGATGAAGGCAAGCTTGCTGAAAACCGAGTTTGAGCGGGGTGGGTCACTGCAAAGTCTGCTGCTGCGGTACACGCAAGCGCTGTACGCCCTAGTCTCTCAAGCGGCTGCCTGCAACGGCATCCATCGTTTGGAGGAGAGACTTGCCCGTTGGCTGGTGCTCATGTGTGAGCGTGTAGATTCAAACGAGTTGTTGCTGACTCAGGAATTGATATCCAAGATGCTGGGTGTACGACGTGCTGGGGTAACAGAGGCAGCTAACAGCCTTCAACGGGCAGGAATAATTCGCTACAGCCGTGGCATAATTACTATCCTGAACCGGCAGGAATTGGAAGCTGCCTCCTGTTCGTGTTATAAAATCATCAAAGGCGAGTACGCTAGGTTGCTAGGCACTGAAGACAGTTGAAAGTTATTGTCAGCGGGTGCGATCGCTCAAACGTTAGCTTATCCAAAAAGGCGAATATGCCCTGAAAGAGTCGAATAAACTTTGGTGCAACTGAACAGATTGCAAAATTATCGGCAGGGCTAGGAACTGTAACTTAATTTCTCATCACATCTGTTCATTGTTTATCATTTTGACAAGATTCTTCTAAAATCAATTGGTCAACAAAATCTCTTAGCCGTTCTTGCCAGTTGGGAACGGCTTTAAGTTTTTCTCTTACTCCTGGTAAAACTTTGAACTGTACTGGGACTTTATCATATGCAACTTGATTATCTGGTCTAAACAAAGTTCTTGACATTGTCAATTCGCTAGAATCTGGTATACTAGATATTATATCTATATGAATAAGTTCAAAAGATAATTGAATGCTGTTAGGTTTCAAGACTGAATTAAAACTCAATAATCAACAGCGCACAGAGTTATTGAAACATTGTGGCGTAGCGCGTCACGCTTGGAACTGGGGACTAGGACTGACCAAACAAATCCTTGACCACAACAAAGCTAATCCTGATAGCAAAATCAAGTTTCCCACAGCTATTGACCTTCATAAGTGGTTAGTGGCGTTGGTCAAGCCTGAGTGTCAGTGGTATTACGAGTGCAGCAAGTCAGCGCCACAAGAAGCTTTAAGAGCTTTACGTACAGCGTGGGATAGATGTTTCAAGAAAAAAGCTGGTGTTCCCAAGTTCAAAAAGAAAGGCAAAGCTGATAATTTCACCCTGGAAGGTAGCGTCAAGATACTTAGTAGCAACAAAATTCAAGTACCATCAATTGGCATCCTCAAGACTTATGAGCGCTTGCCGCAGGTAACAACCAAGTCGGTCAGCATCAGTCGTACAGCGGATAGATGGTACATCAGCTTCAGATTTGAGGTTGAGCAAATGTTACTTGACAAGTCAGTCCCAGTCGTGGGAGTTGACTTAGGTGTTAAAGTCCTGGCAACTCTTTCAACTGGCGAGGTGTTTGAAGGTGCCAAGAGTTATCGCAAATATGAGCAGAAGCTCTCTAGATTGCAATATATGAGCCGACATAAGCAGCGCGGCTCAGTCAACTGGAATAAAGCACAGCGCAAGATAGCTAGACTACATCAGAAAATTGCCAACATCCGCTTATGTACGTTACACAAATTTACGTCTTACTTAGCCAAGAACCACGGCAGGATAGGCATTGAGGATTTAAATGTGAGCGGCAGTGCGATTCGTTGCTTAGTGAATCACGGTAATCAGCCCGTACATAACTAAGCCAGTGAAATCTAGATAACTAGACACTGAACTCTCAGATTGATGTGGGTGAAAGTCCCATCCGCAAGATTCA
>JAESGF010000208.1_pt1 | contig 37161 bp, 37 predicted proteins | sample 9269621 | NCBI WGS metagenome assembly JAESGF01 (sample SAMN14515066, study PRJNA621663) | algae metagenome | isolation source: Tolypothrix carrinoi HA7290-LM1 and co-occurring heterotrophs from dry rock... | place: USA: Makauwahi cave, Kauai, Hawaii | collected 2011-01-06
CCCCACTCCCTCATCTCCCTCATCTCCCCCCACTCCCTCATCTCCCTCATCTCCCTCATCTCCCTCATCTCCCCCCACTCCCCACTCCCTACTCCCCACCCCCCAATTTATTCAACGCTTCTTCTGTAACCCGACAAATTCGCCAATCATCTAAAATAGAGGCTCCCATGCTGCGGTAGAATGCGATCGCAGGCTCGTTCCAATCCAAAACACTCCACTCTAACCGTCCACAATTTCTTTGCACGGCTATTTGAGCTAATTTTGTCAACAAAGCTTTCGCAATACCTTTTCGCCGATATTTCGGTAAAACAAACAAATCTTCTAAATAAATTCCTGGTTTGGTGAGAAATGTGGAATAATTATGAAAAAACAGGGCAAAGCCGACAGCTTGCCCTGCATATTCTGCTAATATCGCTTCAATATATTTATTAGAGCCAAATAAATGCTCTTTTAGAGATTGAGCATTACCAGTGACGGCATGAGATAATTTTTCATACTCTGCCAACGCCTGAATTAATTCAAACAGCACAGTGCAATCTGCTGGTTCAGCAAACCGCAAATTCAAATCGTTATCAAAAGTCATTAGTCAATAGTCCAAAGTTAATAGTCCAAAGTCAATAGTACGATGACCGTTGACTCCTAACTCCCGTACAGACGTTTTGGTTCCTTTTGTCTCTACTTTTAACTCCTAACTCCTAACTCCTAACTCCTAACTACACCAACCAACCTTTCAAGCGTTTAGCTATGTGAGGACGCCGCAATTTTCGCATGGCTTTGCTTTGAATTTGTCGCACTCGTTCGCGAGACAAATTAAACATATTGCCTACTTCTTCTAAGGTATACGGTTCGCTGGTAGTCAAACCATACCTAAGAGAAATTACGTCTTTTTCTCGTGGTGTTAAGACATCACCCAAAACTTCCCAAATCTCCTGACGCATCATGTTTTCATTCATTTTTGCTTCGGGAGATTGATTATCTTCGTCTTCTAGCAAATCCATCAATTCCGTGTCTTCTTCTTTACCGACGCGGTGGTTGAGAGAAAGTGCTTGCCGACGTAGTTGTTGTAGTTGGCGTAGTTGTGGCAAAGGTATTTCTAAAACTTCTGCCATTTCCGCTTCAGTGGGATTGCGACAAAGTTTTTGTTTAAGTTCGCGTTGCGCTTTTTTAAGTTTGTTAAGTTTTTCAACAATATGGATTGGTAAGCGAATTGTCCGCGCATCATTAGCGATCGCTCGCGTAATTGCTTGTCTAATCCACCAATAAGCGTATGTCGAAAATTTATATCCCTTATCTGGATCGAATTTTTCTGTAGCGCGATTTAACCCCATTGCCCCTTCCTGAATTAAATCTAGGAAAGGCACTCCGCGATTGAGATATCGTTTCGCAATTGACACTACCAACCGGAGATTTGAGCGAATCATTTTCCGCTTCGCTACTCTACCTTGATACAAGCGACTTTCTAGTTGCTTTTCGGTCATTTCTAGTGAGGATGCGACTTTTTCCTTACTAGCTTGTTCACCCAATTTTTCGCTCAACGAAGCTTGTAATTCCCTTACTTCTTCATTAAACCGCACTCGCCGCGCTAATTCTACTTCTTCGTCGGCTTTAAGTAAAGGATAACGCGCCATTTCTTTAAAAAACGCGCCGACAGCATCATCATGCTCGGTTTTATTATATCCGGATGGTCGCGCTGCCGCCATTTGATCGCCATCGCGTTCATCTGTTTCTACTAAAGTTTCCGCGATCGCGCTATATTCATCTGCTACTGCTTCTAGTTCGAGTGGTACTTCACTCTCTACAGCATTTTCTACTAGTAATTCCATTGTTCCCAATTCAGCAATATTCATAGTTTCCTTAAGAGATTGTTGCTTTGTTTGGTACATAATTAAATGACAGCTGCTTTTTATTGAGGTTTGGTAGTTTTCCCAACAGAACAAATGCACCTGTCTTACAGCAAAATATAGGTTTCTGCTAATGTCTCATTTAACGCGACATTCAGTCTGTATCTTTCATTTCATACTTCCTGTTACATATAATTCAAAAATCAATACTGGTATTTGCACTTGGAAATATCTACTTGCATCAACACATATATTCCTCATTATGTTTGTTTATTAGCAAATCTGTGAAATTTTCAAACTTTATCAACCTTAACAAATATAAATATTTTTCGTAATCATCCTTAAACCTTAAATCTTCCTATATTTTTCTCTACCTTTTTATTTTTTATGCCTTCCTTCTTGGTTAAATACTTCAGAGTCTTCTTTTTGGTGTTAATGCAACCGCCGCCAACTTCCGAATGAAAATACTAATATGTCTTCCGTCTAAACTTGAGCTATATTTCTGTTGAATTACAGCATCCCATATACTGAAAGGGCTGAATATCTATCAATAGGTGGAAAAGCCCTATACCTTACTTAGTATATGGAGACAGCTTTTAGAAGTAAGCGAAGATGATTTGATTTTTTTTTAGATCGGACATTAAATATTTATTTGCGTCTGGAGTTGAGATTAGTTTGACCGATAAATTACATAAGAGGAAACTTATCAAGTATTATAAGGGATAAAAGTATTGCGAAATACAATTTGTCTTAATAAATGGCAAAAGTTAAAGTTAATTTAGAAGAGTGAATTCTGACCAAACACGTAAATAACAGTCTATTAATTCAAAAGCTATGTATAGTAATGGCGTAAGTTTATTTCCATTGGTAGTAGCCGAACCGAGTAGTCCATACGAATCGGGCAAAGCTGTTGAGCGGTGGGTCGAAGTGCTGGTAGACTTTGTTGACTATTCAAAAGAAGTAACAGAAGAAGAAAAAGAGGAAAAAGAAGAAAAACTGTATACGTATCGAGTCCCAGATGGGTTAAATGTAAAACCCGGAGATATTTTAAGTGTGCCATTTGGGGTACAGCAACTAGGAGCGATCGCTATTCGTTTGCTAGCAGAACCGCCAGCCAAACTAGCACAGGAAAAAATCAAGGAAGTGGCAGATGTTGTCCAGAGAGATTTTTTTGGAGATAACTACTGGACTTTGATTGAACGGGTTTCAAAATATTATTACACACCATTAATAAAAGTGGTACGCACAGCGTTGCCACCTGGGTTAGTAGGGCGATCGCAGCATCGCCTTCGCCTCAAGCGAGAAAACATTCCCAACGGTGCAGAGGAATTTCTTGGTTCAACAGCAGCGCGTCAAATACTAAAAATGCTTGAGTCTCAAGCGGATGGGGACTATAGCTTCAAATACCTCAAGCCTAAGGTAAAAGGATTTCGCAGGGGAAAGGAACAATTACTCAAACGCGATTGGGTGGAAAGTTATGTGGAACTACCTAGTTCCCCTCGTCCCAAGATGAAACCAGCAGTGACACTAATAGATGATGGGTTTTACATTGATTTAAACAAGCGTCAGCGAGAAATTTTAAAAGTACTACGCGATCGCGGTGGTGAATTTTGGCTTTCGGAATTTATCCAAATATGTAAAACAAGTATTTCCACCTTGAAAACGCTGGAGCAAAAAGGCTGTATAGTCATTGATGAGCGCGAAGTATTAAGAACCGAAAGTGGTCCGGTTGTAGTCGGCGACCAAGCGAAATCATTAACACAAGCTCAATCGCAAGCGTTAGCGACAATAAATCAACTAAATGGATATGCTCAAGTTTTATTGCATGGAGTAACAGGTTCCGGAAAAACCGAAGTATATTTGCAAGCGATCGCACCCCTACTCAATCAAAATAAATCCGCCCTCGTTTTAGTTCCAGAAATTGGACTTACACCGCAATTAACCGATCGCTTTCGCGCTAGATTTGGTAACAAAGTCAGCGTTTATCACAGTGCCCTAAATGACGGTGAACGTTACGACACCTGGCGACAAATGCTCACAGGAGAACCACAAGTAGTCATCGGCACGCGAAGCGCCGTTTTTGCACCTTTGCCAAACTTGGGTTTAATCATCTTAGACGAAGAACACGACAGCAGCTTTAAACAAGACTCACCCATCCCCACCTACCATGCTCGAACCGTCGCGCAGTGGCGAGCCGAATTAGAAAATTGTCCCTTAATTTTAGGTTCCGCTACCCCTTCGTTAGAAAGTTGGTTGAGCGTCAGGGAAGGGAGAGGGGGACAAGGGGGACAAGGGGCACACGGGGCACAAGGGGGACAAGGAGGACAAGGAGGACAAGGGGGACAAGGAGGACAAGGAAGCATCTTTTCTCCCTTGTCTCCCTTGTCTCCCCCCTCCCCCCCCTCCCCCCCTCCCCCCTCCCACTACCTCCCCCTGCCCGAACGCATTTACTCTCGTCCTTTACCGCCGGTGGAAGTGGTGGATATGCGACTAGAGTTGCAGCAGGGAAATCGTTCTATATTTAGTAAGTCGCTACAATCGGCTTTGCTAGAGTTACGAGAAAGGCGACAACAGGGAATTTTATTTATCCATCGTCGGGGACACAGTACTTTTGTATCTTGCCGCAGTTGCGGATATGTGCTGGAATGTCCTCATTGTGATGTTTCGCTAGCGTATCACCATACTGAAGAGGGTGCGCCGCAATTATTGCGCTGTCATTACTGTAATTTTGCGCGATCGCATCCTCAAAATTGCCCCGAATGCAGTTCGCCTTACTTAAAATTCTTTGGTAGCGGTACGCAGCGAGTCGCCCAAGAATTAGCGCGACAGTTTCCCGAATTGCGTTTCATTCGGTTTGATAGCGATACCACCCGCAATAAAGGGGCACATCGCACGCTGTTAACTAAATTTGCTAACGGTGAAGCTGAATTGTTAGTGGGTACGCAAATGCTCACCAAAGGATTAGATTTGCCTCAAGTCACATTAGTCGGGGTTGTTGCGGCTGATGGCTTGTTAAATTTATCAGATTATCGTGCCAGCGAACGCGCATTTCAAACTTTAACCCAAGTAGCCGGACGTGCTGGTAGAGGAGACGATCCTGGTAAGGCAATTATTCAAACTTACACACCAGAACATCCAGTAATTGAAGCAGTGCAAAGGCATGATTATGAGTCTTTTATTCATCCCGAATTAGAACAAAGACAAGCTTTAAATTATCCTCCTTATGGGAGATTGATTTTATTGCGCTTAAGTAGTCTAGATGCAATAAGCGTGCAAAACGCCGCGCAAATCATCGCTACAGCTTTGAATTCAAAAGAGGGATTTGAAATATTGGGACCCGCACCCGCGAGTATTTTAAGAGTAGCAAATCGTTATCGCTGGCAGATATTAATTAAGTTTGCTCCCGATGCTTTGCCACAATTGCCAGATTGGGAAGAAGTGCGATCGCTTTGTCCTTCCAGTGTTAGTTTAACAATCGATGTAGACCCATTACATATGATGTAAATATCGCATTCAGTTGAATATTTATCGTATATCAATACCTTGTAGAGACGTTCCGCAAAGAACGTCTCTTCTCGTAGTGGGGACTTTAGTACCCAAAAATCGCTCGCGCGATCGCCTGGTTCAAATTTACTAATACAGCAATTTTCATGTATTTAGACCACACTTTTCTTCCTTTCTTTCTTCCTTTGCGCCTTTGCGCCTTTGCGTGAGATAAAAATAATGTGGTTCATTTAGGTGAAAATCGCTGTAAGTTTATTTTTGCGTACTTACTTTTTTTCCCAAAATCTTGAATATGCAATATAATTTTTCGCTACACCTTCCTGACTTGTTATCATCGCCAATAATACGTGTAAACTTATACTAAAAAATAATGTATCTAATTTGACAAAAATCTCAATTATTCTCTGTTTGAAAGTAACAAATGTAAACGTAAACAATATGATATGGAAGATAAATGAATAGAAGTAAAATTTAAGTATTCTTGTCGGACAGTTCAAAAAATCTCTGAAAATTAGTAATAACACAGAAGAGGAAATCTAGTATAAAAAATTGAAGTGATAAAAAATATCGCGGTTTAACCGCCAAATAAAATTCACACTCCTGTTAAATTTAATCTTTCAGCATCGGCTTGTAGGTACTTGAAAAAAGTAAAGGAAATACATGGTACAAGGTTTGTTGCAAATTGGGCTAACGCTCTGCATTGTTATAGGAATAACTCCGCTTCTGGGTAAATACATAGCGCGTGTCTTCTTAGGAGAAAAAACGCTACTTGACTTAGTAATGCAGCCTGTAGAGAGACTTATTTATACATTAGCAGGTGTCCGCAAGCAAGATAACATGACTGGTTGGCAATATGCGCGGGCAATACTGTACAGTAATTTTGTTATGGGCGTTTTCGTATGTCTGTTAATAGCGCTTCAGAAATTCTTGCCTTTCAATCCGACGCGGTTAGGAATGCCTACTTGGGATACAGTGTTACACACTGCGATTTCATTTCTGACAAATACCGATCAGCAACATTACGCCGGCGAAACAACCTTAAGTTATTTCAGCCAGACAGCAGCTTTAGGCTTTTTGATGTTTACCTCAGCAGCGACGGGGTTAGCGGTAGGAATAGCCTTTATTCGCGGTTTAACAGGTAGACCTTTGGGAAATTTTTACGTTGATCTGACTCGTGGCATCACACGGATTTTACTACCAATTTCGGTGATTGGAGCGATCGCCTTACTTTTAACAGGTGTACCGCAAACATTAGCTGCACCGCAAGTTGTCAGAACCCTCGAAGGAAGTACGCAGTACATCGCCAGAGGTCCGGTAGCATCATTTGAGATAATCAAACAACTAGGCGAAAATGGCGGCGGTTTTTTTGGAGTTAACTCAGCACATCCCTTTGAAAACCCAAATGGCGTTTCTAATTTAATCGAAGAAATCGCCATGATTTCGATTCCAGCGGCATTGATTTATACCTACGGTTTATTTGCCAACAACACCAAACAAGCTTGGCGGCTTTTTTGGATGGTATTTGTAATTTTTGTAGTTTTAGTTTGCATCACAGTCGGCGGTGAACTGCAAGGAAATCCTTTAATTAATACTGCCTTAGGAACAGACCAGCCGAATTTAGAAGGCAAAGAAATAAGATTTGGCTGGGCGCAAACTGCATTATGGGCAGTCATGACCACTGCAACTATGTGCGGCGCTGTCAACGGTATGCACGATTCTCTCATGCCGGGTGGTGGCTTTTCAACCCTTTTCAACTTATTTTTGCAGATTATTTGGGGCGGTCAAGGAACAGGCACCGCTTACTTATTCATTTACCTAATTCTCACCGTATTTTTAACTGGGCTGATGGTGGGACGCACCCCTGAATTTTTCGGACGCAAAATAGAAAAGCGAGAAATCGTCCTTGCTAGCATAGTTTTGCTGGTTCATCCAATTGTAGTTTTAATTCCCAGCGCGATCGCCTTAGCTTCCCCCAACACTTTATCTGGAATTACCAACCCAGGTTTTCACGGTATCTCCCAAGTAGTGTACGAATACGCTTCAGCTGCGGCTAACAACGGTTCTGGGTTTGCAGGGTTAGCTAATAGCCAACCTGCACCTACAGCTTTATGGTGGAACTTAAGTACCTGTGTGAGCATCTTAGTAGGACGCTACGTACCAATTATCGCCATCCTACTTTTAGCTGACAGTATGGCACATAAACAAACAGTGGCAGAAACCCCCGGTACCCTAAGAACCGATTCTCTGCTATTTACTAGTGTTACCGCTGGAGTAATTCTGATTTTAGGAGTACTGACATTCTTCCCCGTTTTAGCATTAGGTCCGATCGCCGAAGGATTTAAACTCGCAGTCCGGTAGCTAGAGATGGGGAGACAAGGGGACAAGGGTTTTTGAAGAGGGGGAAAGGGGAAAGGGGAAAGGGGAGGCAGTGCGTTGCGTATTTTCCCCCCGTTGTAGCACCTGCCGTGAAAGGGAAAGAATTATTACCAATGCCCTATGCCCCATGCCCAATGCCCAATGCCCAATGCCCAATGCCCAATGCCCAATGCCCAATGCCCCATGCCCAATGCCCCATGCCCAATGCCCCATGCCCAATGCCCAATGCCCCATGCCCAATGCCCCACTCCCCACTCCCCAAATACATGAATCCCGTAGCAACTACTTCTAAAAATAAACCTCCACGTTCTCTCAAGAGCGATCGCCGTCAATCGCCGAAAAAGTCTAAAGTAAATAATAAAGGACTTTATCTAAGAGCAGTTAAAGATGCTTTTGTCAAGCTCAATCCCAAATATGCAATCAAAAACCCAGTCATGTTTTTGGTTTGGGTAGGCACAATTATTACTCTTTTAGTCACGATTGATCCTTATTTATTTGGACAAGTCCCAGGCGAGAATTTACAACGTTTTAACGGCTTGATTACCGGGATTTTATTCTTTACTGTCTGGTTTGCCAATTTTGCGGAAGCCGTCGCGGAAGGACGCGGTAAAGCTCAAGCTGATGCTTTGCGCTCAACTAAGTCAGAAACTCTCGCCAGAAAACTCTCCCCTGATGGCTCAATTACCGAAGTACCTTCCACCAGCCTCAGACAAAGTGATACTGTATATGTAGTTGCAGGTGATATTATTCCCGCCGATGGAGAAGTGATTATGGGTGTCGCTTCGGTGGATGAATCGGCAATTACTGGCGAATCTGCACCAGTATTGAAAGAATCAGGCTCGGATGTTGCTAGTTCAGTTACTGGCGGTACACGGATCATTTCCGATGAATTAATTATCCGAATTACAGCCGACCCAGGTAAAGGCTTTATTGACCGGATGATCGCTTTGGTGGAAGGTGCAGAACGCAGCAAAACACCGAATGAAATTGCTTTGACGGTGTTATTGGCAGTTCTTACCTTAGTGTTTTTATTTGTTGTGGTGACATTGCCTGCGATCGCCTTTTATGTCAAAAGTTCAATTAGCGTACCAATTTTAATTGCTTTGTTGGTGGCATTAATCCCGACAACCATCGGCGGTTTGCTGAGTGCGATCGGTATTGCCGGTATGGATCGAGTTGCCCAATTTAACGTTATTGCCACTTCCGGACGAGCAGTAGAAGCCTGCGGTGACGTTAACACCTTAGTTCTCGATAAAACAGGTACAATTACTCTTGGCAACCGCTTGGCAGAAGAATTTATCCCAATCAACGGTCACTCAGTCGAGGAAATTGCCAGCGTAGCTTTGGCAGCTAGCGTCTTTGATGATACACCAGAGGGAAAATCAATTGTCCGGCTGGCTGAAAAGTTCGGGGCAAAAGTTGAATTTGACCGCAATCAGTCAGAACCCGTTGACTTTTCCGCCAAAACGCGCATGAGTGGTACTAACTTACCAGGTGGATATCAAGCGCGGAAGGGAGCAGTAGGAGCAATTCAAGGATTTGTGCGTTCCCGTAACGGACAAGATTCCCCAGAACTTAACGCTGCTTACGAACAAGTTTCCCTACAGGGAGGTACACCCTTAGCCGTTTGCCTAGATCGGGAAATTTACGGCATCATCTATCTTAAAGATATCGTCAAACCCGGTCTTCGCGAACGTTTTGACCAGTTGCGACGCATGGGTGTGCGTACCATCATGCTGACCGGCGACAACCGGATTACCGCTTCTGTAATTGCTACTGAAGCTGGAGTTGATGACTTTATTGCCGAAGCAACACCAGAAGATAAAATTTACGTTATTCAAAGCGAACAGGCAAAAGGCAAACTTGTAGCGATGACGGGAGACGGTACTAACGATGCTCCCGCTCTTGCTCAAGCGAATGTCGGGGTAGCAATGAATACTGGTACTCAGGCAGCCAAAGAAGCGGCAAACATGGTAGATTTGGACTCCGATCCCACCAAGCTAATTGATATCGTTTCTATTGGTAAACAATTGCTGATTACTCGTGGAGCGTTGACTACATTTTCCCTCGCCAATGATATTGCTAAATATTTTGCGATTATCCCAGTGCTATTTGCTACTGCTAATTTGCAAAGTTTGAATATTATGAAATTGACCAGTACTAATTCTGCAATACTGTCAGCGTTGATTTACAATGCTTTGATTATTCCGGCTTTGATTCCTTTGGCGTTACGGGGTGTGAAGTTTAGACCGCTAACTGCAAATAAATTGCTACAACGTAATATCTTAATTTATGGGTTGGGTGGGGTGATTGCACCATTTATTGCGATTAAATTGATTGACATGTTGATTACGGTGGTAGGGTTAGCGTGAGGCTTGATTTTTTGATTGTAGAGATGTTGTAGTTAATGTCTTTACAATTAAGTGCAGTAGCAAGAGAACGAACCGCGTTCGCGGAGCGTCTCGAAGAGAAGGGCGCAAAGGACGCAAAGAAATAAGAAAGTTATGAAAAGAGTTAATTTAGAATATAAGTTTTTAGCAATGGATGCAGTGCAGGCAATTTTGTTTGTTTGGTGGCGATGGTATAAACAAAAATTGCCGCTCGTTCTTTTTATCGTTCTGTGTTTGAATTTGTTAGTTGCTCCAGTTGTTTATGCTGCTGATGGCAATTTGGAACGTCGTTCGGCTTGGGCGATCGGCGTTTTAGGATTTGTAACTGTGGCACTTATAATTTACTTATTTGATGTCATTTTTCGCCCCGAACGCTATTAATTGGGCAACCGACAAAATTAAAGTAAATATTAGAGGTTTTAAACAAATTTTATGTCTATTGTGAGAGAAGCTATCAGAGCAATTCGCATTACTTTGGTTCTCTGGTTGCTGACAGCAATTATTTATCCTTTATTTATTCTTTTGATAGCTCAAGTTCCCTTGCTTCAAGAAAAGGCTAATGGCAGTATCATCTATAATTTCAAAGATGAACCAATTGGTTCGGCTTTGATTGGACAACAGTTCAGAGATGAGCGCTATTTTCATGGTCGTCCCAGTACGGTGAGATACAGCCAAGGAAAACAAGCCAAACCAACCGGCATATCTGGCGCCAGCAATCTCGCTCCCAGTAATCCAGAATTGCTCAAACGAATTGTAGAGCAAGCAAATCAACTCAAAGACGAGAATATTCAACCACTCGCCGATTTAATTTATACATCTGGTTCGGGTTTAGACCCACATATATCAATAAAAGCAGCGCGGGAGCAGTTAGATCGAGTTGCTCGCGCTCGTAGTGTCCGCGAAGATGAAATAAGTCCTTTACTTGATAAGTATACTGATAAAAGATTTTTAGGGATTTTTGGAGAGCCTGGAGTTAATGTTTTGCGATTGAATTACGCTCTCGACCTCCAAGAACTTAATCGCAGGCAAAATCAATAAATGATAATGGTTAGTGGATAGTGGTTAGTGGATGGTGGATGGGGGATGGGGGATGGTGGATAGTGGATAGTGGATAGTGGTTAGTGGTTAGTGGTTAGTGGTTAGTGGATAGTGGTTAGTGGATAGTGGATAGTAGATAGTAATTAGGTTAATCAACAACCAACAACCAACAACCAACAACCAACAACCAACAACCAACAACCAACAAACAACAACTCACAACCAAAAACCAACAACCAACAACCAACAAACAACAACTCACAACCAAAAACCAACAACCAACAACCAACAACCAACAACCAACAACCAACAACTCACAACCAACAACCAACAACCAACAACCAACAACTCACAACCAACAACCAACAAACAACCAACCACTCACAACCAACAACCGTATGAACACTAAACTTTCAAATTCTGGAAGTTATTATCCTATACGTTCGGCGCGGCGGGGTAAACATAAAATATTTATTGGTATGGCTCCTGGTGTGGGCAAAACTTACCGCATGTTGGAAGAAGGACATGCGCTCAAACATGAGGGAATTGATGTTGTTGTTGGGCTTTTGGAAACCCACGGACGTAAGGAAACGGCACAAAAAGCGCAAGGGTTGGAAATCATACCCCGTAAGGAAATTCCTCGCGGTGGATTGACTTTGACGGAAATGGATACCGATGCAATTTTAGCGCGATGTCTAGCGACAAGCCGCTACGCGTCTACGCCTCAGCTAGTATTAATCGATGAACTCGCACATACCAATGTCCCAGGTCAAGAGCGCGAAAAACGCTATCAAGATGTAGAAATCATTTTGGCAGCAGGCATTGATGTATACTCCACAATGAATATTCAACATTTGGAAAGTCTCAATGACCTGGTAGCGCGAATTACTGGGGTGATAGTACGAGAACGAGTTCCCGATCGCATTTTAGATGAAGCAAATCAGATTGTTGTTATAGATGTAACACCAGAAACTCTGCAAGAACGCTTGCGAGAAGGCAAAATTTATGCACAACCAAAAATCCAACAATCCCTCGATAATTTTTTTCAACGCCGCAATCTGATAGCTTTGCGGGAATTGGCTTTGCGGGAAGTCGCAGACAACATCGAAGAAGATGCGATCGCCTCCACCCCCGCAGGACAATTCTGTAATATTCACGAGCGGGTTTTGGTGTGCGTATCCACCTATCCCAACTCAGTACAACTATTGCGTCGAGGGGCTAGGCTTGCTAATTATATGAATGCCCCCATTTTTGCTGTATTTGTCAAAGAAAAAGACCGCTTCCTTACCAAGGAGGAAAGTTTATATATTGAAACTTGTGAGAAACTGTGTAAAGAATTTGAAGGTACGTTTATTCATTTCAGCAGTAATGATGTGGCTAGTGCGATCGCAGAAGTCGCGAAACAATATCGCATCACCCAGATTGTAATTGGCGAAAGTCAGCGAACGCGCTGGCAAATACTCTGGAAAGGATCTTTAACACAAACGTTAGTCCGCTTGCTCAAAAACGTTGATTTACATATAATTGCCACTGAGAAAAACAATAGCACTCAGTTGTAGATACGAACGAGCAATTACCCAAATCTTTTTGTATCTCCACTTTAATTAAAAATCCAAAATCTAAAATCCAAAATCGAATGACTTATGTAATCGGTTTAATCAGTGGTACCTCGGTAGACGGTATAGACGCTGCCTTAGTAGATATTTCCGGCACAGATTTGGATCTGAAAATTGAGTTGTTAGCAGGTGAAACATATCCTTACCCAGTCGAACTTAGAGAGCGAATTTTAGCAGTTTGTGCTGGAGAGAGCATCTCAATGGCAGAATTGGCAGAATTAGATGATGCGATCGCGATCGCTTTTGCCCAAGCTGCCCAAAATATCCAAAACGGTCACAAACCAGCTTCTTTAATTGGCTCCCACGGTCAAACAGTTTACCACCGACCACCTGGGGGAGAGGGGGGGACAAGGGAGACAAGGGAGACAAGGGAGACAAGGGGACAAGGGGAGAATTCTCAATCCAAAATCACGCCACGTGCTTCAAGTCGGCGGAGCCGCCCAACGCAGTGGCTCCAAAATCTAAAATCCAAAATCGGTTACAGTCTACAACTCGGACGCGGTGCTGTCATTGCTCATCTGACAGGCATTACCACTATCAGTAACTTTCGCGCCGCTGATATTGCCGCAGGTGGTCAAGGTGCGCCCCTCGTACCTAGAGTAGATGCCTATTTGCTCAGTCATCCTCAAGAAGGGCGTTGTATTCAAAATATCGGCGGTATTGGTAATCTTGCTTATATACCACCTCGTCGTGACAACTGGCTCGAAAAAATTCTCGGTTGGGATACAGGTCCAGGAAACAGCTTATTGGATTTGGCTGTACATCATTTAACTGCTGGTGCGAAAACATACGATGAAAATGGCGACTGGGCAGCCAGTGGCACACCTTGCCATCCATTAATAGAACAATGGCTAAATCAAGACTACTTTCATTTACCGCCGCCTAAATCCACCGGTAGAGAGTTATTCGGCGTTGCTTACCTGCATCAGTGTTTAAAAGACGCAGAAATATATCAACTCAGTTCTGCCGACTTGCTGGCAACTCTTACCGAACTAACCGCAGCTTCAATTGTTCACAATTACCGCACCTTTTTACCGCAAATGCCACAGCAAGTATTTTTATGTGGTGGTGGTAGTCGCAATCTTTATTTGAAACATAGGTTGCAGATTTTGTTACAATCAATCCCCGTATTAACCACAGATGAAGTCGGGTTGAGTGCCGATTTTAAAGAAGCGATCGCCTTCGCAGTTTTAGCTTATTGGCGAAACTTAGGCATTCCCGGCAACCTACCAACAGCCACAGGCGCCAGTCAAGAAGTTCTTCTAGGAGAAATTAATAGGTAATGGGTAATGGGGACAAGGGGGACAAGGGGGGCAAGGGGGACAAGGGGGACAAGGGGGACAAGGGGGACAAGGGGACAAGGAGGACAAGGAGGACAAGGAGGACAAGGAGGACAAGGAGGACAGAGGTAAATTTTGACTTTTAACTCCTAACTCTTAACTCCTAACTCCTAACTCTTAACTCCCCACTCCCCACTCCCCATCCCTTAAACTGCGGCTATACTGTACTTAATTTGCCAAGGCAAGGATCGTACAAGGTGGCTCATACTTTTTTATTAGAACCAGGACGCTGGACAATGCAAGGAAATTGGCTGGAACGTAACGGAATGCCAATCAGCGTCAAGGGTATGACCTTGGTAGCTTGGAATCGAGATAACTGGTTCACGATGGCAACAAAGTTGATATTTCCAGCTAGCGATCGCTCTGACATTTCTTTCCTCTACAAAGGGTGTCTTCATGATGGAGAGCGTCAGTATACTTTTTTACTACAACATAATGTTTTGGGGCAGGTTGAAGGTGAAGGCTGGATTGCTCAAGATACAATTGTGCAGCGTTACTGGGTATTAAGCGATCGCCAACGTCGTAGTGGCTTTGAAACTTTACACCGCATAAATAATGATAGCTACTACTTAACCAGTGGCATCCTTGCGGGTCATTTTTTAACTAGCACAATGGAAGCCAGCCTAGAGCGTCAGCCTACATAATTGGGCACTGGTTAAGGGTTTACATTTCCATATTCCTTAAGCGCGATCGCATTTTAGCAGAGTCTGTTCGTCAGACATTGCTTTGTTGAGCAATTAACAGTATAAACACTGTTAACTTTGTAAAAATTTTAAAGTTAAAAATATAAGTGATATATTCCTCCGACTAGTTTACCCAACCAGGAGCATTGAATACCCGTAGGTCTGCCTGAATTCGTTGAAAATCCCGAAAACCGCTGCCCAGTTATTTTGTTACTCGATACTTCTGGCTCTATGTACGGTCAGCCAATCCAAGAGTTAAATTGAGGGCTTGCGGCTTTCAAAGAAGATGTACTGAGAGATTCTCAGGCATCGTTGAGTGTAGAAATGGCGATCGTCACATTTGGACCTGTGCAGCTAACCCAAGACTTCACAACCATTGACCAGTTTACACTACCCAAGCTCGAAGCTAGTGGTGATACTCCGATGGGCGAGGCGATTGAGTACGCTTTGGATTTGTTAGAATATCGTAAATTTACTTATAAATAAAATGGCATTCTATACTATCGCCCTTGGATATTATTGATTACCGATGGAGCGCCAACCGATAGTTGGCAGTATGCAGCACAACGGCTGAAAGAGGCAGAAGCACAGCGCCGAGCCTTGTTTTTTCCCGTTGCTGTGCAGGGTGCAGATATGAACACCCTCAGACAAATTGCTCCGCCAGAACGTAGCCCTATAATGCTGAATGGCTTGGATTTTCGTTCTTTATTCGTTTGGCTCTCTACTTCCATGAAACGGGTTTCCAGCGGCAAAGTAGGGCAAGCTGTAGCCCTCCCATCTGTGGGATGGGGTCAAATTACCACCTAGAATTTAAGGAGATTTTGTGGCTTGGAGAGCAGTTGCGCGTTTTGAGATCGGAACCAGTCATGAAAAGCAGCAGATGCTTTGTCAAGATTTTGGGGATTATCGCATATTGAATGATGTGATTGTCGGGGCTGTTGCGGATGGTGCTGGTAGTGCCAAACATTCTGATGTTGGGGCTAAGTTGGCAGTTGAGACGGTAGTTGGATACTTGAGCAGAATTGATAAATATATCCACAAGCGGAAACGTTGCTGGGAAAGATTCTCGCAGCCATCTAAAGAACAAGCTAAAAGGCTATTTGCAAAGACGGGATAGTTTGGCAAAGCGATCGCAACGGCTATGTAGCAAAAATTTACAAAACATCGCCAAAACTTGAGCATGTGCAGAAGCTAGAGGTGATGGTAGCGCATCCAGCCAGAGAGCCAAACTCTCACCTCAACCATATTTCTTTTGCTTGGCCCAAGTCGCTGCTAAAAAATGCTAAAGGTAATTGTGTTGGTTTTTTGATGCCAGCGATCGCAAACGCTAAACAACTTATAGACGTTTACAATCCCCAGCGTCGTAAGCAGCAAAAACTTGAGGTAGATTGGCGTTTTCTCCATACAACAGCGCTGAATATCGCTTCAATTATCCAAGCAATTCACGCTGAAGGCTATGTATTGGGTGACATAAAGCCGACAAATATTCTTGTAAATAATCGCGCTTTGCCTTCGATTATTGACACAGATTCTTTTCAGGTTCGCAATCCCATCACAAATAAGATTTATCGCTGTGGAGTTGGTTCTGAAGGCTTTACACCCCCGGAACTGATCGGAAAAGATTTCTCAACGATTGACCAAACGCAAGTACACGATCGCTTTCGCATAGCTCTGATTATCTATCATTTATTGTTTGGCGAAACTCCTTTCAAGGGAAAGTATATAGGGACGGGGGATGCATCAGAAGAACCTGAAGAACGAATCCGTCGAGGGTTATGGCTTTATGAACCAAACAATCTTATTCAGCCAGTAGCAAACACGATTCCTCTTAATATTGTCCATCGAGAGGTTCAGCAATGTTTTCTCAAATGCTTTAATAATGGGCATACACAACCTAATTTACGCCCAAGTGCAGGAGATTGGGTTAAAGCCCTAAAAATTGCTGTCAATGAGTTAACTGTCTGTGGAAAGTTTGATAGTCACTACTACAGCCGAACTTACGGCAATTGTTATTGGTGCGAAAGAGAAAAGAAACTTGGAGTTGATGTTTTTCCTGGGGTTGCAAAACCGCAACTACAATCTAATGTTGCTGCACCAACTACCCAAACTAACAATACAAGTATCAATCAAGTTAATGTACAAGTAGCTCAATCTTCTAACATTCCACTGATTGCAAATACTAATCAGGTTAATGCACAAGTAGCTCAATCTTCTAACAAAGCTAATAATTGTGAATATATTTTTAGCTTAATTTTCTTGGTTTTCTCAAATTTATTTATTATCAGCTTTACTCTACAACATTATACATCAATGATTCTACAACACTATACATCAGATATAGGGATTTTTAATCTTATTAGCTTGATAATTTGGGCTTTATTAGCATTTATGATATGTATAGTAGGTGCTGTTGAAGACCCAGCAAAATTATCTTATGTGTCCAAAACTAATCTTGCAATAACTGTCCCTATCCTTGGAATTATTAACTGCTTTATAAATCCCGAATCTTTTCTCGCTGGATGGTGGTTGGTCTTTTTCATAGGTTTTGTAGTTACAGGCATATCATTACCCCAAGAAACTGCAAGCACTAATTCCACATTAAAAGTGTCACCAAAGCCTGCACTAATAAAAATCATTGAAGTTTTTACTATCATTTCTGTACTTGGATTAGCAGGATACACATATTCGACACGAGTATCCCCTTTTGATATAACAGCTTTTACAACAGTTGTACTTCAACAAGATTTCAAGAATCATGATATTGGTAACTGGGTCTTCAGTGAAAACGCTGAGATAAAAGACGAAGCTTTATTTCAACTCGTACCTGATAGAAATATAAGTCGATGGTCTAGCTGGGATCATTATGGTTCTTACAATTTGACACGCTTGCAAAATGTTGATTTATCAGCATACGTTATAAAAGTAGATGGTCCTAATAGTGAAAATGTAAATTTTGGTTTAATTGCAAGAAGTGACAATAGTAACTTTTATTATTTAATGATTAATGGAAATGGAGGTGTTGTATTCGGAAAACACCTGGCTCAAAATTGGCTCGACGAGGTAAAAGATATTAAGAATTCAGCCGTAAACACAGGTAACAGTATAAATCGATTAAGAATCGTTTGTCATAGCAATATAATTACTGGATATATTAATGATAATATAATTGGAAGTTTTGAAGATAACTCAAATACCCACGGCAATATTGGATTTATTTCTTCAGGAGGTGATCCTGATGGTGCTGCTGTTTATTTCGACAATATACTTTTTAAATTTGAGCAATAATATTTTTATAAATAATAATAGCAACCAGATAAAATATAATCGAATTTTAATGATTATCTTAATTGACGCATTATCTCAGCAAGGAACTCAGGTTTTTTATTTAAATGGTAGAGAAATTTCGAGTAAAGAAACCTTTTTAAGAAAAGCTGCTGAAGCAATGAATTTTCCCGCTTACTTTGGGGTTAACTGGGATGCGTTTGATGAATGTATCACCGATTTAACATGGTGTCCTGCTGAAAGATATGTCTTATTGTATGACCGTCCAATCTTCAATTGTTAAATTCGGAATTTTGCTAAAATCCTTATGGTTGCGTGTAACTACGATACCATCAACCGAGAGAGCGATCGCGGCAATTCGTAAATCTCGCGTACCAACACGGATTTTTTGACGAACTAAATCTTGATAACAACTGTAAGCATCCTGGGTAAAATCTAGCACGTTAATGCTCTTGAAATCGTCCAATGTATCCTGTAACTTTATGTAAGCTGATACTAATGCGTCAGGCGAGGAAGCCCTTCTGATAGTGTCAAGCCTTCCTCGCAGTTGTTCTTCTGCTGTGATGATTGTTGTAGCAATGTCTTGAGGATTAACCGTATTAATGCGCTGGATTACAACAGGATGCCCTCTTTGAAGAAGAGATATATGATCCGTATCTAGTATCCACATCACTTGACTTCATCCTCGGCATCAAGTTTACGGTAATATTCTTCCATTTCGGCATCTAGTTCACGGCGATCGGCTTCTATATATGCCAGCATCTCATCAAATTGCGGATCGTCTTTATACTTACCAGCAAATTTCATCCAGGGATGTTCGGCTTTGGGAGGTTCGATTTTCATAGAGACGATTTCGGCTTTAGCCAAACGCTCAGTCAAACGCTCATATAAACTTGTTAAAGCTTCTTCTTTAGTAGCACCTATGGCTTGACAATCTGGCAAACCTATCACTGTCGCAAGAACCTTACCATCTTCTTGATTTTCAATTAGCACATCGTAAGTAAACTCTGAAGGCTTTTTGCTTGGAGTCAAAAGAGATAAATTCATTTCTATTGTTTATTTCAAAGGTTATCTTGATTCTACCTGACAAAAAGGTATATCACGCCGCCTTATTCTTGGGCAAAATAAAGGGATTTACGCGCTACAAGCGATCGCTACAATAGCTTTCAAGAAGTAATTTAGTAGCTTTGAGCAAAATGATTTTGCAAAGTGAAAATCGCAAAGCTCAGAACCCCGGTTTCGCAGGAGAAACCGGGGTTCTTGTTGTTCACGCTCTTATGCGCGGATTGCTATAGTTACATTTGTCTCTTTTTCTCTGCCGATAGTGACAAGCATAGGGATAACAACCAAAAATTCCTAATGACTAATAATTATTGGGTGAAGATTGGGCAAAATAAATCCGAGTCAAAGCTCCCAATAGTACTAAACATCAAAGTAAATATACTAATTGGTTTTTTTGATTCAACTTTCCAACCCGTATACTTACTTATCCAACGGATAGGTATTACACCCAATTATAGTTTTATTAATTTCTATGTCAGACCCCAATATTAATCGTTACTTGTGCAAACGTTACCAGCTTCAGGAGTTAATTGGTACTGGAGCAATGGGTCGGGTTTATCGTGCTAAAGACGTTTTGTTGGGAGGGGTACCTGTTGCCGTTAAATTTCTCGCTTTATCAATGCAAAATGAAAAGATGCGATTGCAAGACCGCTTTGAGCGAGAAGCAAAAACTTGTGCTTTAGTTGGGCAAAAAAGCATCCACATTGTTCGCGTGATGGACTATGGCGTAGATGAGAATAACACCCCGTTCTACGTTATGGAATACCTGCAAGGAAAAAACTTGAGCCATGTCATCCGCAACCAACAGATGACTTTAGCAAGTTTCTTAAGTATGACGCGGCAAATCTGCTTGGGGTTGCAGTGCGCTCATGATGGCATTTTGGTTGATGGTAAAGTCTGCCCAATTATCCACCGGGATATTAAGCCCAGCAACATGCTGGTGATTAGTGACCCTAGTTTTGGCGAATTAGTCAAGATTCTCGATTTTGGAATTGCTAAGTTATTACAATCAGATAGCAATCATACTAACTACTATTTAGGTACGCTGGCTTATTCTTCTCCAGAACAAATGGAGGGCAAAGAACTTGATAACCGCTCAGATATTTATAGTTTGGGCGTGATGATGTTTGAAATGCTCACGGGCAAAATGCCTCTAGCCGCACCAACACACTCTTTTGGAGCATGGTATAAAGTACATCACTATCAACAACCGCGTTCTTTGAGTGAATTTGTGCCCAAAGACTTAGTACCAAAGGAGTTGGAGAATTTGATTATGAGTTGTCTAGCCAAAACAGTTAATTCGCGTCCTCAAAATATCAGTGAAATCCTCAAGGTTTTGGCATCTCTAGAACAAAGTTACAGTCTTAGCACTCAGCAAGATATCCAAGCTTCAACTAAGTTGCTTGCAGTTCCAGCCTCTTTGGAGCCGAAGACTAAGATAGATTTGCGTCCGTCTTTCTCAACCGATGAACTGGCTCGTGTCACTTCTTGGCCCCAAAATAAACCGAATGCCGATATTGTTTTTCCCCAACCCATTCGTGTCAATGGCAATATTTGTCCGGCTCTATGGGTGATGTTACCCAAACAGGAAATTGAAAATCGCTTAATTTGCACTCGTTACAATCAATTTCTTTTCATTACTTCTCCTCACCCGATGCTGCTGTGGATTACCGTCATTTACAACCGCAAACATGGTGCTAAATGGCTGCCTTATTATCTCGACCTCAAAACAAATGTTGGTCAAGAAACTACCCGCTTACTGGGCAATACAGGTCACTATCGGCTTTTGTTCTTCGCACGGGAGGCTCCCCAAAGTTGTGCTCATATCCAATTTTCAAGCATCGCCCCCGCCCAACGCCAGCGACTTCAACAATGGGTAACAATTAGCACCACACTTGTGTCATCTGTCGATCCGCAAATTAGTAAAAATTTACTCAAAAACGAGTATGAAAAGATTAAGCCGCAAATTTTGGCAAAGCTCGAACTAGTTGATACTGATTCTCCCTTCGACCTTTGCGACCAAGTTTCAATCTGAGTGAATATTAATTTTTGTAAACAAAATATGTAACTTGCAAGATATCGTTATAAAAAATATAAATAGTGAAGTTAAAAATCGATGAGCGCAAAATGTGGTTGGATTTACGCTGCGGTTTGCTCTCTTTGAGAATCCAGCGAATGAATGTAAGTAAAAACGTGTGATTTTGGCTCTGGGTGCTGCAAAACAAATGTGATTAATTTGTTTAATGCACATGCAAAGCTAACCTCAAAACTACAATCAGTTGAAACTACATCAAGAATGTAGTTATAATACTTTTCTGGTTGAGTTTTCGCTCTTTTAATTGTGTGATTTGAGTTGCCTATCGAGTTGACGCCCCAAACATCCCCAGCTTTTTTCCTCCTTGGAACCGAGCAAGAGAAGGAGGTCGCCCACTGCGACACGAGAACTACTCTATGCCATAGCGGAACCTGAATCTAAGCCCCACTGATGCTTGAGAAGCTCTTTATAAGTTGCTTCACGCACTACCATCTGTTCGTAAAGCTTAACCAAAAAGTCTTGAGCTTGTTCGTGGCTCATGTGCTGCACTTGAGTAGCAAATGAGCGGATATTGAATTGCTGTTCCAAGGATAATTCGATTGGCTGACTCATAATTAACTCCAAAAGACAACGAATACAGGTTATGTCGTTTACAGAAGCCCTAGACGGTTAGTAGATGGACATGGAACTGTCGTGCATTTGTTCCTCCATATTAAAAAAGATAACAATTGTTTGACAGGTTGCCCATACTCCAAGTTAGGTATTTTTTTTGTGATTTATCTTGCATCTACACCTACTGATATATAACTCAAGTCTGTTGAAGCAGATTTCGGAAATACTCAGAGGTTTGCAGGTGGCAATGGTATAACTTCCTTTTTTCGTTCCGGGAAAACGAGAGGATTAAAGGCTGTAATCGTGAATTATATTCGCGATACCAGAGAAAGTGCAAGATGTCAATTAACCAAATTAGATAAATTTAGCCTTTGAAGTAAATCCAGAGGCTAAATTTATTTGTATCAAGTTGTAATGAAAAAAAAAGCTCAAGCTGAACAAAATGTTGAGTATATCTACTAACTGGGGAATGGCTAATGGGTAATGGGGAATGGGTAATGGGGATTTTCTTCAGGAGAAAGGGGAAAAGCTTAATTACCAATTACCAATTACCAATTCGCAATGCCCAATGCCCAATGCCCAATGCCCAATTCCCAATGCCCAATTCCCAATTTAATCGAGTGCGACGATGACAATGGTGATATTATCGTGTCCGCCTTGCTCTTTTGCGGCTTCAACTAAAGCGATCGCAGCTTTGTCAATTAAAGGGCTTTGTTGGAGGTAATAAGCAATTTTTTCATCGATAAGTTCTTCTGTCAGACCGTCACTGCACAATAGCAAGCGATCGCCTGATTGAATATCCAATTGTCTTACATCAACTTGATGCAAGTCTTCACGTCCCAAACAGCGCGATAAGACATGACGGAAGGGATGATTGCGGGCTTCATCTGGGGTGATGTCACCAACTTTAATTGCCCGTGCTACCCAGGTATGGTCTTCAGTTATCTGGGCTAATTTGGAATCGCGGAAACGGTACAATCTCGAATCGCCAACGTGAGCTGCCCAAGGTGGCTCTCCAGAGCGAAAAATCACCGCTACAACCGTTGTCCCCATATCAGCGCGTTCTTGGTGATCTTGCTGATCGTGCAAAATTGCATCATTTGCTTGGTTTAAAGCTTCCTCTAGCAATTGGGCGCAAGGCTTAGAAGAATCCCAATTTGCTGACAAATATGCCTTAATTTGCCCAGTTGCAATGCGACTTGCTTCTTCACCTCCCGCATGACCACCCATACCGTCAGCAACGACGAAAAATCGCCCTTCTGGGTCAATATAGTAAGCATCCTGATTATTAGAACGAATAAGTCCGGGGTCACTAACACCGGTAAAGTTAAGTTTCATAAAATTTTGCAACCAACAATTAATACATACGGTCATTACGGTCGAGGCGTAAAAGCAGGCGAATCAGCACAACTGAGACTCCGGCAGCAATTAAACCAGGAAGCAATGCTAACCATACATAATGATTCACTAAGAGAATCGTAGCAGAAACAGTAAATCCACTGATAATCAGAGCATAGCTCATTCCTAGCTGAATATTGCTTTGTCGGCGCAGCAGGCGATCTGTTTCAGGCGATCGCACGCGTACCCGCACATCTCCCCGTTCCAGTTTTTCTAGTGTATCTTCTAATCTACGTGGTAGTCCTAATGCCGTACTGCTGACTTGAGCTGCTTGCCGACTTAATTCATTGAGAAAACTATTGCCATCATTACCATTCATATTCGTCATAAGCTGCATTGCGTATGGTTTGGCAACTTCCATAAAGTTAAATTCGGGGTCTAAGCCTTTACCAACTCCCTCTAAAGTAGAGAAAGCTCGCATCACAAAAGTGAAAGTTGCGGGAAATCTAAATGGCTGATCGTAAGCTATTTCATAAAGATCGTCACTAATTGATGCCACAGACTGATTCTCAAACGGCTGATCCATGAAATGATCGAGCATATACTGGACACTGCGTCGCACAGGTCCCATATCATCCACTGGTGCTAATGCTCCCAAATCGATGAGAGATTGGACAACGCGATCGCCATCTTTAGAAGCAATCCCAAACAACGTTTCCATTAGTCCATCACGAATGTTGGACTTAATTCGCCCCATCATCCCGAAATCGTAGAAAATCAAAGAACCATCCGGACTGACAGCAACATTGCCAGGGTGGGGATCGGCATGGAAAAAGCCATTATCGAGCAACTGGTGCAGATAAGCTTCCGCACCTTGACGAGCCACAGCTTTGCGGTCTATACCCGCAGCTTCTAAAGCTTCGTATTGACTTATTTTAATACCTGGGAGATACTCTAGAGTCAGCACTCGCGGCGAAGTGTAGCGCCAATATACTCGCGGCACCTTCACCCAATCGTAGCTGCGAAAATTGCGGCGAAAAGTATCCGCATTGCGACCTTCATTGAGATAATCAACTTCTTCCCAAAGAATGCGGCAACACTCTTCATAAATACCAATCCAATCTCGTCCGCGTCCCCATTTAGGATGATTTTGAAAGTAACGTGTAATCCCTTTGAGAATTTTTAAATCAATTTCAAAAAGCTTCTTGAGTCCAGGACGTTGCACCTTGACAACAACAGATTCCCCCGAATGCAACACAGCTTTATGAACTTGTCCCAAACTAGCCGCAGCTAAGGGAATCGGCTCAAAACTGTGAAATAGTTCGGGAATTTTCTTGCCTAGCTCTTGCTCAATAATCGCTTCTACCTTCTCATAGCTAAATGCCGGCACTTTGTCTTGTAACTTTGCCAGTTCCTCGACATATTCAACCGGGAATATATCAGCACGAGTCGAAAAAAGTTGTCCAACTTTAATAAAAGTTGGACCCAAATCTAACAGGGTAGTGCGAATCCAAATCGCTTGTGCCTTGCGTCTGGCTGCTTGCTTTGTCTCACTCACTCCACCTGGATAACTCCAAGATTTGTTGTAGAGCCAAAGCCTGAACATCAAAGTCAAGACAAAACCCCAAATGTCTACAAAGCGCCGTCTACTAGAGTAGTTATCGCGATTCCAACGGTATGCTTTATCTGAATAACCCTTTTCCATATGCCGTGTATACCGCTGGTTTTTGACTGAATTACCAGGAAGAAAAGACACTCTAAGTCCTAAACTGTTTTTAATAATTGTTAGTGGTTAGTTGTTGAGTTGTTAGTTGTTGGTTGATAGTTGTTGGTTGATAGTTGTTGGTTGTTGGTTGTTAATTATCCTAATAACTACTAACTACTAACTACTAACTCCTAACTCCTAACTTCTAACTCCTAACTCCTACTCCTACTCCTAACCTGCAAAATTGCTGCGATATCGTTGCAATTCGGCTCTTAACAGGGCAATATCTGCTCGCAATTCATCAATCGTTGCTTGCACATCAACTGAAGTAGAACCGGTTTGGCTGCTTGGTGTGGTGTATGTACCAGCACCGGCTGCTTCTGCGGCTTGATTTGCCCGCTCTAGAACTTCTTCTGTAAAGGAGCGCAACTGCTCTCTGGCTTCGGCATCAAATTTGCCAAGTTCACTCAAAGCATCGGTTATAGCGACTTCTACGCGCTCATTCAGGATTTCCGCTACCGCTCTACCAACGAAAAAGGCTTGCACAAGGGGGTTACTCATAAATTTTTGTTACGCTCATCCGCAAGAGAATTATAGCTTGCCTGTCTGCCTTACTGCTTCTGCTTTTAGTACTGGGCTTTTGCGGAGCGAGAAATTTAGCGTTAGACACTTCTGCTGAAGATAGCATTGCTTATCAAATACCAAGGCGAATGGAGAGCTTATTTATATCCTAATGGCTAGCGGAAGCAGGCGAAACCAAAACTATTGCTGTAATGTAGTAAATACGGATATCAATATCGATAATTTATCAAAATCAAAATTTTTTAGGTATTTTCGCTGACAGAGAGGGAAACCTAGACGGAAAGCCTTATAGCAGTTGGCTAAAGTAGCAGCAAGTCAAGAGACATCACCTAATTATAACTTGGACAAAAATCTTATTTGAAACAAACAAGCGAACTATAAAAAAGATATAAGGCAAATGGGATGGATATCTTTACGATAATTTTGGTACCATTATTGCTAGGAATTTTTACCAACAGATTAGATGCTATTCTAATCGCTCCCGCAGTTGAAAAGGTCTTGAAGCGCATCAAGCAAGATGACAAGCAAGTCAATCATCAACTTGAAAAAGCCTTGAGACTTTGTTTCCTCTCAGCACTCCAAACTATAGCCAGAGAATGCCACAAAGAACTGATTGGTTTTTCTCCTGTGCAACGCTACCGAATTAGTGGCAAACCTGGAGAGCAGTTTAGTCTCCATATTCAGCTTGGTGAAGCCAATATTATACGAAATTTTGTAATTTAACTGCCTGCAAGAGGTCAGCAATGGGCAAGTTAGTTGTAATCAATTTAATAGAGGGCAATTTTGAGAAGGGTTTTTCTGTCTCCTTGCAGATTTGGACAGAAGGCGATCGCCAATGGATTGCTGCTGCCAAGGGCAAACTGCCTCCAGCGGTAGAGCTGCATGAACACTATAACAATTGGCAGTCACGCTATCGCAGCCATGTGTCAGGCAGAAATTCTACTCGAATCAGCGTCACGGGAGGTACTGATGCTTCTATCATCACTGACATTAAAAAAGCCAGCAAACAGTTAAAGTCGAGTCTTAATGACTGGCTCAAAGCTGATTCTAGTTTTAGTCACATCCGAGAGAAATTGTTCCAAAATCTGAAGAATGAAGATGAGGAGATTCGGGTCATATTTGAAACTGAAAATCTGGAATTACAACGTTTGCCTTGGCATCTTTGGGATGATTTTTTTAAGAGGATGTTTGAAAAGTATTAGATTTGACAAAGAGACCTAACCCTCCTACCCCCCTTCCCTAAGAGGGAAGGGGGGTTTCAAAGCCTCTCCCCCTGTGGGGGAGAGGTTTGGAGAGGGGTCTTTTTGTATACTTTGCGACTTTTCAAACATCCTCTAAGCATTACCATCGGGCTGAGGTTGCTTTGTCTCTACCAGTGAAAAAAGGGCAAATAGCGTCTAACAGCGATCAAGTCAAAGTTTTAGCAGTTTTCGGCAAAGATACTAGAATTAATACCAAAAAAGACTGGCTGATGTTGGAAGAACGATTAGCTCAAGATTCCAACGCCTTGCTAATTAATATAAATAAACCTAAATTAGACGATTTATGTGACCAGATTGATAAACATAAACCCCAGATACTCTTCTTTGCTGGTCACAGTCGTAGTGAAGATGATGGAGAAAGTGGTTTTATTGACCTTAATGACGATGAAACCATAACGATTGATGATTTAGAACCTGACCTGAGAAAAGCTGTTAAACGGGGTTTGCAACTGGCTATTTTTAACTCTTGTGATGGGTTGGGAATAGCACGGCAATTAGCACAGTTGCATGTCCCAAATATTATTGTTATGCGAGAGCCTGTGCCGGATCAAGTAGCACAGATGTTTTTGCAACGTTTTTTAGAAGCATTTGCAGCAGGAAAGCCTTTACATCTCGCAGTGCGGAGAGCAAGAGAAAGGATAAATCGTTTGGAAAATCAATTTCCTGGTGCTACTTGGCTGCCAATGACTTTTCAAAATCCGGCAGAACCACCGTTAACTTGGCGATCGCTTGGTGGTGTGGAAATAAAAAGGCAATCCAATCAGTCTGCTTTTCCCAGTGAAGAGTCTAACATGACTAACCAAGGTTCGATAGCTTGGCTGAATACTGAAGTCGGCAGTTATTCCCCGCCAACACCACTGCCAATAAGAATGCAGAAGGTTACAATTATTTGTAACAAAGGTCATCAAAATTCCTCTGACAATCGTTTTTGCATCCACTGTGGTGAGGCTTTAAATCAGCAGTGGATAAAACTTTCAATTACTTGTAGTCAAGGACATGAAAATTCTCGTACTAGCTCTTTTTGTAGTTACTGTGGTGAAGATTTGAAAGGTGGAACTAATATCATTTTACCTACTACCCAGCCGCAATTACCAGCAATTCAACCTGAAACTGAGTTGCCACCAAAAACTCCGATTAATTCGGAGGTTTCTAGTAAGCGAAGAGCTACAGTAATAGGAAACCTGTTAAATGAACGCTACAGAATTCTAAAAATCTTGAGTAAAGGTGCATTTAGTGAGACTTTTATCGCAGAAGACATAAATTTACCAAGTAATCCTCAATGTGTTGTGAAACAACTTAAGCTCATGACAAATGATCCACAAATTTGGAAAGAGGCAAGAAGATTATTTTTTAAAGAGGCAGAAGTTTTGGAAAAGTTAGGAAAACACGACCAAATTCCGGTAATTCTAGCTTACTTTGAGGAAAATTATGAATTCTATTTAGTTCAAGAATATATTGAAGGTCACACTTTAACTGAAGAAATTTATCCTGGAAAGCGATTAGCTGAAACTCAAGTTACTAGCATTTTGCACGACATTCTCAAAATTTTGGAGTTTGTCCATCAGCAAAATATTATCCATCGCGATGTTAAACCCTCAAATTTAATTAGACGCAAGCAAGACCAAAAGTTAGTTTTGATTGACTTTGGGGCTGTAAAGCAAATTCAAAACTCAACTATTGAAGATACTATTATTATTGGCACTCCAGCCTATATGCCTAGTGAGCAAATGGAAGGTAAACCATATTTTAACAGCGATATATATGCTGTGGGTATTATGGCTATCGAAGCACTCACTGGAATATCACCTCGCGAACTACGGCAAAATTCTAATGCAGGTGAAATATTTTGGCGGGACTATGCACAAGTTAGTGATGAACTAGCAGCTATTTTAGATAAGATGGTGTGCTATGACTTCAAGCAAAGATATCAATCAGCTACGGAAGTTTTACAAGCTTTGAAGGATATGCAAAGAATTGTGATTTCACCGACTGTCATTACTCCTAATCCAACAATTATATCTGGGCTTAAATCATTTTTTAATGGTTTAAAATTATAAATAGAACCGCTGTGCCAGTAGTTAATAGTATACGCTCGCTCTCCTACTTCACACGCAGATAATCTTGCATTAAAAAATTTTAAGCCTTAGCGCGACAGCATATGAATTCTTAATTTTTTCAAATACTTTCTCTTGAGAGAATATCATTAAAAGTAAAAAAAGGAGATTATTTATATGCTTTACAAAGCAAATATTATTATCGAAAAAGATGAGTATGGATATTATGCTTCTTGTCCAGAACTTCCTGGATGTCAATCTCAAGGAGATTCTTTAGAAGAGGTAAGAGAAAATATCAAAGAAGCAGTTGAACTTTATCTAGAAACTTTATCAGAGTCAGAAAAACAGGCACTTTTAAACAAGGAAATACTAACTATGACTTTAGAGGTACAAGTTGCCTAAACAACCGCGTCTCAATGCTAAGGAAGCGGAAAAACTCTTATTAGATGCTGGCTTTATCCAGATTAGAAGCAAAGGCAGTCATAGAGTTTATCGTTTAGAGGATGTTAGGGTTGTGATTCCTTTTCATTCAGGCAAAGTGTTACATCCAAAGATAGTTCAACAGGTTATGCAAGCTATCAAACCTACTGACAATGATATTGTTGAAGACACTTATGATGATAGTCAATAAGCAAGTAAGTGCATAATTATGTATTATTTATACTTGGATAACGTTGTCCTAAAAACTCTTCAGCCTTAGCGCGATCGCTTACAACTCCATCCAATGTAGCAGCAAGCAAATCATCCAATATTTGCCGAAACTGCGGTCCCGGTTTATACCCCAATCTTTTTAAATCATTGCCATTCAAAATCGGCTGAACGTTAGCCCATACTGTCAAATATTGCCAAATTTTCCCCCTTACTACTCGCTTACTTCGCACCGCAATTAAAATTAACATTGGCAAATCATACTTTCGCAGCAACTGCACTACTTGACTGGGACGCTGGAAAGTTAATAATAATGTCATTACCTCAGCTTCAGCAAATGTTAAGTTTTCTAACCTTTTAATACTATCTTCTTGTAATTGCAGATTTTTTGCTACCTTACCGCGATATTCTGGTGTTAGATGAGCGATGATAGCTTCTAAACGCATTTGCCAATGAATCAAACTTTGCTGAGTGTCAAATCGTCGCAAACAGCGTTCTAATAAACGTAATTGCCGCAATAATTCTTCATCTAATTTTAGTGTAGGATGAATGCATTGCAACGCCCCTAAATTATCGAGCAACTGTAAAGCATCTTTCCAATAAGGTGCTTCTAAGATATGCTTTAATTCGGCTTTGAGTCGAGTTTGTAAAGCCGGAGTTTTGCTATTTTGTTGTGCAGTGCGATCGTAAATGCCACTGTTAATCGCATAACGAATATACGCTTCTGTTTGCGGTTCAATTTGAAATCCAAAGCGTACAGCAAAGCGTACACCGCGATAAATGCGTGTCGGATCTTCGATAAAACTGTTGACGTGTAAAACGCGAATTTGCTTGGCTTGTATATCCAGTAAACCGCCGAAAAAATCTAGTAATTCACCAGCGCGGGGAGAAGTTAATCGTAGCGCGATCGCATTAATCGTAAAATCTCGTCGATACAAATCTTGACGAATCGAACTCGCTTCTACTTCCGGATTCGCCGCCGGATAAGGATAAAATTCTGTTCTAGCAGTAGCGATATCCACCCATAACGAATTCAATTCTGGGTCATTATGCCACAGCAAAGCCGCAGTTTGAAAAGCGCCATGAATTTCTAAGCGTGCAGTCGAATAAACTTGCTGTAGTGATGAAGCTAATTCTACACCAGCACCGACATCTGCTGATTTGTGAAAGCCATCAACTACCATGTCAATGTCTTTAATCATTAAAGCACCTGCGGATTCTTCAGCTAACAGCAAATCCCGCACTGCACCCCCAACTAAATAAAGATGCCAACCACGTTTTTCTGCCTCTTTTGATGCTATACTAAGCAGCTGCCAAAGTTGTGGCGCAAGTTTATTTTGCAATTGTTCCCCATAGGAAAACAAAATCTTGTCTCCTTGTCTCCTTGTCTCCTTGTCTCCTTGTCTCCTTGTCTCCTTGTCTCCTTGATGTAATTCCCGCAAAACATCAGTGCGGGTGACAATTCCCAATAATTGCTTATCTTGCAACACTGGTAAGCGTCCGATATCATATGTCACCATCAGCGCTTCGATTTCGGGGAGTGTCGTATCTGGTGTAATTGTCTTGAGATTAGTTGTCATGTAGCCTTTAACTGGTGCATGACTAAAGCCGTGATGCAAAGCAATATCCAAATCTCGACGCGAAATTATACCTACTAACTGTGCCTCGGCATCGACGACAGATAAACCAGAATGCCCGTAGCGCAACAAAATACGCTGTGCTTCCTCAATTGTAGTTTCTGGACGGATGGTGCGGACTGGAGAGGACATTAAATCTCTCGCTGTGGGAGGATGAGGAATATTAGCTTTTATGCTGTCAAGAAGTTGGTTTAATATGACTTGTGGATCTACTCCGCGCAGGTTGACCGATGTAGCTTGAGAATGTCCGCCACCGCCTAAAGGTTCAAATAATTCGTGAAGATTAACATTCTTGATTTGCGATCGCCCAATCACCGTTAACCGCGATTCGTTTTCCGCTGGATATTCATTTGCCAGCAGTAAAGCATCAATTTCGGTTAACGTCATTAGCTGCGAGGCAAGACTTGATAATCCAGGCACAAATTTATCTGTTTTCAGAATCACCCAGGCGATCGTATATCCCCGTATGCATACAGATTGCAATTTGTCTATAGCTTGAGTTAACAATTGCTGCAATTGTAGGGATAAACCCGGATCTAGATACTCAGCAATTACCGACAAGCTAGCGCCTTGTTGCATCAACCAAGCCAAAGCTAAAGCATCTCGCGCAGTGCTAGAGTCAAAGGTGAGAGAGCCAGTATCAACATGAATACCCAAAGCCATGACAGTGGCTTGGGCAGGAGTGAGGGAAATTTCTTGCTGTTGTAATAGTTCCACCATTAAAGTGGTGGTGGCTCCGACAGAAGAAATATGCGCGACCGTGGCGGGAATATCTGATTCTTGCGCGATGTGATGGTCATATACTATGATTTCTTTAAGGTGGGGTAAATCTAACCATTCAGCAGCTTTACCCAGGCGATCGCGTTGTTGCGTATCCACCACACTTAAAGAGCGAATTTTTTCTGGATTGACCGAACGCCGTTCAATCAACGGATATTCATCGCGATGCAACGCCAAAAAATCCCGCACAGGTGGATGAGAACCGCCAGTCAGCACAATCAAGCTTCCTGGTAGCAAGCGCGTTAGCCCTACCGCCGCTCCTAACGCATCAAAATCAGCTGTAGTGTGGCAAAGAATTAAATCCATAGTTAAGAGTCAATAGTCAACAGTCAAGAGTCAAGAGTCAAGGATCAATTTTTAGACTAATGACTAAATGCTTACAATTGCTACTAGCTTACAACTGGGAAAGATTTTAAGTGTTGCCCTTTAACTAATCGCCTTCTTTTTCCTCCTGGGCGCAGCGCTATTGAGTTGTTAGTATGAAGTGGTTTCGCATTCATTTGATGGTAGTATTTCAATGGTCGATGACCCACCCACACGGCAGTCAACAAAGGTAACAGTAGCGGTACGACGCTTACCACGGTAACTATCGTGAGAAAAGGGGAATGGGTTTACCCCCTGATTCTTGACAATCATGGTGAACCTCGTTAAAAAACAATATCTGCCGAGGGTGTGCAGGGCGGCTGCCTGTGGAACGGCACATGCTTTAACGGGGGGAACCCCCCTTCGGGTTCGCTCCTTGCCGGCACGAGGGAAAACGCCACGTGCTTCAAGCCGGGGAACCCGTCCAACGCAGTGGCTCCCCTCCCTTTCTCGCTGGTCTCACCGCAACGCAGTGCCTCCGCTGTGTAAGACCATCATCGTCTTGAGTGACGAATTCCTAGAAATAGGGATGCCTAACGTGGCAACGGCGGTTTATAAGTGAAACTCGCTCATACGAATAAGACCGTCCCTGATTTCAATGAGTTTTGGGAGAACCAAAATCGAGTGCGCGATCGCTTTGGGGTACTTCCACGATATTCTATCTTTAGTATTTAGCTGTAAAAGTGAGAAGGAAAAATGACCATTATATTTCAAGCTGCATTAGTCGCGCTGGTTGCGTTGTCGTTTGTCATGGTTGTTGGTGTTCCGGTAGCTTATGCCACTCCGCAAAATTGGAATGAGTCGAAAAAGCTACTTTGGATCGGTTCTGGAGTCTGGTTTGCCTTAGTGTTTTTAGTTGGTCTATTAAACTTTTTTGTGGTATAGACGACTCCTAGTCTGCGCTGGCAAATAGTATAAATATTTGCTTCATCAGAGGGAGAGGGGGACAAGGGGACAAGGAGACAAGGAGGACAAGGGGAGGACACTTCTGTGCGGGGGTGGAGGAGTAAGGAACGTGTCCGTGGACAAGGAGGACAAGGAGGACAAGGAGGACAAGGGGAGGACACTTCTGTGCGGGGGTGGAGGAGTAAGGAACGTGTCCGTGGACAAGGAGAAATTTCTTCCCCTGCTTCCCCCTCCCCCTTGTCTCCCTCCTCCCCCTTGTCCTCCCCCTCTCCTTGTCCCCCCCTCTCAAGAACTCTCCCCCTTCCCCCCATCTCCCAAACTTTCCTGCTGCTCTACTTTTAAATAAGAAATGTATATTGGCTGATATGTATAGTTGATTGATTAAGAGGCAGTTATGGCAGTTTTCGAGGGAACTTTTACTCAGACAGAACCTTTGCGGTTTGCAGTGGTTATTGGTCGATTCAATGACCTCGTTACCAGTAAGCTGCTAGAAGGCTGTCAAGATTGCTTGAAACGCCACGGCGTAGATGTCAATCCTCAAGGAACTCAGGTGGATTATGTTTGGGTTCCCGGCAGTTTTGAAGTGCCAGTAGTGGCTCGTCAGCTGGCGCTTTCTCAAAGATATGATGCAATCATTTGTCTGGGTGCTGTCATCCGAGGGCAAACGCCTCATTTTGATTTCGTATCCTCTGAAGTAGCTAAAGGTATTGCCGCTGCTGCCTTTCAAACTGGCGTTCCGGTAGTTTTTGGCGTTTTGACAACGGACACGATGCAACAAGCTTTAGAAAGGGCAGGTATTAAGAGTAATTTGGGTTGGGAATACGCCATGAGTGCCTTGGAAATGGCTAGCCTCATGCGGAATTTGCGCTCTAACCTGGCAGAGCCATATCGCAATTCTCAATCTTTGCCTCCCTCTTTTAAAAGTGCCAGCTTAGGTGAATTTGCCGCCGAGTCACAAGAACACGTCTAAGGGTGTCAAGAGTCAAGAGTCAAGAATCTTTTGATTTTTGACTTTTGACTAATTAAGGTGTTGACAAACTCTGATTAATGTGAAATTATAATATTTATATGCAAGTTGCGGGTATAGCTCAGTGGTAGAGCGTCACCTTGCCAAGGTGAATGTCGCGCGTTCGAATCGCGTTACCCGCTTTTGAAGAAAGTAGATTCATCGCATTACGATCTAAAACCTTTATTGTAGAGACGTTCCGGACCGAATGTCTCTACTTTTGCTATTTACCTGAAACAAAGATTGGCTCAATTAAAGTGATTTTGGTGTAGTTTTGCTTTTATATAGCTGAACTATTGCACCTTTGCGGCAATGCCCTTATTGAAATATGTGGCATCCAGACATAAGATATGGGCATCAAGTGCAAGATGTCAGCTTTGGCAAAAGTCTCGAAAAAAAAGTTAAACGAGCAATTCTCAACAAGTATGAGGTAAGAAGGTTTGGAAGCTTTCAACAGCAGGCTTTTCGGCTTCAGCAACCAAGGTGTTTATTGCGAGTTGCATGAGTTTTAAGCGCTGATAGTCGCTTAAATCTTCGCAGTAATCCACCGCTTCAACTGGCAGCTCGTAAGTTAACTCTCCGTCGTCCGCTAGATAGCGAATGCTCTCTTCTGGCATCATCAAGGCTCGCGAGAGCAGTTCGATTAGGGAGAGCAAATCTTGATCGTCAAGGGTGTCTATTAGTTTTTCGTTATTCATTCCTCAAGGTGTTGGTTGGGGTTGTTCGGGCGCAAATCTCTTACTTCAACTGCTGGTTTGAGCGCGTATTGCAAGCCTTGCGTTGCTTGTACCTGTCTTCCTAATTTTTCGGTAGCAAGAATCCGTTCTTTGCGGGTTGTTAGAGAATTTAAGCTCCTGGGAAAATTCTAGAGCGTCTCGATTTTATCGAGAACGCTTACCTCTGTTATGTTGATGGTCATCAACGCGATTTGGAAACTCGCTTGCTTGAAAGCAAGCAACAGAAAGAAGCCTTTAAAGCAGCAGTTCAGGAACTAAAGCAAGAGATATACGATTTAGTTTCCGATAGCGAGCAATCCAAACAAAACGAATAGGCCGTCCCCGCCTTTTGCGGTAGGACGGCTTTTTGATGGGTGCGGTCACTGTGAGGAGTGTGCGATCGCGCTCAATGACTAACGCCCAATGACTAACGCCCATTTAACCAACCAAAATTATGGAACCAAGCCAGGAGATAGCATTTTTTGAGGCTGCCAAAGTCAGCAAACTAGCCCAAGCAACTGAAGAAGCGGCACTTGAGCTAAGTGGATTCATCGACTTTGTTCAGCATCACAACCCGGAAGTCGATAAAGTCACCGCTACTCTGACTGCTGCATTTTGCTTGCATTATCTGCGTACTGCTTTTCTAGAGGAACCAGAGATGATGCAGCAATTGAGGGTGATCGCACTTCGATTTTCTCAAGGATAAAAAATTAAAAAGCCCCCCAGAACTTTAGCAAAGACGGGCGGCTTTTATTAAGTTGATTGAACTACAGGTACTTACGTATCTGCTTAATCGGTTCACAAACCACTTTCAATCACGCTCTTAATCGCTCTTTTGACACTCTCCGCCCTAAAAGTGCGGAGATTCTTGCTTCATCCGTCCTCTCTAGATACCTAAATGCAGGCATTTAGACATCCCCGTTTGGATACGTCCACTCATAGTACACGGACTGCCCGACCGCGTTTGAAAAGGTTTATTCAATTTCTTGCTTTACTCCCACGTTTGTGAGCCACTGCGGTGAAGCAGTCCCCTCAGGAGCGGTTCCCGTCGATGGGGGACTGCTGAACCCGAAGGGTGGACGGGTTCCCCGGCATAAAGCAAGTGGCGTACAAGATTCAGGATTTTTACTACCAGGGTTCTGGATCAGGAGTTGTCCACTAGACCTACTTCGTTTTTTATGTGCGCTTTACCGCTATATTTCCATAGTCGCACAATACTGCGTTTTTGTCCCTAGTTTTTTAAAGTCGTCCTAGAAGGACGAGGCTTTAAACCCATTTTTTTCGGTAAGAAGAATGCAAACTTCTGCAATCACGCACTTACCTTCTACAATCATGCACTTACAATTATGCCATATTCTGCCAACAAAACTGTTTATAGTGTAACAGCTTGGACAAATAAACACGATGAATTCTGTCTAGAACACGCTCTCACGCCATCCGCTAAACTCCTCTGGCAATGGCTTACATATGGCGGTGAAAACAAAGAATTAGAGCCTGACTTGCAAGATGAATTTAACAAGTGGGTAGCCGAGAAAAGGGGTAGACCTTACGACCCCAAGACAATAAAAACTGCCATCAAGCAATTAGATGACTGTGGTCTAGTCAATATAGTGCGTAAATTTAGTGTGAAAATATACATACTGTTTCTACGTCCCTTAGACTGGTTAACCCCCAGGAAAAAACCCCGATATTCAGAACAATTTTCCAATTTATCTACCTCAAATGCTTGTGCAGCCGAAACGGGGGTTAACAACAACAACATTATTCTTTCTTCTGGTGATGGTGTTGAGGATAAGGAGTTGCAAAAACGGGCTGAGATAATCAGACTTTGCGAGCAGTACGGCTATAAAGATTATCCCAAGGCAATTTTTACTCTTTCAAACGCCAATACCTACTAACTCGTCTGCCAAAAGCTGCATTGTCCAACGAGTACGCCCCTCCAGAGGAGATGAACAAGCAGTAGCTATCAGAAATGCTTCTTGCTTACCATCGAGTTTGCGAGGCTTGGGTGGATGCGGCCTATCCTGAAGGGCAAAGTCTATGCCTCCAGTTACAAATTTCTGACGAGTGCGTTCGACAGTTGAGACGTTGACTTTAAGCGCTGAGGCGATCGCCTCATCTGTTTTAGCTTCACTTGCCCTTTCTGAGAATATAGGCGCGGGTGATTGTTCGCGCCTTACGCTTACCTGTTTTTATTAGCGACCGGAGTTGAGATTCCTCAACCTCACTCAAATCCACAATGTATTGTTAGAGTCGATGGGTGGTATTATCCACCGCACCTCTCTGTTCGATCCGGACGTGCCCGTTTCCGTGCATCCGGCTCTCGATATTCTTAAGGGATAACCCTTTTGCCCATGTGTTGATAGTCGTGACAGGATTCGTGTA